>Ga0123354_10001629_pt1 | contig 27859 bp, 10 predicted proteins | sample TergutLab28metaG_2_FD_97872 | JGI IMG/M metagenome (GOLD analysis project Ga0123354, IMG submission 97872) | Labiotermes labralis P4 segment gut microbial communities from Petit-Saut dam, French Guiana - Lab288 P4 | ecosystem: Host-associated > Arthropoda: Insects > Digestive system > Gut ... | reverse complement strand
TCTGTGTATGTATGTATGTATGCATGTATGTGTGTGTATGTATGTATGTATGTATATCTGTATGTATGTATGTACGTATGTATGCATGTATTTATGTATGTATGTATGTACGTATGTATGTATTTATGTATGTACGTATGTACGTATGTATGTATGTGTGTGTATGTATGTATGTATGTATGTATGTGTGTATGTATGTACGTATGTATGTATGTATTCACAATTCGTAACAGTTGCGAATCAGACCCGCGTTATTAGGGCAAGTTTGGAGTCACTGGACATTCTGTATACAGTAAGTTTTCATTTAAATCTCGGTCCACGGTCTGAGACTCACAAAATTCTGAGAGCCCAACCGAGTAGCCACTCACATAACTGATGGCGAAAACACATGAAGCTAAAAGAACCGGTTTAAAAAAATCCAAAGAAAAATTACAAAATCCAAAGTGATAGTCAATGTTATTTTTTCTTCCTCCAAGGTGCAGGACTCTTCTTGAGAAACCAATAGATTATCAGCCATTCAAGGAGTTCCCGACATTTTATGGAAACCGAAGGTTCATTGCCACGTTTACAATAGCCCACCACTTGTCCCTATTCTGAGCCAGATCAATCCAGTCCATACACCCATCTCATTTCCTGAAGATCCATTTTAATAGTATGCTTTCTACTAAGCCTGTATCTTCCAAGCGGTATCTTTCACTTAAGTTTGCTCACAAAAACGTCAGTGCACCTCTTCTCGCCCCATACATACTGCATGTCCCGCCCATCTCATTCTTTTCGATATGATCATCCGTATATTATTTGGCGAAGAGTGCAGATCATTAAGTTTCTCACAATATATTTTCTCCAATCCCCTGTTATTTCGTCCCTCTTAGACCCAAATATTCTCCTCAGAACCCCATTCTCAAACTCGCTCAGTCTACATTCCTCCTTCAATGTGAGTAACCAATTTTCACACCAATACAAAACAACAAACACAATTATTGTTACGTATGTTTTGATTACGGTTATTTGTAGTGTAATCTTGTGTCGCAAGCAAAATGTATAGTAAAAATTTTAAACCGAAAGGAAACTATTTGGATAGGAGGATTCTAATCTGTGTATTACAGAAGCAGGAATTATGTATGCGGGTTCGCGGGGTTCGAGACAAGTGCCACGGACGGGCTATTTTGAAAAATGTAATAAGACCAAGGTTCCAGAAAAGCTTTGAGTTTATCAGCCACGTGAGTGTCTCTTCGCTTCTGAAAAAATTCTCTGCTCCATACGGCTGATAATTTTCCCACAAAAATTCGTTAAATGACAAATAATTGTACTTGGCCACTAAAAATCCTGTACTAACAACCAGAACTTTTGTGCCACACGTTGCTTGGTCAAAGTCGGGACAGCTATAATAATCAATTCTGAGCATGACAGCTGCAAATCATGAAGAGAGTTACACAACCACCTGTATAACACGTTCTGAGGGTGTTACGATTTACAGACGGGGACTTCATGCTGGGCGTTAAGTTACCGAGATTCGTACAGGCGTGGTAATCATTTATTCTACTTTCGACATTTGCATATCACGCAGATTTGAAAGAATTAATTCCTTACGAACAAAAGTGTGTACGAGCTGTAATTTATTCATTTATTTACGGGGTATTTAATGACGTTTTCAACAGCTTATATTATGGGTCCATAATGTCGAAGGTTAGGATGAGTTATGACTAAATTATGACGACCTTGGCTTAATTTGCTGTATTCTACTGTAGCGACCAAGGAAGTGGGGAGATATTCCTTCAGAAATGCCGCTCTGTGGTTCGAGATGTGAAGCCGGGCTTCTCTAACGGCGAGGCAAAACTCATAATACAGCATTTTTACTGTGACCTTCAGTAAGATAATTCAGGAGCAAACGTAAAATAAATTGGACAATTAAAAGTAGTCAGTAAATTTAGACTTCGGTACTAAGGCTCACGGCGCCAGACGCAGGGGGAAAACAAGGAAAAAGTTTGAGAAAATTCGCTGAAGTAAGCCGTCTTACGGTACATCTACAACGAATCGATGACGCTAGAAACACCAAGAAAATACACAAAACTAACTTACACTAAAAACTATCTAAGAAGAGACCCAAGGCTAGAAAGGAAAGAAGATGATGCAGAGAATGACATAAGAATGGTGGGAATTATTAATTGAAGACAAGTAGCGCAGGCTAGGAAAGAATGGAGGAGAGGAACTTGGTAGGCATTTATCCTTCTTTAATTTTGGAACAAAATAAGAAGAAGAAGAAGAAGAAGAAGAAGAAGACGTCTTTAGGTTGCTACGAGGACTGAAGATAGTATGAAAATATTTACAACCAGTGGCGGTGTGGATGCGTGTTCAGTGTTCCCACAATACTCATCATTTGTGGGTATGCTACTGCTGATACTAAAGCGAACCACGCCCGTTGAAAAGAAAAGGCATGTTTCTTACCCGCACCCTGCTGGGACCACATACCTAGTGCGGTTAGGCAGCTCCGTCCCCGACTGTACTGGTGTCTTTAATTCCTTGGGCAATGACTAATAATACTAGTTGACCTAAGTATTGTAATGTTCTGTAAGACAGAGAAATCTGTGTCTTACTAGGGAGGCATCTGGTTTATATTCTGGTCACAGAATAAGTCTGGACGGTGTTATTGATCAGGCGGAGGACTGGGTTCAATCCCAGGCCAATCAATGTAGGAATTGTGATGGACAGTTAGCAAAGGGACAGGTTTCCCTCCTACTACCGCCCTTTTCCACGGTCAGGTTCACTCCACCAGCATTCCCTACTCATCCTCACATCTATTACCTACTCTATCAAATATTAGCTACTGACAGCAACTTTCGACGGCATAATTACGAAAAGCAGAAAATGTTAAAGAAAGTTTGAATTGTAGTTATACAGTAACTAAAACTCGTGCTTCAATTGTATAAAATGGGAGAGACACGTGCTTGAAGAAGAAAAGAGCTGTGAAATGGAAGTTAAATAGAAAGAATGGAATGGTGATTGACGAATGCCGATTATATTGACAGCCCTTCTTGGGTGTGTGCTGTCTTCTACGGCTCTCACAACACCAGTGCTTGATATAAGGGGATATTAAAATGTAAGTCTCTTCTACAGAAATTGAGTTTCAAAACTTAAATCCGATTTATCTGATTCGGGATATTGTTTAGTAGCATGCTGCTGTGAACATTTAAATAAACTCTCACGCATCTGGTCTTCTGGAACGAGACGGCGGTGCGTCGCTGGGTGCTTTCTGTCTACGTCCATTCTTCATGGTGTTGTACATCTGAAGACGAAGGCTGTGGGTTCGTATGAAATGTCTGGAACCACTCACCCAGCGTCGCGGTAAAAACCTCAGGAACAGAAGGACTTCAATAAACGGCAGAAAATATCTTCAGTAAAAAAGAGACTTTTAAACTACTCAAGATGAACTCTGATTCGTGAAGTTGGATTGTCTTCACGTTTCTTGACAGCTCTTTTCCTGGACGTGGCAGAATGTAAGGCCTACACCTCTGCTACTTCTCTTGTTCCTACCGAAGGGCCAGAAGAAGGGAAGCAAGAAGTCTGATCTTGTCAATATCCCGTCTCATTACAAAGCAGAGTAAATTATAGTTCCTTGTGGTTTAGGATTCCTTTTAAAAATCTGTCGGTATATGAGGCTATATACCATGGACGTACGGCTGATCAGCGAATGAAGAAATGGAATACGTTTGGAAGGGAGCGATCGTGGCCTAATGCAGGCACTGTCCCAAAATTAGCCTGGAGTAACAGGGGGAAGGTTCAAAGGAAATTAATCAAAATAGCCGGTGTACATCCAAGACTGGAAAGAAGCGCCTCTCGAATAGGAGTGTAAAGTGATACCGCTAAACTAACCTGCTCAATTACAGTTCTTTCTTTGAAAGTGAATTTAGGATTTGCAGTGTTGTAAAAAAAAAGCCATGCCATAGCGACTTATGTTGTGATGATAATTTACAACTCATTTTCATCGAATTAAAATAAAAATATAGGTAAATTAAAATATGAAGGATTTACAGCATTGTTAGAATATACAGTTTCAAGTAAACCCAGAAAGTAAAGTCACATATTCATGCAAGATATATGGAGTTAGTCATTAAAGTCCACAAGGCAATGCCAGGCTAACGAAAACTTTCATTCCAAGCCGAGTTCACCGTTTGGTAATGCCGTCGCGGAGTCTTAAAAGGGAAGTAATTGCAACGAGACAGGTAAAACAGGTATTAACTGTCTTTTTGTGAAACCCGCGCAACATAAACCCAACTAAATTCTCAAACCTGTTCGAACAAAGTCAATATAAGTTCTGAAAGGAGAAGGTAAATAATAAAACTTGTTGTGCTCCCTACTCTCCCATCATCATACCGAAAAATATGGCCCAAGCATCGTTGCCTCGGACTTTTATTCGGATGGTACCGGTCTCAAATCTCGACTATTAAACCCAATACCTGGAACGAGTGTTTTTATGGTTTTCCTGAGTTGCTTCCGACAAATTCAGGGTAACTTTTTAAAACGTGTCTCGGCTACGTCGATATTCCTTCCTGTTCTCTTCCATGCAGTCATTCGAAACCACACTGTCCGCGTTATGGTAACCACGTCTAATATACTAGAAGCAGGAATTAAGTAAATTTGCCCTCGTCTGCGTCGTGAAGGCACTTTGAGAAGTTAGATGTATAGCGCCATTCATTATTAACTTAGGCACTAGATGGAGGTAAGTAGCTAAGTTCACGCTCCGGAAAGAACAAGGTTAACCATTGAACAAGAGGCTGCGTGGGCTCCACAGCTGGCTTGGACGTTTTGGAAAAGAGAAAAATACCTTTCCTTACCAGGATTCTAGCCGCAGACCGTCCAATCCCTAGCCTAGTCCGTATGCCGATAAAAACAACACTAGCATAACCACCTTTGCTTGGAACGTAGGTTTACTGCTTGTCTCATGGCACCTGCCACACCAACCGAACCTAGTGCGACGCCTGAAGATGTTGTAAAGGCAGACACGTTTGTACATAATTATTGAACGTCTGTCACACTGCATGACTGACTTCCTTATGTGTATATCTATGTGTCTGATTCAGCAGTAGCATGTTACACTCAGTCGAAATGACTGGACATGTTTAAGTTAACGTGGGGTTGACAATTCCAGGCGCCCGGTCACCTGGGCGATGAAATATTGTAACGTGTCTCCTAACGTTTTTGGATCCTCAGTATGGAACTTGTTTTGTGTCAGCCTTTTGGTGCTTATAGTTTTGAGGTGGTACCCAGACTTTGGAATATTTGTGGACCACTGAATTAGTGCGTCAGCAGCCTAAAATAAGTTCATTTTACAACTATTCTTGATATGGGCGCATACGGTGTTGCAGTCGGTTGAGGCACTGCGCTACAAGCTGGAATTTCGCGGGTTCGATTCCCGACATTGTCAAGGGAATTTGTCATTGCCACAATCCTTCCGGCAACATTGTGGCCCTGGGGTCAAATCTGCCTCTAACAGAAAAGAGTACCAGAAATATTTCCGGGAGCTAAAGGCGGCCGGTGCGTAAGGCTGAAAACCTTACTACCTTCATGTGCCGATTGCCTTGATGTCTGGGCACCTCAACCTCCTGGAGACCTTAGGGCCTGTCCAGGCCTGTACAGGGGTTGCTTTGCCTTTCACTTTACCTTAGTGATATAGGCCTATATATTGGCATTTTCTGTAGCAACAAAAGTTATTGCATTAGATTGGAGACATCTAGGATGTTGAATCATGTAAATACCATAGTTTCGGAATAACATATCTAACAAACTACGAAACATCACGCTCTTTAACCTTCGCCACATATTTCGTAGGGTATAATGCCGAATATATTTAATCAGCACACAAACTAATGCACATATATAACATCTTTTACACTAAAACATTTAAAATCGCTCCAACATGTTTCTGTCCTAAGATCATCTTCAAGGAGCTACACTGTTCCTTGCTAAAGTCACATTTCTAAAATACACTCACTGATTTTCTTATATTAATTTAATGTAATTTTAAAAATGTGACTTTAGCAAGGAACAGTGTAGCTCTCTGAAGATGATCTTAGGATCGAAACATGTTGGAGCGATTTTAAATGTTTTAGCATAAAAAATTATATATATATACATATGCATTATTTGGTGTACTAATTAAATGATTTTACGAAATGCACAGTGCAACGATGGAGATGCGGAATATAATTTTTTGTTTTTGTTTTTGTTTTCCAAAAAACCTTAGTCTTTATATTGGCAGTGAAATCCAAGAAGCATGATGTACGCTACTTGAAAATGGCTCACTTCTCTAGTACACTATATCTGAAGAATGTTACATTTCATTACACAATAACTGGGAGAAAATTATTTTACAAACATTTCAAACAGACGTTCGTCAGTTCATTTTCAATCTTGTAGCATCATGAAATATTTCCTCTCATCCGACCCTTTTCATAATAATTACCCACTTTCCAATGGCTACAACAGGTGGCTGCACACTGCAGTGTAGCAACCCTGCATAATACGTTTTCTGTATCAAAGCGTGATGTTAACAGTCCCTGGAGACATGAGCACGATCAAGACCCGTGATAGTATTAAGACACCAGACGCGCACTGTATATCAATATGTATCGACAGGATATCACATCCGAGACCCTTATATTATAGCAGTGCAATATAAGTAGCGTCTCACCCCTACAGGAATATTTTATGAAAATAAAAACATGTCGGTACTTGAGTTATTTTTCGTGCAAGAAGCTTCAATCCCATCGCGACGATCAAACAAATAAGCCAAAGGCTAGGATGACGGCGAAGAAGAAGATAAATAAGAAGCAAACAATACGAATAAAGGTGTATAACAATTTATCTCAGTATTTAACCAACTTGATGCACAAAATTTCACAATAAGTTTTATTTCATGCCTCTACATGTTTCGAGCACCATGTGCTCATCATCAGGAGGTCAAAATTGCATTACACAGCCTCTGGTATCATCACACCTATAGGTGGGATGATACCAGAGGCTGTGTAATGCAATTATGACCTCCTGATGATGAGCACATATGCTCGAAACATGTAGAGGCATGAAATAAAACTTATTGTGAAACAAATTTTGTGCATCAAGTTGGTTAAATACTCAGATGCAAGGTCAGCAAAACGTCAGAAGTGTATAACAATGTTACGCAAAGATACAGTAGTGCTCCAAATTTATATTTGTCCAGGATGTTGAGTCAAAATGTACTTGATATGAAATGTAGAGTTAAAGGTGCTCATGTGTTTAAATAATGACTTTGCCATGAATGCGTATGGAGGCAATGGAAGTGCAGCTTCACGTATTTTCAACAGCGGCAGTAGATGGAGGTGAGTGGTCAGCTTACAGCAAAGACCGCTCTACTTCTGGAGAAAAAGCTTCCTTTATCTGTTGAAAAATAGGATCGGAGGGCTCCAGAACTACTCTGACGTTTTGGAGAAGAGAATATTTCTTAGTTTTAAGAGAATTAAAATATGATTCCTAGGTCTTCCAGCATCTAGTCTGGCCTGTAAATACACAGACAGACAGGCAGACAGACAGACTAATTAACCAACTAACCAACTAACAAACTAACTACTTGGATTACAGCCGTTCTTAAGAAGTTAACAGTTCGTCAGCCAGCCAAGAAAATCGCCGTACGATGTAGGACCGAAAGATTAATTACCGCGTGCTAAACAAAGAGCTACTTGTCACTACAAGGAAAATTATGGGTCCAGTCTGTGCCCTCCCTTCCTCATCCTTTAAGACCCCCTTTAATATTATCTTCCCATCTACGCCAAGCTCCTCCAAGTGGCTTCTTTCCTTCAAGTTTACCAACCAAGAAACTGTAGGCATTATTTTTCCCCATGCAGGCTACATTCCCGACCCATCGCGTATTCCTTGATTCTATAATTCTAATAAATCTGGTGAAAAGTACCAGTCAAAAAATCTCATCAATATGTAACTAAAACAGAACTACAAAAGAGTGAAAATTACTCGGCAAATAGGGACAACGTAAGAAGTTTCAAAGAAAAAATTTGCGTCGTTTGAGTCGTGTTACTTGAGGCTGGACAGACGAACATAACAAAACAACAAGCAATTTTAATTATTTTTTTGATTTGCATCTACAGCAGAGGAGGAATCTTTATTAAATGTGGGGTGTCTAGCTTTTATACACATGTAGTGACACCAGAAATGTGGAGTTTCTGTGTGTTCTTAACTCAAGTACAACCCTCATTCATGCTTAATCAGAAAGAAGTTATTTATTGTTCAGATGGACTTTTTTTATACGTTTTGTGTCCCCCTGAAAGCTGTCGTTGTAGAATATCAAATTTTTGCGGACTCTTTGTGTGGACAACCCTTCTTACTCTAATGGTAGGGAACATGCTGAACAACTTTTATAATTTCAGTCTCGTGCGCCAGAACCCACACTAGATTCTATCCGATTTGTCTTAAAGGAATTACGATGAATCTAATCGAAATTAGCGTAGCTTGTTTTCCAAGAAGTGCAAAAATACCCCCAAAATTAAATAATTTATTTAATGCACGATGAAACTGCCTCGCGTAATGTGGGAAACCCTAATTATAAACGTTAGAGCACAATCTAGCGTCCATTCTTTAATCCGGTCATTCACCTCTCCCAAACCCTTCAGCAATTTCAGTGTACGAAGAAGGCGTACTTTTTTTTAAAGTAATTCTCTCCACAGAATATTTAAATGCCTGTATTACAAGGTACTCTCCATAACAGAATTGATTTTCTTATTATATGTATTAAAAATTTTACCGTCTACAAAATAATGGTTTTTAATCACTTACCCTTCCGCTACTTCGATATTCAGTCGCTGTCAGCGTTTTCAGCTTATGCAGGACGTCACGGTTTCCTGCATCCTGTCGGACAAGAAATAAACAATAAAAAAAGTGCATATTTCCATACCATACACCATTAATACCTGCTAAGGATAGTGTAATACGTACAACTTTTTTATTTTAAAAATTGAATTCTTTATCACTTACATAGGTATGGCTGCATCCCCATATCACTTCGTACAACGTACGTGTTTTTATTAACATCTGATTTTGACTTGCTAATGTAAAAAGCAAATGGGTTTCGTGACCTACAGGCTTAGCTCTGTAAATTTTTTCATGTTTACGGACTTTTCTCTCCAATTTCAGTAACGAATCTTGTCCTCGAATGTAATACAAATATAAATTATACATGACGTTCCTGGTACACATTTCAGAACAACGTTGAGAAGCCAGTAACTTGTGGATGGTAACATTATCATAGAAGTAGAAGCATTTTATAAAAACTTTGAATCATTTGTGAACGTACAACATTACTTGATTATTGAACTTTTTCCATTTTCTCATATGCAGGAAAAGAACACGGCGTTTTGGTGAATAAATAAGTTCCTGTTCTCTGGTTGAAATATGTAGAAACAACTACTAAATTTTGTCCAAAAGAAAGGCGTAGTCTTGGGATTTTGATTCAAAGTAGCTCTTTCTCTTTGACCCAGCTCAGTAGGCACCTCCCAGCACTTTCAATTGAGAACATAAATCGATGCAGGGTCCGGAATATTTTTCGTCCTGCAAATTCGAGATGACTGGCAAAGTCAAGGTACCTAGTAAGGGTCATAGTCTTCGACATCGCTAGAACGTCTTAGAACTTGTTTATAATCAGGAGCTTCTGAAAACTATTCTTTTTACGGAATGCATTAATAATAGTCTGAATGCAGATTATGAAGTTGGTTTGAATTTTTAAAGGAAAAATTTTATTTTTAAAAAATAATTTACATTTATATAAATTATATGTTTATACATACACTATATATTCTACATGATAAATTTCTAGACAGCGGGGACTGAAATGGATGTCGGACCTTCCCATCATCAGGCTAGACCGGCCCATAACGCATATGTGTTCTTCATATCTGCAGCGTCTAGAAAAACCTCCATGTTTGACTTATAATTCTCTTTTATTATGTGGTAATGGACACGAAATATTCCACATCGTAATTGCGAAAATCCTCAGTGGTGAGAAATTAGTGCTATTGAAGAAAGCCCAGTGAGTAAGGTACTTTATGACACTCGTGTCTAATAGGCATGAGTACAATAAAATATTACGATTGCGAACGTAAAATAATCGGTGACAGAGAAGTATGGTGGAGGAAAAGAAATAAGAGAAGAAAGTAATGAAGAGAACATAATAAACTATGCAAATAGTAAAACAGGTAAATTTAACAACGTAAAGAAAAAATAGAGACAGAGAGAAAGAGAGGCAAATAAAGTGAATAAAATTGAAGAATATGGGAAAGAGAAGATAAAGAAGAATGCTTGTAAAGGATGTCATATTTATACATTTCTGCATACCCCACCAAGTCAGATTCCGACTGATTTCTACGCGTATTCTGTACCAAAGGCCACAGGCACTTCTAAATTATTTCACAATTTTAATTGATTGCAGCGATTAAAAGCTATCTATTTCCGCCCATGAAGGTGTACGGAGGAGGTAAAGGCATAGCTATAATCAATCTTAACTTCGGAGCCAGAAGAAGATGCGAGGTCAGCATCACACCCGGGTCGTTTACCACGGTACCCGTTGAATAAGACGCTGGGTGTGTCCCGGTCGGTATAAACGATTTGAAGAAGAGAAAATATTCTTGCCACTACCGGATCTCGAACTCCGGGTGGTCCAGCCTGTAGCTTAGACACTACACCGATATAATGATAGGAAAACTGCACGCGAATTGGATTTAACTGAGTCTAGGCTGCAGCCCGGACACTACTCCAGTCTAACCGCACGTAGCCTCCAACCTACAGCAAACCAAGAATGAAACGACCAATGTGGTAATCAACATTACAGTGGCGAGCTCCTGATGATGGGCATAGTAATGCTCGAAATATGTTGAGCCTATAAGAAGTACAATAAAGTATCAAGTGGCATCTAGTTGGTTTTTTGATTCTTCAGATCTATAGCAAAACTGCCACCTGGCTATGTTTTTTTTATTACATGGTCTAAGCTTAAGTGTTGCTTCAGCCTTAGATCGAACATCGCAGAGACAGCAGTCTCCATCACCTGTAACATGACAGGCAATGTACGTTTAATCTAACATTGAGACGATCTCGTGCAACCACTGTTGAAGTCGACAAGCAATAAGAATTACATATTATGAGTGTGTGTCTGTAGCCTTTTTTTATCCAGCATGCAATGCGCATGCTCCGTATTATATTCTCATCTATGACTTGTCCGGCTGTACAATAATTTTCCACATTATCTCATAAATGGCACGACTTTCGAAAAAAAAGTAATTGAACATGAAATGTGTGTTATGATTTTCTCTACACATTAGTCTGAAACGTTTCATATTCTAAGATGAATGGAGCGAGATATGATAAGAAATGTAAATTGGTCTTCGTATGAAGTGCCTGTTATTCTTGTGAGAAATTAATGAAATTGAGATCTCGACAGATTTTCGAAAATATTCAAATATCAAATTTCATGAAAATCTGACCAATGGGAGCCGAGTTTTTCCACGCGGACGGACGAGCGGACAGACTGACAGAAACGACGAAACTAATAGTCAGTCTCATTTCGCATTTTCGCGTTAACCTCTGCTGTCACCATAGCAATCAGGGTGTGACTCACCCACACCATCAAGACTCACTGTCATTGTACTCGTGTCCAGAAAGATAGAGGAAATTGGAAACCGTGAGCTGTTTAGGGCAGTTTTCCTGCTTTCGAAAAGATGAATTAAATGAAATATGTGGAGGTAGATGGAATAACGACGACAGACTCCCATACTACGAATCATAAATGTTAACAACTGTCCCCGAGAATATGGTCTCTTCTTCTTCAGCATGAAATTACTTTTCTTTTTCAGCATGAACTCTATCACGCTCTTGCCGTCTGTAGTATAGACACGACACTACAGCGGTCTTCCACTCTCTGCATACATATAGTAGTTAAGCAAATCTTCCATTACATGTGAAAGCCTAGAAGCCACCACAATGCCTCCCACCACACGGAATGGAAACATACCAAGCTTCATGGTACGGCACGCAAGAATTTCCAAATATTTTAAATTAACTTTCTTGCGATGTGCGTTTAGTCGTATGTACCGACCAAACTGCCTCCATGGAGGACAAGTCAGTCGTGAGAACCTAACAGTTTTTCAGCTAGTCAAGAAAATTCCCTGTATTTAATGGAACGCGAAGGTTTCGCTGGTCCCTGTCGTGAGAGAGACGAATCCAGTACAAACTATCCCATCATATTTCTATAAGATCTATTTTAATATTATCTTATGTACATTGTAATTTATAACTTAAGCAATGTTGACTATGAGTGAAGCTACTAAATGGTACACAACTACTGAGCTCATCATAAGGCCATTTCATTAGCTACCATCCACAAAAATTTTGCTTTTGTTAAAAATTATTCGTTAAAGTTAAGATGTTTTGTTTTCTGTCACGTACGCAGAGAAAATTAATTATGTTTGAAAGAAATGCTAGGAAGTGAGCATACAGTCTGGGTCGTGTAATGTCTCCTTGTCTCACAGACAGACTCATGTTTTATCTCCGGGAAAAGGCTTTCAAAAAAATTTCATGTTGGGCCTTCTGCACTTTCTAAATTAAAGAACTTAACTGTGCTTCATGTCTTTTCAGTATATTCTCCTCTTTATGTAAATGTCAGGTCGATCTTTGTTTTCTCAAAAAGCTGTTCATCCTAGAGAAACATTGGTGCATATGACAAAATGTAATGTCGCTTCCTCACGAGAATGCAGTCGACTTGTGTAACGTGGGTATAGTCTCTTAACTCTCACGAACACTGTCGGAAGCAAATATAAATTTCTGGTACAAAATTTGAGTCTCTGTCACTGCATGTCATTCTTTCGATTGGTTGCCATTTGTTAGTTGTCTGGTTTATAACAAGCCTAAATTCAAGAAGAGCTTCACTCAACCCGGACGCATTGCCAGCTGTCCTGCACCTGACCGCCGACCACCAGCAACCAAAGCATTATACACCGTATGCGTTAATAACACAAGTATAGTCTCGAGCTCCTGATGATGGGCGTGTAAGTGCTCGAAACATGTTGAGCAGAATACAAGTGCAATAAATCATTCAGTAGCATCTATTATGTTTTCTTCTCTACGCATATTACGTACAGCTCTAACCACACAGAACACGATCGAAAAAAGCTGTGTTTTCTCACACGTAAAAACAGGGATGCACTTCAGCCTATTGTATTTTTTAATGGAATGTATCCGTTACTGGTTACAAAAATGGAATGGTCGGCTTTCCCCAGCGGAAACAATTACCAAGGTCAAATGCAAACTCTTCAGTCAGTAACATTATATTTATCTGAGACGCACACATTAAAAAAAAGTTTTGATTTTATCAATACGCAACTGCGTAAACATCTGATTGTACATTAGTGGAATTTATTCCGTAATAACAGAGTCATATTCAAGAATATATAAACGTTGAGACAAATAAGTTCACAAAAGCCCAGCGGCTAACCCATGCATAGTGCATAGTGCATGTACCGTCCATGGCAGCTGATTTGTCAGTTTCAGGAACGGATCTTGCAAGTTGTAACATTTTACACATAGCCCATTTCTGTGTTGTGAGAAAACAACCGTCTTTGTTCCCACGAACATAAGTTTCGTCATATAGTAAGACATTATGTAAGATTTAGATGTTTTGTTAGATTTATATAAGAATTCTCACGACGAGCCCTATTTTCTGAGGTTTCCACGGGACGGTAATCACACACTTTGATTCAAGCAACTTTTCACCCTTTACCCATGTGACAACTTTCTCAAGTAACGATAAACCGTTATCAGTACGTTTTCTGAGCCTTCTGTAGGAATTGGTAGTTTTATCTTTTTTATAGGTACAGATGTGTAAGGGAAACGGGAATCCAATTTTTATTTCTGAAAGCAATACCGGACTTGCATTCATGAGTAGAGGTCAAACCACTAGGAAAAGGAGGGGAGAAATTCCTTTCCGGTCACATAGGTACAGCCCTACTGAATATTTCAGGCTTTGTAGTTCCTATGTATAAATTCGAGGTTTTACGTATCTCAGAAAGAAATAGAAGTCAGCAAGATGGAGAAGCTGCCTCATGAATGTTGAGATTTTTTTCTTAAGGGTGGGAGGGGGTTAGAAATTCTTTACAGTATACATGACACGTCCACACCCCCTTCCCTTCCTGCAGTACTACGTCCCACCACTTCCACAATGCACCAGACCTATATTTCTTCTTGTAGGCTTTTTGTGTACAGTGTATATCTAAAAAAAAATCCTTTCTGTAACAGCCACTATTCTTTTACCCCTACCCATCCTTTTTTCCGAAATACTGGAAAACTTTATTTTCATCCCTCTTTTTTGCAAGGCAGGTAACCATGTGATAACATTCCCTTCCCCTAAGTTCCGGGTTGTTCGATCGAAAGGAGTGGGGAATTTCAAGTTTGTGTTTATTAAATGGCGTGAGAAATATCTCCATTCAATACAAGAGAAGGGAAAATGTTCAAGAAAAGGCTTTTTGCTTTACCTACAATTTCAGGACTTTCAACTCGATACATCTTTCTCTATTTTTTTAAAAAAAAGTTGTCTTTCTATACATCCACGTTAAATTTAACCTTCACTGAAAGAGAAACTGTGGTAGAAGGGTGGCAAGACACCCTTTTCTATCAAAATCCCACTCATTTGCTTTACTTTCAGTCAAACTTTTTTCGTCGTTGTAAGGATTCCTTTTCTCTTGTAAAAGGGTAAAAATCATGACAGGAAGGATAAAAGTCCTTCAAAACTTAAAAATTACTTTAACGAAAAATGGGGGAAAAGCAAAGTATTTTAGGACGTGATATAAGATTTTGTATACAAAGCTTGGCAAAGGCTTGGCGTCGACGACGGTTTGGGGGTAGAAAAGCGTAATCTCCAAAGCGGGGGAAAAGGAATGAAAAATATCTAGAGAAAATGAGCAAGGGTTTCTTCTCACGCATCGCTAAACCAACTCTTCTGCTCTAAATGAAATGCGGTGGCTTTATATTCGCTAAAGCAATCTCCTTGCTGTTTTCTCAGCTGACAGTAGTCTTCTTATAGGGCATTAGTAGCATTTGTAATCTTAACGTCAGGGCAGCAGGAAATAAGCAGATAGTTCCTTCCCTCACGAATGGGCAAAAAAACCTTATGACCCAAGAACTAAATACCTGACGTTGATTAATAGGGTAAAAGTTTCTTTTAAAATTAAATATAGTAATATCCAAAGAGGAATATCACACAAATGAAATAAGAATTAACCTTATTGTTGCACCATGCATACCGTCGAATTATTTAATTAGTATACCAACTGATGCACATACATAAAAATTCGCATTAAAACACTAAAATTGCTCCGACATATTTCGATTCTAAGATCATCCTCAGGGAGCTACACTTTCCTTGCTAAAGTCACCATTAAAATTAGTCACTGATTAATTCCGTTGCATAATCAGTGTGTTCTGGCAGCATGTCTTGTTGTGTAAGGGTATGTTGCTAAGAGTGCCCGACTGCGGGTGTGCGTCCTGTGGTTTGCTGCGTGCACGCAGTAAAGTAACAGGACACACTGGTTATGCAACGGAATTAATCAGTGACTAATTTTAATGGTGACTTTAGCAAGGAAAGTGTAGCTTCCTGAGGATGATCTTAGGATCGAAACATGTCGGAGCAATTTTAGTGTTTTAATATGAATTTTTGTATATGTGCATCAGTTGGTATACTAATTAAAGAAATAACCATTATACGGGTTGCATCAGTGAAGTTAGTAGAGACATAATTGTCTTGTTACCAACAAATTATGAGGGTATGATGAATGTGCCAGACTTTACACAATAGAGGCATCATTTATCTACACACTGTCGAATGAATTTAATTTGGCAGTACTATCTCAAAATACAACTAACACAGGAATCTATTCCGATTATAGTGTAAGAGCTCAAAGATAGCTTTCCTGTCTTTCTTTGTTTTGACCTCTGTTACGTACTCACTGCAGGAGTAGAGGGTTAATGTTGCACTTTGATCACACTCAGTGGCACACACACACACACACACACACACACACTCACACACCCGCTCGCTCTCGGTAGGCCTTCTCTGTACGAGGGATCGGCCCGTCGCCGAGACCTCTACCTGACAACACATAACACTCTTTAGCGACACATATCCATGCCATCGGAGGGATTCGAACTCGTAATCTCGAGCGACCACAGACCCGCACCTTAGCTTCAGGTCATTTATATCTGGGAAAGTACGACAGCTGAGGTTCAAGTTAATATACCTTAAAAGAAAAACTCGACACTGAAGGAGACCGGACCGGTTTCGGTGGCCAGTATTTGTATTTGATTACCAGAAGCAAGAAAAGAGATAAGAAATTGAGGATGTGTTATTGAAGGAGACTACATTCATTGCGGGAAAATTATACAAAAATTTTGAACTGTGAAAATTTCCAAGTAATGCCTGCTGGTAATTCCGTTAAAACAAGACTGGCGTGGGACATGAATTAATATAACAACTAGTTAATTATTTAAATATTTGAGGTTCTTAGAGTGTTGCTGATGAAGATTCGACTCCCCTTGTCCATAACTCTGTTTTGATTGGTAAACAGCGATATTATGAGCAACTTTCTCTGTCAATCCTGAAGATTAATTCCCGAGGATGGAGGCAGGAAATTCGTTCGAAGGCGCGGTAACTATCTATCTGTCAATAAGGTATCATATTTCAAAACTTTTTAATCTTAAAATTTTTTAAATAATTGCGATCTTATCTCAGTTTATCTGTTTGGATGCCGGCTCATGCAAGGACTTATAATTCATAATTACTTACGTTGATCTTTCATTATTCCTTTTACTACAATATCATTAATATTATCCGCACTATTTATTAATCTTAACACAACTTTACATTTGTTTCTCTGTGTTGTTACAAAAGTTTATGTAATTTCACAGAGGCATAGAGTGTTCTTTGAAAACGCCATCGATCTAATTTGCAGCCTTAGGTAAAGATTGAGTCACTCGGAGGATATAAATTCATAATTAGATAGCTATTCTGCAACACGGAGCAAATTTCATTCGCCTCTTGTTTGGTTAACTCCTGAATGAAGGGACTATGCAGGGGTTTGAATTTACAGACTGAAAATGAAAATTGTAGATTTAAAAGAGTTTTGTTATTGAAAGTTGGTAATTATGACCATATGAAAACACCATTGTGCGTATGGCTATTATCAGTCGATCTATAAATCGACCAAACGAAAGACACCTTATTATCTTTTGACGCCTAATGTCAACTATAGTGGTCGTACCGCACCGCTAACCTCTGAAGTTGCATTCATATATTTATTCAACAAATAAAGGTACTGAATATTTTAAACATGGTTCATACTCTCCGTCTTTTTCTCTTCAAAATGCAGTTTGTTTCATAATTCTAATGTATTTGGTACCTGTATTATTCACATTTTATATACAGAATGTCCTAAAATTAAAAAAAAATAATTCCGGCGCCAAAAGGTTACGATATTCAGAATTGTTCTCATCAATAAATAAAAAGCCCCATGAAGCAACATTAAATTATTCAGAAGTACTTTTTTCTGTACATAATATATACAAACGAAGGAAGAAAACCAAAACCAATTACCTTTATAATAATTGCCCACAGAGAAGTATTTTGTGGAAGCCTATGGGCCGATATGGGCTCTTAGTTCAGGGTTTCAGTTTGTCACGATTGCTTCTGTTCAGACGACAGTCTGTTGGTTTTCGATGTCTTGTGGGTTTGGAAGTCGCGACCAGCTTTCCGGAGGAACGTGTTGCATCCTTCTTCAGATTTGACCAAAAACACATAAATTTAGATGAAGCAATCCTCAACGTCTGCACGGACTAATTCGCCGAATAATGAAGCTTGATGAAGCACGTTTTTCCGAAACGTCGATGTTAACATAGGAATCTTTGCTGCGTCAAAATACAGTTGATTATCGTTTGCAGGTCCTGGCTACTGTGAAACTATGAGATTCCTGAATACACGGTGAAATACGGCGAGTAACTGATACACCTTTCTTAAACGGAATTTTCGCCCAACCACGAGCTGACAGTAAGTTATGCATTTACGTTACGTACAAAAAGTGCAATCAATTTTTTTTCCTTCTGTATGTTTTTCACTTCTTTATACGTCCAGATTATTGTCTTTAATCTTCAGCATATAATTTCGTAATAGAAATATCGGCAGACAAACTGTAGTTGAGAAATTGCACAAAGTCTTCGAAAGAAAACGCATTGACCTACCTCCTCCGCAGGACCTTCTTATGGTTACTCTCCTTCTTCCACTGTACTCTCCTATACACCACTCATGGTTTGCCCATCACTCTGTTCATAGGCACAAGTACGTCTCACAATAATGCTCCCATTTTTATCACCTTGTAAAACTAACACATAAATATAATTATTTTCAGTCTTTCTGTTTTTGGGTACCATGCAAAGTTGCGAAACAGAATGTTGTTACAGAACGTAAGTCAAATGTTTGGAAGTGAGCAAGCTGAAAAATTCTTTTGCGAGGACTTTCAGCAGAAAGTTATAGCGTGTAAGATATACAGGGCTTATCTAGATAGAAATTTGTATGCAGAGTGCTAAGGGACCAATTTATAAATTTTGACGTCATAAGTCATCAAAATTTATGGCTACAAGATCATCCCCCCTCCCCGACACACACACACCTTTGCATCTCGGGCAGAGTGTAGTGCAGGCCAACGTCTGAAGGAAGACCAGGCCGCTTGGATTGTCGAATTCTGGCGGTTCTCTCAGAATTGTCTTCTGTTTGCTCTGTCCCTACCAAAACACCACATTCTTAATGATGATTATTTTAACCTGAAGCCAGCTACGCTGATTTTCTGAAAGTATATCTGTTATTCCTACAGGAACTCAGGAACCGTCTGATGTACACAGTCCGTGTGAGACGGTGAGGCCAGTGAAGTATAGTCTATGATGCCACAATTGTCTGGACGTGTAGCTCGAATGCTCAAATGGACCATATTAATGGCGTTCAGCACGTTGAAGATGACAGACCATCGATTAGTCAATAAAATACCCGTACTTTGTGAACCTGATGATTCATCACCACTTTCACCAACACCGAAACGGGTTTGTGTTCTGTGACAGTCAAATAAGTTAACACTGTCCAAAATTATTTCAGATCAATATTAATATTATCGTCCAATTTACAACTAGGTCTTCGAAGTGGCCCATTTCATGTAGGCACTTTCGCACATTTCTCTTGTTTCTCATGCTTGCTGCATGTCCCGCTCATATTATTCTTACACTGATTTGATCCCTCTAATAACATTTCGTGAAACATATACATTATAAAACTCTTCACCACGCAGTTTTCACCAGCGTCCTTTTAATTTTTCCGCCTTAGGTCCAGAATTTCTCCTCACCGCCCTATTTCAGGCACCTAGAATTTATATTTTTCCTTTGAGGAAAATAAACTTTATATATATACAAGCTAGCTTGGCCACGTTGGAGGGAGGTAGCTGCACACAAAACTATGAGCAGTACCGGAAGCTCTAGTTACAGTTTTGTGTACTCCTGATGATGGGTGTGGTTGACACCCGAAACGTGTAGAATGAACTTGCAGAATAATAAATAGACTGCTTTGTGTTGCATCTCGTTGGACAATTATTAATACAGATCAGCGATGCACGGAACCGTAAAAGTAAAGAACTTTGTATAATTTGGATTTTCAGAGAAACCGAAAAAAGTCACTTGGAAAACGAAGGGAATGCGAAGATAAATTTAACGTGAATCGTAGAAAGAGGAAGAGGTTAATATGGTAGTAAGTGGACTGAACTGGCACTGAATCATATCCATTGGCGGGCTCTGGCATTTTTAGACTTCGGATTCCATACCAGGAAATTTCACGAAAATTGTAACAAACCTTCGGGTTCCAAAATTGCGAAGGGACAATTTGCCTAGCTTTGGAAAAAGTAGATCATCAGAAGGAAACTATTCCATTGAGGTGGTTAGTTTCAGATAACTAATTCAGTCGAGTCGACTACAAACTCATTACGGTATAAACATGCCCATTCTTTGTGTACTGTTAAGTCAGAGATGCAGAAATTTTCCAAAAGTCTAGGAACAAACTCAAAATTTTAGGCCCCAAATGGGTGACATGAAGCAGGTTCTACACTGACGACCCAAAAATATTAAGCGCCATCATAAAATTGCCTGGTCGACAAAGAGACCTGACACTCGGGATTTGGGCATCCCTGTGTTAAGAAGTGTACTAGAAATTGCAGATTTTGAAATCAGTTTGTCTACCCCGTTCGGGTGTACAGCTTATATAACAAACTGGAAATCCCATTACTGGTTAGAGTAAAGCAACATGAATATACAGTAATAGATTACAATTATTTATATATAAGCCGATGGCTGTCATTGATACTTGTTGAATACAAAATCTATTTAACCAATTAAAACTAAAATCTCCAAGAAAATCTCCAAGTGTACAGAAAGTATGTATGTCAGATTTGAGGCTGTCAGGGCGAAAGTGAAGGCTCTTGTCTTACGGGCTGCTGTCCAACATTCTCACACATAAACCACAACATACTGTGTCACATTCACGAGTCCGTGACCTTAATTTTAATACCGATCGCGTTTTTGAATGGATATTAATCAGAACTGAATGCTGGTTGCTCTGTTTTTCCTTCTGACCTCCCTGTTACTTCCTGCACGTGTGTTTAGTTCAGCCTAATTAACCTGCAAAGCAGTCTTTTGTTTCTTTCATTTGACACGCGGGCCGTCTCACACAAACCTCGTATCCAGACTCTGACCTTAAACAGTCCTTAACACTTTTACGTCACGGACAACTCAAAACCATGGGTTTATACACAGGATCACAGTTCTGTCCTGTAGAGTGCTCAGTCAATGAACCAGAGTTTGCTAACCTACACTTGAATATTCCTTCCACCAATGGTTGTTTCATTTGTTTGCTTGTCTGTAGTGAATATATGGGCGGATGAATGAAATGGTGAATAAATGGATTGGAGAATGCACGTATGGTTAGATAAACTTGCGGATAAATGCGTTAACAAATGGATCGACGAGTAAACTGATGAATAGGATGGCCGGTAGAACAGATTCAGAGTTATTGCAGTTGTTGGATCCCTGTGGGGTCCCCACCAGAGGGCCTCTGCTGATAGCTAATCATGGCCGGTTGCGCGCACACCCCTCAACACTTGCACCTCCAGACGTGACGCGTAGCCCCCAGGCTAGAGTCACACCCCCAGCCCCGCAGCGGCAGCTGCGAGCAAAGCGTACATGTGGTCCAGCCAGGCTCCGAAACAGGGTTGCCAACGCATCAATGGTATTATACACTAAACTAATCGTTTCACTTTATCTTCGGTCGTTGGCCTCGTTTCATATCCGCGATTCTCGTCTCTTCTTCCTATATGTACAATCGTTTCAGTCCGACGTCTTTAGAACGTCAGTGTTTCGTGCAATTGCGCTGTTGTGAACCGTTCAGAAATGGACGTGATAAGCTAAGCAATGTTTCTTTCTCATCTACAACTTCTCCTCTTTGTTTCCTCTTCGCATTGCATCACCTTTCCCTTCTCCAGTTACTCATCCGTCTTCATATCCTTTTTTCCACTTTTATACTCATTTTTAGGCCCTTGGCAAAACCACAAAAAAAGAACTATTAGTTCGTCATGTCTGTCCATCCGACCGCCCATCTACCCGAAAGGAACAACTCTGGCTCCCACTGGTCGAATCGTAATGAAATTTTATATTTAAGGATTTTTCGAAAATTTGTCCGGAAAATTCAAATCTTATTAAAATCTGAGGAGAATAAAGAGCACTGTACAGGAAGACCTATGTGCATTTATGATAATATGTCGCTGAATTCTTCTTAGAATGAAAAAATTACGGACAACAGTTGCAGAGAAAATCAAAACATATATTTTATATTCAATATATAAATATACGGAATGATTTTCCAGTATATATATTGGAAAATCATTTCTTCTGTGAGATAATGAAGGAAAATGTGGTAAGGACAGACATGCCACAGATGACAATAAAACACGGCGCATGCGCATTGTATGCCGGTTAACTAAGGCGAGAATACGGACACAATCATAATATTTCATACTCATAGCTCTTCCACCGTAACAATGTTTACGCGAAAGCGCCTGAATGTTACATTAACAGTGCATTGTCTGTCATGTTTCCTTCTCTTGTCTCTCCACCTTCAATTCCTTATATTTCTAATTAATTTCCTCTTCTTATACGACTCCTTTTCTCTTTTACATTATCTGTCACTTCTAACCAATCGCCATTTTCCTTCTTGTTTTCTTCCGGTCACTATAACTGATGTTTAGGAACAGACAAGTGCAGACAGACTGTGCAGTTACGTATATGTGGCTAGTCATGACGTGAGAGAGTCTTACGGGAAAAGTGGAGGTAGGCCTAATGTTCTACACATTAATTTCGACACAAGATGGCAGTAAGTGATCGGCTACACTGTCAGGACACTAAACCCAGAGGATGAGCCCCAGAGGATGAGCCCCAGGTGCTCCAGATAGGAGTCCGGCCAGTGAGTTGTCCGCCTAGGTACTGCGTTTTTTCCGCCCATAAATACACACGACAGTGGGAAAGTCTTCAAGAGAGGTCTAGGCAATATTTGAAGAGAGTGTCCGCTGGCGTGGCTTCGTAGAGGAGCTGAGTTCTAAATCATGGGTATCCAACCCGCGGCCCTCGGGCGACATGCGCCTCCTCAGTTTGTATTAAGCAGCCCGCAGCCACATTTGCAAATTGTGTATACACAACATAAATTACACAATTATTTTGTTGGTTAGGTTACCAGTTACTATTATTTTCCCACTTGCGACCCGCGACCCGACCCGCAATAACCGGTGTGGCCCTTTGCCATAAAAAGGTTGGAGGCCTATGCTCTATATGGAGTAATAGGAACTGACTTGACGTGACACACCCACATAAGCTTGTGTATGTCTACAACGTGATTAAAAATTTGCCATATTTTGGGATTATATGGTATCTTCTTGCGCCGATGTTAGATCGGCAGTTTCCAGGTCATAGGATTGGTAGCTGTGGTTCCCAGGAGTGACCTCCGAGATCTCCAAATCTCACTCCACTTGATTTGTACTTGTGGGGGCATTTGAAGGCCAAGGTGTACCAGGTGAAAATACAAAATACGGGCCACCTAAAAGACTGCATTATAGATGAATGTGCGCACATTAACATTAGTGGGACAGACGCATCAATATGTGCTATCAATGTAATGGTGACCATGTAGAATTAAAGAAAAGGTAAAGTGATCCCGTTACAGACCCGGTGTGGCCCAGAGGGTGGGTAGAGGTTTAGCTCTACTCTTCCATGGCCGCGGCACTATAAAGGGGTGAGTGGTCAGCAGCACGTCCCGGCAGCACTTTACCCCCGGGAAAGACCCGGTACCCATTTTACAGGAGGCTGGGTGGGCCCCAGGGTCGGTCTGGAGGGGCGGAAAATCTCGTCCCCACCGGGATTCGATCCCGGATCGTTCAGCCCGTAGTCAGTCGCTATACCGACTGAGCTACCCGACCCACGACCATGTAGAGGACGTTTTGTAAATAAATAGAACATTTTTCCTGGGTATGGAGACTTTTGAATCACCCAGTCTATGTATTTACGCACGTGTTTTCGTAGACCACACGTGTGAAGTCAGTTGGTTTAGTAAACCTCTAAACCGAAATTCGAAACAGGGCATCGCAAATAACGTCAATAACGAGGTTCGGGAATAATTTCTGCCAGAACGCGGTTTGGATTCGGAATCTCCCAAGTAAGTCTACAAACAGAATCAGACGCGAAATGAACTCTGTTAGTGCACCTGGGTTAAGGCGTCGTATCTTTAGCCAAAAATTCGGGAACCTCCATCACGCATCTCCCAAAGATTTTACGACCACTTGAGGACCTTCAAGCAGGCAGATAAGACTTTCAGCAGACGAACATTACAGAAATGCTAATTCAGCAGTACTCGTAATCTCTGGAGAGGAAGCAGATAAAAGGCGAGACAACAACAGTTCTGCCAACACAGCTACAACATCATTCCTAATGCGAGTAGCTGTCACAAGCTATGAATGAGGGGGGGGGGATAATTTTGGGAAGATTACACGCAGCATGCACTCGTAACTAACTTGAATCCCATTGTTAAAAACATCTAAATGAAATTTCCTATTTATGTATACATTATATACAGATTCATCAGATGCAAGTGTGCGAAACCCGAGGAAATACAAGCTAAGCAATGCCCCCATCGGGGGTAATAGACAGAAAAGTAACTTCTCACTCTTTATTCTGTCTTTAAGGGGCTAAGAACTGTTCGTATGTTACTGAACGACGCTGTTGGATGTCTATAGATTACTTACGTCACAATGGAAGACGGGAGGATTATAATGAACAGATGGTAGATGGTAGGTAAAGAAGTGGAATATGGATTCGCGGTGTATTTAAAGATGCCCTTCTGGTATTCGATGGTAATGTAGGTTCACGAAGAACCTCAGTCAGAATAACTTACAACGCAGTTGGAATTCGAACCCAGTATCTTCTCCAAAAAACTCTCGAACTGAATCATTGTGCCAAAATATTCGGTGCAGCAAAATAATACAGGCTGTGAGATTACTGTTTAATTGCCAGATTAGTGTTTGGCAAACACCAAGGAAACAAATGTAAATCTGTTAAGTTGACAGCCCTGTTACATTACCGTCTAAGCAGGAACAGTCTCGTCATGAGTGCTAAAAACTGCTACCGTGACGTCAGAGTGGGGGGAGGGGGTCATATTCTGTGTAATATAACAGCTGTTTGGACATAACCCCTCTCCTCTTAATTCTGAAACCTCACCCCATCAGCTGCCAGAACGCACGTCCGTTGGTTGGTTAATATTACCAGACACCGTGGACTGATTTTATTGAAAAGTCGCTTTCAGAAGGGCTTGTCTGTATATAGGATAGGATACACTGCACTCGGCATTCGCCTCTACCACGAAAACTCGGCTCGAAAATTCTACACCAAAAGGTAAGTGACAAAATGATTTCAACAGAAATCATCCATTTCCTACAAACGTTTTTATGACGTTACTCTGAGTTTAGGATATAATAAAACAAAACAATGAAACGATTCGTCTAGTGGCAAAATTTTGTGTTTTGGTTTTACCTAACATAATATTAACCCTTAGGACGTATAGAATTCAATCCTGAGGCAAATAACAAATATTTTAAATTAGCATTGTACGTCATCATTAGAGCAGTGTACGTACGCAAGAAACTAGCGAGGTTGTCGGAAGGATAAAGAATTTTGGGTATTCTCTTCAGGGACACATCTATAGGTGAGTGTCAATTTAGAAAAAAAAACGCTCCCTCCAGAAAGTGAGGCCTAGGGGCAGTAATTCCTTCTCTGCACGTAAGATGATGACAACAAAAATGAAGCAAAGGAAAATAAAGAACAGTAGATGTAATTGTAGGGGAAGATTTTGAGAGCAATGGACCGACCCCTGCAGACAAAATGTGTTTTTGGCTTTAAGGTCTCGTGCAGTGAAGAAATTATTGCTCCAAATGCATTAGTTTAATTATTACGTGACTGGAAGTTCCAAGTATCGAGATGTCTAGTAACAAGGACGGACACTGCATATTGAGATATTGTGTTGAGTCAGCTCGTAGTTATGTAAGGATGGCTGAGACTACAGTTTCACATTGATATTCTGTTTCGATTCTGGTATCAGAACCGGAGAAGAATATATGCCACACTAATAAAACAAAGTTGTCTGAAAGAGATTAAATATAAAGTACACGCTGCTGTAAAACACTCTTCTGTAAAAGTTATAAAAAATTAATAATAAGTTTTCTAATCAAGACCAAGGAATCAGTCTACTTAACAATCTGAAGAAGATTGAATCTATAGGTTATATTTCAATATAACTTATTAATTTTTTCTCAGTTTATTAATAACGATGTCAGGAATTTAGTCTGTAAGCATGTATCATCTAATGATAGGATGATTTGCAAACTGGAATAAGAAATGGAATTGAGGTTCATTTAAGGTATCACCCACATTCTTTGATGGACTGAGGAAAACACCGAAACCTTCGGGCAGAATATTCGGTCTGGCCGGAATGTGACTCCGGAGTATCCCGAAAACCAAATGATTATTAACCACACGAGACGATAATTTCGGCACATTGATCAATGAAATGGCGTAGCTGGAGCTTTAGGCGCCCGGGAACAGAAACCATACTGGACACCCGTAGCAAGAAACATTAACTTTAAAAACGTCACTATTATCTATTGATTTTACTTATATCCGACTCAGTAATTTAACACTTGTTGAGGGCAGGATATAAAATTTTCATTTCAAATAAGCATTTCGCTGTCCAATATGCTCCCCTCTTCGACCCAGCTGCCCGGGGCGGTCGCACCACTTGCCCGCTAGCTACGCCTTTTGATCAATATTTTATAACTATATTTACAACGCTTGTTCAGCTGACTGATTTAGGAAACGTAGGCTAGGAGCTGACCGTGGCTTATTTTATACTCTTGTGTTGCAACCCATTTATATAGGACATTGGTCCAGCTAATATTCATTTAATTACAATTTCCCTGTCATAACCTTCCAAAAAGAATACTTTCACTATTAAGGAACATTCCACATAACGCATGAAGCATGCTGTATTTACATTTATGGATCACTATGGCTGAATATCTTAATTTCCCAGATTTTGGTATAAGTCCTTTGCGATTAGATATAATTACAACAAAATCTGTGAAAGTCTTTACGCTACGGTCTGGAGGGTCTGGGGTTCGAATCCAGGTAGGGTGAAGAGATATTTCTCTTCTTCAAAAAGTCCATAACTGGCCGTGGGGCCCACCCAGTCTCCTATTATTCAAGGGACACCAGGAATTAAGAGGCAGGGACGTGCCACGAGCACCGGAAGTCAGGCGGCTGGGGCGTAAAATTAACTACTCATTTCCATCTAATGCGGAAGTTAAGAAGGAATGGAGCTAAACCTTTACTCCCTCTACGTGCCTTCATGGAGTGGACAGGGAAAACTTTACCTTTACTTTATATTGAAACCAGTTTATAGCCGTTCGTAAACGAGAGTTTATTATCAAACATTGTGGATCGAATTCGGAATTACCTAACAAATTTTAGTGCCAGTCTTCAATGTCAGATTAAAAAATGTCTGAAGGCACTAATACTTAGGCAGAAACCGACAGACCTACACTTGGTTTCACTTAATATTTTTCTTGTTGTGTAAAGAACACACCGAAATCACGCGCTGTTCACATACGTCACTGTAGGCTTCCAAAGATCCAGCACCTGCCTAGGCGACAATACGTCACCACACCACTGAGACCAGTTTCCAAGTATCCGAACTTTAACATAAAAATGATAGCACGAAACAAATATGTTGGCCTATATTTCGAACATCACTGTAGGAATGTAAGGCCGGCAATAGATGACAGCTGTAATGACGGTTTCTCGCTCTGTTCCCCTTTACACATATCCAGCGTCAGACAGGCGGCAGGACGTGTCGGCAGACAGCAATGTGTATTACACTGACAATTCCGTAAATTCAAGAGTAAGTTAAAGGAAATGCAAATATCTTATAAAGGGAGATCAACTCTTGTTTCTACCCTTCTCGTATTTATCTCGATTACAGGGCGAAGAGAGATAAACCAACAAGATGCAACTAATCCGATGTTTATTATCAAACTTCTATCTCAACATGTTTCGGGCATCATTATGCCCATCATCAGGAGAACAAGACCGTGTATTACTCCATATG
>Ga0123354_10001628_pt1 | contig 27862 bp, 14 predicted proteins | sample TergutLab28metaG_2_FD_97872 | JGI IMG/M metagenome (GOLD analysis project Ga0123354, IMG submission 97872) | Labiotermes labralis P4 segment gut microbial communities from Petit-Saut dam, French Guiana - Lab288 P4 | ecosystem: Host-associated > Arthropoda: Insects > Digestive system > Gut ... | reverse complement strand
TGTGCGTGTGTGTGTGCGTGTGCGCGCGCGCGCGTGTGTGTGTTTGCGCGCGTGTGTGTGTGTGCGTGTGTGCGTGTGCGTGCGTGTGTGTGTGTGTGTGCGCGCGCGCGTGTGTGTGTGTGTGTGTGTGTGCGCGCGCGTGTGTGTGTGTGCGTGTGTGTGTGTGCGTGTGTGTGTGTGTGTGCGTGCGCGCGCGTGTGTGTGTGCGTGTGTGCGTGCGCGCGCGCGTGTGCGTGTGCGCGCGTGTGTGTGCGTGCGTGCGTGTGTGCGTGTGTGCGTGTGCGCGTGTGTGTGTGTGCGCGTGTGTGTGTGTGCGTGTGTGTGTGTGCGTGTGCGTGCGTGCGTGTTTCTAATTGTGTGAGATCTAGAACTTCAAGAATGATGTGGCCTAGGCCAACTTCGGCTTCGGCGCCACAATAATAGAAAATATTGTTTCCTTGAATGTAAATTTAGAGGATTATTTTTTTAGCGTTTAAACTTTTACGGTTAGGCGAATTGCCGCTATAGGTAATGTTACAGTACGTATTCTAATGAAAAGCTGTAAAGACAGTTTACACATTTTAAAAGTTAAATAGCATTCATAACCAAAATTAGAGCTCAGAAACAAAGAACACGTAACTAAACAACGTACACAAATTTTCTTAGCACCTCCATTTGACCGCCAAGTTGAAATTCATATTTAATATTAAAAAACTTCAGCACTATGCCTGTGGCTGCACGTCACCTTTCAGTGATTTGGACTCGACAAAAGACACGGCTTCTGTTTGCGCTGTTCAGGTCTGCACTCTATTGTAATCATAATGGAATAACCTTAGAGCAACGCACAAAATCAATCCTCCTGGATCAACGACCTTAAGTAGCTCAGCATGTCCCCTATATTTGGCTGTACACAAGGAAGCAGAACATATATATAGAAGAGTAGTGCTGCACTACGTTAAATATTCTCTTTTGCTTTAAAGAGCTAGAATTTTCTGTTTATAGAAGTAAACATTGCGTGAACTTGAAAATTGGGGTGTCTGATTTTTTGGCGGAAGTGGCTATGGGGATCAGCAACTTTTGTCATCTAATACTTGTTGTCAATATACTGACATTGGTAGGAACGTAATTTCCGGTACGACATCTTCAAAGAAAATGATCGAATTCAAATTTATTTTATTTTACTTTATAGGAAGTTCAATTTTGATTTAAATTGTGTGCCTGACAACGGTCGAAATATTATCATAAGCAAAGAACTTTCACGTTGCATCCTAATTCTGATTTGTCTGCTTTTTACTGATTCTACGAGTATGCATGGATTTTTTTGTCTGGCTCTCACTATCTTCTTGTACATAAATACGTTCCACATTTCAAACTATAAGTCTTATTTCTTAATGCTCTTCTTACGTTAATTACATCACACTTGTCCTGAACACTAAATAAGCTTCGTAAAACCCACTTATCTGTGTTTTTCCTGACTTTTCACTTATTGCTGATCAGAATAGTTGTAAATTTACAACGCAAAACATCTGCTGATAAAAATAGTTTTTTTAAATGAAAGTGTACCTACATGTTTTGGCTTTATAATAGAACTATCATTTTGTCATTTTTTTAAATTAATAAGCACAAGGAGATATTGCAATGCTCTGATTGGCTGTCTCTCGAGGGGAATTTTTGCGTAAATTTAAAATTTTTTAGGAAAATATCCTCTTAGGACCTATACTAAGTGTAATATTAACGACAATTTATTGCAATAATTATTATGGTTTAGGTATTTGTTTGCTGTTTTATGGGCGAATTTACCAATTGAAGAATAGTAAAACTGATTTTTCAATAGATATTCAATTTTTTTTTAATGTATGCTGTTTATTTCATCTCTCTCTTCTTGGTGTGATATTATAAAACAGGGACATAAACTGATTTTGTAAAACAAACTGACTATCTTTATCAGTTAGTTTTCTAAAAAAAAAAAAGCGCCCATTTTTTAAAATGGGTTTTAACACAAAATTATATTTCTGCATTCTAAATTAACGTGAATATTAAATGTAAAAAATACGCTCCAAAAACTCCAGAACAGCATCCAGACCTCACAACTCACACTCACATTTCAGATACAATCTTTAAATTATGGCATTATTTTCTTATTAAGCATGTCAGTGTACATTTACGCCAAATTTTTAACAGTAATGCCAACACATTTATTGTGTGCATTCCATAATAATGCTGAACGAGAACCAATAAAGAAGACGAACTTTTCGGTCTTCTAGTATGTGAAGTTATGTCGTTAGGCGAATAGTTTCCGACGTTTCGGAGGAAAAAGAATCGTTGGAATCAAAAGGCACTTATTCTTATCCCAGAAGTCTGGAAGAGCTGTAAGCACCTCAAACCTCAGAATGAAAGACGGTCTTATGAAAACAACTTTTGAAAATGTAAAAAAACTTACGATATCTAGCACATTGTAATAATTTATAATTACAGCATTGCCTCAAAACTTCTAATTAATTTAATTGCACGTAATGAAATTATTCAGAAGTTAACAGCTGGCTATCAAGCCACGGAATTTTCCAACTTCCAGAACCCACAGGTTCAGTGTTCTGTTTCACAATAGCCAGTCATTGGTCTTAATTCCGAGCCAGTTTAAGCCACTTATTACGCCCCAGCCCATTGCTTTAAAACCAAATACAATAACATCCTACTCACCCGACGTCTATTCTTTTATACGTCTTTTCCTCACTTTACCAGACCAGAATTCTGAAAATATTTTTTCCCTGCTAAGGAAACCACTTATCCCATCCACTTCAACCGTCTCTATTTCGTAACATGTTAGAAGCAAACGATATTCATATCCACTTTGTGAAAAATTTCCGGTTTACTATTGATTCCTAAGTTTTTTCTCCTAATATTTCTCTCACTATATCTTCTTTAAAGTTTTTAGTTTAGGGTTTTCCTTTAACATTATAGACAAAGTTTCACACCCAAATAATAAAACAAAAATCTAATTTACTGCAAATCTAATAATATCAGATTAATAATAACGACGAAAAAAATAATCGAAAATATGGAACCATGTTTTTCATTTTGTAAACGACTTACGTGCAATACTTGGAATCTTTAATATTCCTCCTTTAATATTACCTATTGAAATGTACTTGTAGAGAAAGACGAATAATTATTAGCCAAAATTTGATATGTAAAGAATATGATGTGAGTAAATGTTGTCATAACTCAACATTACGTACACTGCGCACAGATGGGGCACACAGATATTAAGTCTAACATCCTTTAGCTTTAAACAAGACAGCCAAGGTGCTATAAGGATACGTAAGGCCCTTTCGCGTCACAATTGTTGCCTTGGAAAACTATAAGTATTACATATTTTGAGTGTGTGTCTGTATTCTTGCCTTATTTATCTGGCACGCAAAGAACATGAGCCGTGATATATTGTCATCTGTGACCTCTCCGACTCTACAGTATTTTCGGAGGTTATGTCATAAATGACTCGATTTTCGGAAAAATATTTTGAAAATAAGGTTTATTATGGTTTTATCTACAAATTTTAAATACAACATTTCTCTTTTAAGAAGTAGTAATCGAGATGTCATTTACGCAGATATTCAAGTAAAGTAGCCGTTACTCTCGTCGTATTTCAAACAAACTTGATATTTCCCGACAGATTTTCGAAAATATTAAATATTAAATTTCATGAAAATACTTCTACTGGGAGCCAAATCGCTCTATGAGGGCCAAGGGATTGATACACGGACGGACAGACAGACAGACAGACGTGACGAAGCTAACAGTTGCTTTTCGAGATTTTTTGAAAGCGTCTGAAGCTGTATATGGTGCAAATTAATTTCTGAACTTTTTACGTAAAGAAATCTTTTTAAGTGGCCGTTTCGTGCACGAGACGGCCACCTATTGGTGTGATGATACCAGAGGCTGTGTAATGCAATTTTGACATCCTGATGATGAGCACATGTGCTCGAAACATGTAGAGGCATGAAATAAAACTTACTGTGAAACAAATTTTGTGCATCAAGTTGGTTAAATACTAAAATAAATATACTTAGAGGCACGGTCAGCAAAACATCAAAACCTAAAGGTAAGACACAAATTGAGATGCTTACACTTAGACGGCGTGATACTATTAAAAGTGAGATAGGATATGGGTTTGTGTATTTGATTAATTTATTTCTGCACAGCGTGTGAAAGGTTATTTTGACTGCAGCCGTGGATTCTATAAAACCCGTTTAATGCTTTGGTCATCTGAGGAACAACTAAATTGTGAGAAGAGTTTCTCAGAGTGGTGTCGACGAACAGTCAAGTCTTCAGGAATGTGACCCTGATAAGACAGGATGTGGAACGAAATGATTACCGCCTAATTTAAAGTAGGGTCCCTGTCATTTAAATGTATGTTCCAAGGAAGCCATGATAAGTGGGTTCCTGTCACCACGGCATGGCGCGTCCTTAGGTGCGGACGAAGGAACGGCCTCCAACATGGAGGGTAGCTGCGAATATATTGCATAAATAGTTGCGGACAACTGAAAGGGAGTAGTCCTCCAGCTTGGAGTTTAGGCGAGCTGCTAACAACTTCTAAGATTAAAAACGTATTTTGTTACGACATATTCGGACATAAAGCCTCAAACCTGGACTGGATATACAGAACTATAATTTTTCCCCTTGTTTTATGGGTGTGAAACTTGGTCGCTCACATTAAGGGAGGAACTTAGTCAACGGTTTTCTAAGAATAGGGTGTTGAGGAGACTATTTGGGCCTAAGAGGGACGAGGTAACAGGGGAGTGGAGAAAACTACATAATGTGGAATTGAATGATCTGTACTCCTCACTCAATATTGTTCCGTTGATAAAATCGAGAAGAATGAAATCGGCGGAATATGTTGTGCATATGGAGGAGAGTAGAGGCTTGTATGGGGTTTTGGTTGGGAAATCTGAGGGAAAGAGACCACTTGGAGGACTCAGGCGTAGTTGGGAGGATAATATTAGGAAGTGGGATGTTGGGGTAATGAATGGATCGAGCTGGCTCAGGATTGGGACAAGTGGCGGGCACTTGTGAATAAGGTACTGAACCTTCGGGTTCCATCAAATGCTGAGAATTTCTTGACTAGCTGAAATTCGGTTAGCTTCTCAAGCAGGACTCCGCTCCATGGAGTAAGTAAGTAAGTAGTAAGGAAGACCAGGAAAGAGACCTGAATCAGAACACTCTGTGATCCTGAAATTCGAACTGTAGACATTCAGCAATGCAAGTAAGTGCTTGAGCCAAATCACCCCGTTATCTTAATATGTCGTTGAAAAAGTTGGGAACAGAGAATGCTGTTACGTCAGGACATAAAGCCAGTATGCATGTCCTGGAATATTATGTAAAGCTTAGGGTGCTATTACGCCATTCAGGAAACTGATGAAAGGTTAATAAGATTTCTACTGATCACTATCGATGCTGACTGACCTAAATGAGCATAGACTGACAGCTTCCTGTTCTTCTCACTTTGACTTTTAATAAAGATTCTCGCCGCTGAATTTTATTTCGGTTTACAAAGCTTTTGTTTCGGTCCATTACTAAACTTTCTGTCAGATCGCACATTAATCTATTGTAGTGGAAAGCTGTCTGTTCCAGCCAACACAGTAACAGCTGTCTGCCAGTGCAAGACGTCTAAATACGACGATGTGACCCTGAGGTCAGAGTTTGAGAACCAAATGAGAGTTTATATTAAGATTTTGATTTTAAAAAATGTAATTCACTTTTCTGAGAAAGTTTTGAAACACTAAGTGTCATGGAAGTGAGTTTGTGCCATCTTGTAGGTAAGTAACAAACATACGGGTAGACAGTCTGCCTAAACTTGATGACTGAAGATGGAGTCATCGTGTTTCCTCGAAACGTTTGCATTTAACTACCAAAGTGCACAATGTCATATTTCAGAAGACCTCAATCTGGCATTTTCTCATTTCTTCATTCTCTAACAATACATGCGTCAATCGTGTCACAATTTCTAACAATGGTGACTACTTAACTGTCATTAGTGAGTTTCTTTTCCAGATCCTTAAGGATGAGTTTCGACTAAACGTAACTCTTACCATGTGTTTGTATGGTTATAGAAAGTGTCACATTTATGAACAAGTCAAAATTCATGTCGTCGAATTCAAATAGGTTTTGTTGTATTGTGTTTGCTTTCATATGTTTCTCGGAATATGAAAAAGTTCGTGGAAAAAAAATTTGAGAATTACTGCCTATGCATATACAATAAGTAAAACTGCTTGATTTAGATATATTTTCGGATTGTCAAGAAAGTTTCTGTTCCATGAATTTAGCTATTTGTTTACTTAATTATTTAAGACTAGGGGTTGAATCAATTGTGGTTCATTGTATCGTATTATCAAAACACGTGCCAAGAGAAAACGACGAAAACCACGACATCCTGTTTTGTTCGTGACTAAATAAATATACATTTTAAAAATTGCGGTAACATTTCATTTACAATAAGTAGTGGGGGAGATTATATCCACATGCAGCCAACATTTGCTACCAGGGTGAGTGTAGAATCAGTGGAGTGAAGCAGATAAGGTTGGATGAAAAAAGGGGAAAGTTCAAGCCAATAATACCGCAGTGTTTTGCAGTAATTAGTACTCACTGTCTACAGCATATGCATTTGAATATCAACAGTACATATTATCCGTTTCCTACTAAGGACAGATGGTTAAAAGCAGTGTTGTAGTACGCTTCTCTGTTCCCAGACACACACTCACTCTTTCGCCAACATTTTTTATGCACTCGTACTTCCGATTCGCTTCCCTGAAAACGGCACCTCAGGCAGCTGAACAATAATTCAGATTACAGATTGTCCAAAAACCTCAAACAATTTTTTTCTCTCTATGGTTATTGTCTTCATATTCCTTGTGAGTTTAGAGGCCAGTATTCGTTTCACTCTGAATAAAGCTGTATTTACTGGCTAGGCAGCATTGGGTTTTGTTACATGGATAACAAACCACTCGAATGAAAAAATTTACTCCATCTTCAGGCTAGAATAATTATTCTACTATAAAAATGGAGGCACCATATTGCTTCAAAGCCTCTATACTTACCGAACAAAAAAAGCAATATGTGAGAAGAAGAATCTCTGCCCTTCCTTACTTTTATTAAGGAAGTTTCATAGAACACATTTCAATTTTAACTGCAAATGAGTAAAGCAAAATTGTTAGAAGTAGGTAAACGCGCTTCCTTGTTCTGTTACAAGCACAAAGACGATAAAACGTATAAAATTACACGACGCAGTAGGCCGTGTTACTGTCTATAGACAATGGTTTCAAAACTTTTGTTGCACGATGCAAAATCGCAAATTACACTAGCTGAGCCAACAGTACTCTAAACAATACTTTCTCTATGCATAGGCTTTTCTAAAATGATTTAAATCACATAATTGGCATGATAATTTTGGGAGTGCATGACCTATCAAGTAATAATCCCCCTTCAGGATTATTTTTGGCAAAGATCGACCAAATAATACTGACTTAAGAGTACGTCAGACTTCTACCATCTTTCGTTTATTTTCATAACTAAGTGGGTCGTGAATCGAGGTATTTAAAAAGGAACTTTGGCCCTTTAATTCACTGAATATGCATTGACCAGTGATATGTTTGCTGAGAATTCCGCTTTAGGTCGTGACATTCAAATATGGAGTTACGGAACTTAATCCGTACATTCGTATTCTAGTTACGTTCCGGTCGGTAAACAACTTTGTTTTTCAAGAGAGTTGTAAAATGTTAAGTCTGGTTTGGTATAATATTTTGCATTTGTAAAAAGCATAAATGAATTGCTGTTCCTCAGATTTTATGATTTTCTGTAATTTAAACTTACATTTCGACCTTGGATGTTGATGTAGAATGTAAAGTAAGAAAATAATGGTGAAGCATGATTAAGACTGAAACTTCGAGGACATTAATTAAAGTGAAACAATAGGATAAAGTTTGCCATGTCTCAAGGATTCGTCTGTTCTACGCTGATAATCATGAAAAACTTGTGAGTCCTAAAATGGATCCTACTTTATTTTTCTTATTAATGCCTCAAAGTATACCTCTCTGCTATTATTCATCTTATGAAAATGCTTTCACTTCTCAAAACGGAGACAATTCACTTGAGACTATAGGCTGCTGTTTCATGCGGGTGCTATAATGTTGTGTGTGGGAATTTTGCCTGCATAAATAATGTACCCGCATATACACCTCAATCACAATAAGGTCTTCCGACCCACTTGTATTCAACATTTTAATACAGAGCTAACGTTTAACAGAATAATCAATTTAAGTAGATCTTTCAGAGGGTGTCTAGTTACTAAACAGTCTCTAACAAAGACTTCTACCAATCGGTGAACCAAAATATCTACTGTCTGTATCACTTCATCTAGAACTACATTAACATTACCCATTTGATATCACTGTAATGTAAAGCCGGAATTCTAAAATTCGGAAAATGAATCTGTCTGGAATTTTCATAAGAAATGTAATTTAATAAGTGTTTCGGGCCGAAAATAATTGTGACATGCATACGTGTTTAGTTATTTATTCTGAGCTCTGTTTTTTTTCCTGTGGCACTGCGGTCCAACGCAGGCCATGTCCTACCCAATAATGTGATTTCTATTTCACACACAACGACGCGCCAAGGTCGGTAGGACTCCTCTAGACGAATGATCAGCTGGTAGCAGAAAGCTGACAACACAAAACACTCGCAACAGAAAAACATCCATGCCCCTGGTGGTATTCGAACCCACATTCTCAGCAGGCGAGCAGCCGCAGCCCCACGCCTTAGACCGCACGGCCACTGGCATTGGCCTGAGCTCTAATAGGAGTAATCAATACTAAATTTTAATGTTGTCTCGCTACTTTTCCACAGATCGCACGCCAGTTGTAGGGCATTTATCGCACTTTCAGAAGAGCGTTTTTACACTTCGTTCATGGCAGTCCTTGACTTATTGTTACAGCCACCATGTCACCACTTCTCTAAACACAAGGTCGTATGTAACTTCGTGGTCATCCAAATTTTCGATTCGGATCTACAAGCAGTAGACAGAGATTCGAAGAAGAGTTTTCCTTATAAAATCAAAGACTTTGTTGGTTTTTTATTTAGGCAAGTACGCACCTTGAAAATTTGTATTTTTATTGGCCCCCTTCTCAAAAAATTTAATTGATATTCTTTAACAACACTTTATTTATTGGAAAGGTAATGAGTGACAAGAAGTAAGAGTAGGCTAGATACAATTTAACCCTTAAACGCCAAGTTAAATCCCATCTGTCATTTGCTGGCATTATTACGAGCTCACCCTATTATCCACATTAGCAGGATAAGGGTTAATTAGCTCAATGATCCACTACGGACAATATTCTATCCTAGCAGTATTTTTTTTAACTTTTAATTCCAGAAGGCTGGTATGGGCTGAGAAGACAGCGGGCACGAAGGAGAGCAGGAAAATATTCAAAATGTTCTATCACAAGCTATGCCTGACGGAAACATCTTAAACCTAGGTATACATGTTGGGAAGCATAATTAAATAATACCTGCAAGAAATGATAGAAAATTTCTTACAAAATTTTATGGAACCATCATTGGGTTCTTGTAATAAGGTTAATAATGAACGCTGCGTTTCTATAAAATATGGTTAATCATTGACTAGCTAAGCAACTACTAGTTTTGCAAGAAGGACACTTTTTCTTCTTAAAGAGGAAGTATAATGTAAAATGATTAAAGTAATAAGAGAAAGATGAACTGTATTTCTACACCTTTTGTGTCCCTCATAAGTACCCGCTGGTTTAACATGTTGACTTTTTGGGTGACCTCTGCCGTGCTAGGGGTAACAGAACTAAATGTTTCGTCGCTTTGCAGGCAGCTTTCAGAGATCTTAAGAAAATTTATGTTTGGACACCGTCATTGGAGCGTAATGAATATAGTATGGCTATTCAATCCTTTTGGACATGATATCATGTACAGTGGTAGAGTACTTGTGCATAACTTAACAATACACATACAGTCATAAGCCAAAACTTGAGTATTCATCTTCACTACTGTATAGACCTCAGGCCCAGTCCATTGTAATTATCATATATTGGACAGTTATTTCTTTAACCGTCCATCATAAAATAAAACTTCCCCGACAAAATTATGAATTTATGGTTCATCGAGTTGGATGTGTAGTGAAGACATACAGAGACAAATACATATTTATGTCGCGTTGCAGAACTCTCAAATTTACTACGGTTATCGAGCATAGGTTTTTCCTTGGATGATGGATTCATTCGAGTTGCTCTCCTTTTTCTTATTTTAATTTGTCCAGCAGACTCTGTACACTGTAACTGAAGAATAAAACCAACTATATGCCACTTATTATTTTATTGTACTGCTTATAGGCTCAACATGTTTCGGGCGCTACTATGCCCATCATCAGGAGCTCGCGAATATAATGTTGATTACCACATTGGTCGTTTCGTTCTTGGTTTGCTGTAGGTTGGAGGTTAGGTTCAGGTTAGGCTGGAGTAGTGTCTGGGCTGCAGCCCGGACACTACTCCAGCCTAACCGCACCTAACCTCCAACCTACAGCAAACCGAGAACGAAACGACCAATGTGGTAATCAACATTATAGTCGCGAGCTCCTGATGATGGGCATAGTAGAGCCCGAAACATGTTGAGCCTATAAGCAGTACAATAAAATAATAAGTGGCATTTAGTTGGTTTTATTCTTCATTTATCACAATGATGCACGGTCCAATAAACATCAAATTCTGGACACTATGGTTATTATACTATTTCAACATAAATGTCTTCACTTTTCGTTTCATGTATTTTTTTTGAGGCGCAACAGCCCAGCTCGGTTTTAGGCCGCCTCACTGTTAAGGTCCCCAAATCACATACAATTAGAAACACACACACACACACACACACTCGGTTAGGACTCCTACAAACGAGTGATCAGCTCCTCGCAGAACACACAACAAATACAAGACAAACAACCATGACCTCAGCCGGATTCGAACCCGCAATCCCAGCAGTCGAACAGCTGCAAACCTACGCATCAGACCACATGGCCGTCGGCATCGGCACTTTATATTAGTCCCATTGAAGGCATGACCAATTTCTCTCCTGGTGTTTACGTCACGTTACTGACTCCATCCGATCACAGCTACGTCATCCTGTGTTGCCTTCTATAGCTTTGAAACTAGTGTCACATTGCCAGACTTACTATGAGCATTGCTGAATTACAGGGTTTTCGTCCTGTGCTTGTTAGCCTGTGTAGGTGGAGACTTTCCAGTAGGCCGATCCTCGGTCTAAACTTTGCTACCAAATACGTAGACCGCACTGACCTATAGCAAAATTGTGACAGAAAGATAAATAATTTCAAATTACGTAACACTTCTTACGTATACCGATGTATTACAGTAACACCAAGTACATATTTGACCTTCAGAGGACCGTGCATCGTGATAAATTCTTATAATAAAACCAAAGAGATGCACTAATTTCTCCAATTAATTTTTGGAATAGAACTCTACATGTTTCAGACAGTTTCTCTGTCCATCATCAGGAGTTTAGCGCTGTACACACACAGCAATACATACACCTATTGTTGTGTGTACAGTGCTAGACTCCTGATGATGGACAGAGAAACTGTCCGAAATATGTAGAACTTTATTCCAAAAATTAATTGGAGAAATTAGTGCTTCTCGTTGGTTTTATTATAAGAACCCCAAGTACATAATTTCTTTGAGGGACACAAATTATTGAAGTATTCACTATTATGTCCCCAACATCCGAAAACGCCTTCCTTTAAATGAAAGGCTTTTACTTCTTGTCTTTCTGGTAAAAGTAGTTTGAGATGAAGATGAGTGTGAAGCATTGGTGGAATAATGCTTACAGTGACAAACCGAAGTAGGCGGAGAGAAATCATTCCCGGTTCCACTCAGTCCACCACAAACGCCTAATTCCTGAGCCGTGACACAACCAAACTGAATATCGTCTAAACTATACGGGCTACACAAACATTCAGCAGAGAACTTATTTCACGTACATTACAAAGACAAGAAAATTCGCTGTTTATCCTGAGAATTACGAGCGAGGTTGCAAAATGGAAATATTTTTCCCCCTCTTGCGGGTAGTGAGTGTAATAAGCACGGCACTATGCAGCATCATTGAATAGCCCTACGATAGGTTCTTCTGGGACACTACGTTGCATGATTTGATATACGAGGCACGCCTTTCCTTTTGACGCTCCAGCCTGCAACTTCGGGGGCAGAAGGTGGCGCAAAGTGAGTGCTTCTCCTCAGTTGCTACAGAAAATAGCTATGTGTACAGAACTAATACGTTAAACTCAAGCACGACCACCAGATTTGAGGTTCTTCTGGTGCTGAATATGAAGACTGAAGTATTTCTGAATGCGACACCATGCAAACTGTTGCGAACTTTCTTTCGTCCCGGAGAAACCTACTGCCTCCAAACCTACTGCCTCCAAACCTACTGCCTCCAAACTTACTACCTCCAAACCTACTACCTCCAAACCTACTACCTCCAAACCTACTGCCTCCAAACCTACTACCTCCAAACCTACTGCCTCCAAAGTCAGTATTCCTCTTAAACATTTCTAACCCTTAGCAAACTGCACAGCTTTACGGCCCGGAAGTCTACAGGTCCACAACTTTGCAGCTTGTCTTGTATCATTATTCATAATTATAATAATTCGATGCCCTATAACTGTTATAGCTGAGAATAATCTTCAAATAAATTAGAAAAACCCCGTTAAAATATAACTTCTGTTGCTTTAAAATAGGAAGAATCTTTTTTTAAAAACTGTTTTTTAAGTACTTGCTACAGTGGAGATTTAAAATTAATTTGACCTATTTTTGAGTTTTTGTGGTTAGAATAATACTAACTTATCTTCTGTTGAAGGACTGCCTTCTAAAATGTGCAGTCTTGTATAGTGTCAGGCGTTTATTGGCCAGTCGAATATCTGTTCAATATTTCAGCTGACTTTTTGTCTGACAGAATATAAATATGGAAAAAATGATATAAATTTTACGCTTTTGGAATTGTTTGCCTGATCTTACTGAGAAGCGTCGAAATTTAAAACGATTCTCATTTCTGGTCTAATATTTTTTATTTGCTACAAAACCAAGAAAATATTTTGTCTACATAGAATTCAGAGTGTAACGTGTGATAAAAGTCAAATGATAAAAAATAGCAGAATTACGTAAGTGATAGTAGGAAAAAGATCAAATGTTGATGGTTGTGAATCAAGAAAAGGTACTTACAAAATTAAAATAGAAATATAAAATATCAGCAACGTTTTAGCATTTTGGTGTGTCCGCTCTCTTTTGGTCCTTAAATTTTAATATCGAAAATAATATTAATGAAGGCACAAAAAGTGTGTGTATCGTAAAGCAATGTCTCCGCGGTTCACACAACAATACTACGCTACTCTGCAAGTCGTAGCAACAGACCAAAAAATTGATTATAATCAATACTTCTGAATGGACGAGGCAGGATTTGTTTTCAGTTTCTATCTGTAGATCTTCAAATCCTTACTCAACTTCACCTAGTACCTCACATAGAGCAATGTATTAATCGTATGGACCAATTCCAACAATCGAATTCCACGCATGTATTTTTATTTTTCTAATTTATTTTTTTCTGATTTTAACAAAAATTCGAATTTATCGACATATTTTAATTAAATCCCAAGTATGGAGTTTTACGAGAATTCGTCTGATGAAGATCGCAATGTTCTTAGTGCATAGACAGACAGACAGGCAGGCAAAACGAAAATCATAAGCATTTTTCCAGTGCCTACAACTGCTGACTAAATACTTAACGAGTAAGTCAGAACTATAAAAAATATTGATCACATTTACTATACATACATTAATAATTGCTCAGTTACAAAAGAAATTTCTTACACATAAAGAAACTGAAATCTCTTTACAGTTTTCGAAAGAACAAACTAGCATTTACATTCCTAAGCTTCATGAAAACAGCCCAAACACTAAACTTCCAAGCAGCTTCAATTCTAGCGCTAGTGTGGAGGTGTTCGCCCACTGCAAAAAGAGTTCTGTGGGGCCCACATCATATCTCTAGGTATTTGCGACCCAGTATTCGAAATCCCATCACATAGTTGGCAGATTTACTATAATCCCTGAGCTCTTAGGTTGACTACTCTGAATCGGTATCAAATCATTTGAGTAAAGTGAGTAACATACATTTCAACCTATTTTTAAAAAAGTGTGAAATAACATTCCTAAGCTGCTGTCATACTAAACTGACAAACTAGTAAATTAAAAGTAAATTGACTTTGAATGTTAAAAAATCTAGTGAGATAAGAAATTAGTGGAAATATCTTATTCATTTACTCATGGGAACCTTCAGACGGATAACCTAAGGAGAAGAGAAGTTTCTTTCAATGTAGAAATTTTTCAGATGATACGAATAAATTACTTTTGTGATAAAAACAGAAAATTATTGAAATATCATTCAAATGTAAGAAAAGGTTAGGAGATAATATCTCATGCTTATTCTTATATGAATCATTTTATTTGATTCTACAGAATTGATGGAAATTATGTCTTCGTTATATCTATAAGTATCTTTTATATCAATTTGGGCGCAATGTAATTTAGAATGTGAGGTATCAGTACGCACAAGATATTGAACAATTCTTATTTCGATAGTTTCATACTTAAGCAGATAGGAATTCTAATTTCTTTTCCGCTGAAATAGCTCATCCCTACTGGTACAACTGCAGTGAACCGGAAATTGCAGGCATCTAAAACTGTCCTACAGAAACTACGTCTTACAAACATGCCGGAAGTGGTCACAAGTGGATGGAACCTCCAATACAGACCAAACGCAACTTGAGTAAGAAAATACAATAAACATGAACAATGATTGCCTTATTCTTAAGACAAAATAAACTGCGATTCTCTTTTTCAACTCACGTCACATCCAAAGATAAAACATTTTGGCTTCATAGAACACGGATGAATGAGCATCAACAAAGGAAATTATCGCGAGAAATGTTATGTTACTGTCGTGGGTAGGGCAAAGGTTGTTACTGTCGTGGGTAGGGCAAAGGCTATGTCACTGTTGTGGTAGGGCAAAGGTTGTTACTGTCGTTGGTAGGGCAAAGGTTGTTACTGTCGTTGGTAGGGCAAAGGTTATGTTATTGTCGTGGGTAGGGCAAAGGTTGTTACTGTCGTGGGTAGGACAAAGTTTATCTCACTGTCGTGGTAGGGCCAAGGTCGTTACTGAAGTTGGTATGGCAAAGGTTATGTTACTGTCGTGGGTAGGGCAAAGGTTGTTACTGTCGTTGGTAGGACAAAAGTTATGTCACTGTCGTGGGTAGGGCAAAGTTTATCTCACTGTCGTGGTAGGGCCAAGGTCGTTACTGAAGTTGGTATGGCAAAGGTTATGTTACTGTCGTGGGTAGGGCAAAGGTTGTTACTGTCGTTGGTAGGGCAAAAGTCATATCACTGTCGTGGTAGGGCCAAGGTCGCTACTGAATTTGGTAGGGCAAAGGTTATGTTTATGTTACTGTCTTGGATATGGCAAAGGTTATGTCACTGTTGTGGTAGGGCCAAGGTTGTTACTGTTGTTGGTAGGGCAAAAGTTGTTACTGTCATGGGTAGGGCAAAGGTTATGTTACTCTCGTGGATAGGGTAAAGGTTATGTCACTGTTGTGGTAGGGCCAAGGTTGTTACTGTCGTTGGTAGGGCAAATGTTTTACTGTCATGGGTAGGGCAAAGGTCATGTTACTGTCGGTGGTAAGGCAATGTATATTTCTCTCGTAGTGCTGTAACGAGAAAAAGTCCTTCGAAAATTTCGTTAGGAAAGTCACATTTCTTTACTTAAAACTTAGCTGCAAATTTCCTCCTGTAACATTTTGAGCATTAAGAATAAAACGAATAATGACAACATGATTTGATCCATAAGGTAAAGGAAGGTGAAGAGACACGATACGTGCATTACGTCACACTGAGTGATAGTCGTAAATAGCCCGTAATAGCTTACGCGTATATCATTTGTAACTAGTTGCCAATACTTGTGACGGCGACATCACTAAGATATTATCAACCGTTTGAAGACGGACCTTTATTTAATTTTGATTTGTATATTTTGTGTCTGTGTGTGTGTGTGTGTGTGTGATTTCTACATCAAAGACAGCATAAATAATATCAGTGACGAAACGAGGCTCTTTAATGGAAACATTTCTCTTTAATGTGAGAAATGTACGAAACACAAAATGTCCGTGGCCACATGTAGGATACATCAATATTATATCATATGTCACTACTAAGAAAAGCTCTCAGCAAACAAGTAACAAATTTGCGAACCTTGAGACTCTCAGACCCTCCTGTTACCGGTACCGCCATCACCACCAGACTGTTTATGAAATAATTAGGTCTCACCATGTTATCCTTTTTCAGTATTTAGGTATCCAGGATTAACCCTTTTCTTGACTGACCCTTGTGATTCACATTTAAGACAAACTTCATCTATTTGTTTCAAGTCATGGCCAGTTAAGCACAATCGCCATGTTTGCCACTAGACGAAAACGGCATTTTAATCACTTTGTGTTTCAAAGATATTATATATGTAATTTATAATATCATTCTAACCGTACTTTCAATTCAGGACTAGAAGAAATGGGGACATATAAATTCACTTTTGCCTTGGGCCCAGAAATATCCAAAATAGGCGTGTTTTTATTTATTTAATTGTGTTATATTAGCCTCATTTTTCACCTCCTCAGACTCGTCATTCATATTCAGCCTCATGTCATACCTTGCTATGTGCAGTCGAGATGAAACCTGCACAGACAACGTGCGCGATACGTTACACGAGGCCACTGACCTGACTGCAAAGTCTACGCCATTATCACAGCAAAAAATTTTGAACATTTCTCTGCTACTTAGAGCGGTCAAATGGGTATCAATGCTGCTTCATGTTCGGGAGATTCCAACTTAAATTTCGGCTTACAAATCGGTTATCGTTTCAGAAATTTGTTAATTTTTTCAGCATCACCCGTCAAATAACATAACAGTACCGCTGAGACAGGACTAATATCGTCCTCAAAATTTACTGATCATAGATACACGGTACTTATCCTTGACAGTGCGAATAATTTTCAGAAAACAAGAATGTCTCCCGAAACTTCAAAATGTTCGACTGCCATTGCTGTTACTCAATGATTCCAAGCTACATATTCTGAGTTACTAACGGAGTATTTAAATATCATCATCATCATCATCATCATCTATCTTTCATGGAGTTGGGCCACTCTTTGACCCGTTCCGGGATCACGTATTCAGATGTCTCTTAAAAGGTCTTCCATAATTCCTTCTGCCAGTTGGGGAGTAGTGTTTCATTACCCTGGGTAAACTGGGTAATGCCATCTCCAAACATCCAAGTTCAGAGGCTAAAGTTAGTAATCGTACCACTGGACTACCCCGCTCTGGGCCCGTAACCCATTCAAAGGAAATTATAACCACTGGCAATTCTCACGGAAAGAAGCCGAACAGATTTTCTTTAAACGACAACATGGATGTGGAAAAGGTATTGAAATATACAATAACTAAATAACTGTTCTTGTATGGCAGAAGTATATATCAATAAATCAGAAGACACTTCTCTCTCACAACGGTAACGTCAATTATTTTTTATGTTTTCGATCCATATTATCAATTTTCTGGGGACTAGGAACCGTAAAGTTCTGTCTGAACATACCTTCATCCATGACAGTAGCTCTCCTAAGCCGGGGCTACACTGCTGCGAAAACACTCTGTAAAACAAAAACTAACATTATTGATGTTCCAGTGGCTTTATTTACGGCGTAGAACATTCCTGATAAACTGAAAAATGAGCATAATATTCTTCACCACGTTACAGCACTTACGTTATTATGAAATGATGAAATAAAGTGTTATAAATATTAGAGCACTATTTGTCTCTAAAAGCCAGTGTATTGCTTCACCAAAATGTACACACGGTTTTGTAGGTAGAATGATAACGCCTCGGACAGGGTGTGCCATGTTTGCGCCGTCTGATATCAGTCATAACACTCAGCATTACCTTCGTTATCAATTAATGTTTTACCTCAATCTACATGTTAACCTTACATTGTGCACTAGGGCTATATTCAAAAATATTAATTTGTAAAACTTGGTAAGTTACTATTAATTTCTTTGTGGTCCCTGATCATGGCCGTTTAGGCCGAAATATTTTGGATCAATAACAAATAAATGGAATAGAGTATAACTTGTTAGTTTATTTCCCTGACACACTGAATTGTAGCTTAACAATGTGTTACAAAATAGATATCTAGTTTTTTAAAAAAAAAATCCGCAGTTACAAACGCTATATTGGAATATTTCACATATTTGTCTTGTTAATAATTTCAGTAACTTATCCAGCATCCCTTGCGTGATTCACACAAATAGCAAACTTAATAATAATGCAGGTACGCGGTTTTTAAAAGAAAGGTAATTGCATTACAGTTCTATTCTTGACTAAAACCAAATTATATAATCAAACAGTCAGTTGTACGTTTATTTGTAACCCCTTCGCGCACTGCATTCTTGTCGTTTTCTGTGGTATGCATATTACAGCAAGCATGCGCGTAGGGTGATTTTAGCGGAGAGTACAGCAATAAGAGTGGGCTCCGAACAATTGCCGAGCACGTGACCAGGTGTTGATCCACTGTCCTTTAATCGGAATACACCATAACATTTCCGGACTTACTGCTGTCATCGGGTGTTTGGATATTAAAACATACGTGACAATTCGCATTATTCCTTCGGTTGTGTAATTTTAATAATGGTTAGACGTAGTATCGGTAAGAAAGTCCGCCAAATTTCCCGAACAAACCAGATTAAATACACACTGCACGCGTAGTGTTTGATCAATAAGCTTAAGTGCACGGTGTATCCACAACAGTAATTCAGGGTCATGCCATGTGATTAGTAGGTGTATGGATAGAGAGACACGCAGCGACTGTTTCGTTTATTGCTCACTGCCACATTAAAATTTGTTCATGTAATGATAGGTACAGACTGGTAAAATTTAGAGTGCGTAAAAGGTGTGCAATGTGTTTAAAGTAAACAAACCTGTGTCCAAAGCGGCCATGATGGTCTGATTGCAGCGCCAGCTGGTGTTACTGTCAAACAAGAACGAGGGAGGAGCACGCACGGCGCATGAGACGTGCTGACTGAGCAGTCGTCGAGACCACGTTACGCTACCACCAACACCTGCACCTCACATTAAAAACACCTTGCAGTATTTCTAATACACTTTTTTCATCTGTCAGAATGTAATCTGAGAACTGGTTGGGAAGAATATGTCGGTTTGCCAGCTTTGATTTAACTTACGCTATTACGTCACTGGAACTCACTGCTCGCCCAGGCAATCGATCTGTCTTTGAACCACCCGCTTCCATGCAGGACGCAGAACGCAGCTTACCCAGGAGTTGACTCCGCCAAGGGATAGAGTTCCCACCGCGTAACGAAAAGTGCGATCGTCTCAGGTAAGTACGACCGTCATTATATGACCAGCCGTTACGCGCACACAACACAACCTGTTCCAAAGTGTGGGACCTCCAAGTATAGTACGTTTATAACAAATGAAAAATTTGCAAATACGGTGCAAGGTTACTATTTGCTGGGGCGGTGATGCGGTCCAATTTTCTATAGTAGGTATCGTTGATCGCTGTCATTTAGTTCTCGCACTGTCTGACTGCAACTTGTGTTCCGTTTGTAGGAGTTCGTCGCAGATTTGGTTGCTGTTTTCCTTCCGTTTTGATCTGTTTTGGTCTGGTTAGATTCTGCGTTTTCTAACTGGCCCATCATCACCTAATTTTCTTCAAATTGGTAGGTGTTTTTTAATAATTTTGCATTTTTAAATTCAATTCCTAATTCCATTTCGATTGTGTTGGCACGTTCTGAGTCTGAGTAGATCCTTAAAGCTTGCATGTTTTATTTCTTCTTATTATTATTGTTATTATCATTCCAAAACTTTGTTTTAATTTCAAATGCCTGTAAAATATTAATAGCGAAATTATCATTATTTAACATGTTATCGAATTTTTCTTTATTGGCAAATATTTGAACGCGAAATATTTGTGGTAAAAACGTAAAAAATATGTAATAAGCAAAATTGTATCTGGTATTTCCATACGCATTTCTTTCTGTAGTCATTATAATTTTCTTTGCACGTATTCATTTTCTCTGCATTTTTTATGTATTATGATGCAGTGTTTGATTTATCAGTTCTGTTTACATAATATTATTTCGAATCCTCCCTTTTTAACTGAGTAGTTGATGTTTTTGTCTCGAGCCCAGTGTACGCGTTTCGTCTGGTGGTGCGATGTAATAAGAAGGCAGTTTGCTTGCTATGTGTTTTGAAGAAGCTGATTTGGGACTGGCCTTTCAAAGGTACCGGCTTAACCACCCATTTTATATTATACTTTCCGTAGCTTAATACACTGAACTCATTAGTAATTGTGACGTAGCATTCCAGTTACTTATCTTACTCATCGCTGTGCGCGTGGGCTTCTAGCATAGTATCGATTGCTCTCGTTTTCACTTCAACATGGCTGTTGTGTTTCAGTGAAGGTTTTCTAAAGTTTGTGTGTAATGATAGAGTTCAAAATTATTCTATCTGTGTACTTCGCTGTAAAGGAGCGATTAAACCAGAAAATACGGAGTGCTTCATGACCCCCAAATATTAAGAAGAATTTTTATTTTAAAAAATATTAGTAATTATTAATTTAAAGTTAGAAAATTTCGGTATTGGATACCTTAAATGCGGCGTGTATTTTAAACATTAAATAATCTCCTTTGTTAGTAACATTTTAGAGTTGCATTGCAAATAGTCGGATATATGTACGGCTGCCGTACGATATATGTACGGCTGCCGTACGATATTTTCTAAACACCCTGTCCTTCCATACCTTCCATGAGTTTTTTTTTTTTTTGCTGTAGAGATGTTGTGTTGCGTGCATATGCGTAGCGTGGTCTCCGTAATAATAATATTGCAATACGGACGCATTTAAATCTGGAATACACTTACAGTACAGTTTTGTACGTAAGCATATAATTGGTAATTTTTTATTCAGGAGAAAACTAAATGGATTGAACTATGTAAAAAATCAGAGGTCAAAAGATAATTAAATAAAACACAAAAGCGCCATTCGACGTCTTTACTTATTACGTACTGACAAACGTTAACGTACATTTAAGCCTTTTACATGTAAGACGCCCTAACGTTATAGAAAAACCAGGCCGTTACATATGTTATTATTTACTGTCAATAAGAGTAATTTCAACTTGTAAGTGTATAGGTTCTTTTGAACTAACAATAATAAGCCAAGGTTAATTAAAGGCAAAATTAAACATAATTTTTTTTTCTTCTAAACTTAATATATCTACTGTGTTGCTCATCTTGCATTGGAGCTTTAAGGGGCTTGGAAAATTGATTTTATTTTCATTCACATGAACCACCGCATGACTTTAGCGATCCACACAGAGTACATAATTTGTTGCAAATATTTTTATTATAACTGCTTCATTACCTTCAGTAAATAAGATTAAATCTTTGTACGTGACCCTAATTTAAAAAAAAATTATTTCTGGCCAAAATATTACCATAGTCTTTAGCCAGCTGGCTAAGACTTACGGCAGTATTGAGTGGCAAAGTTAAGCAGCTGTTAGACAGGTACTGAGTGTGGTATGGCAGTGACGACTAACTGCTCACGCGAATTAATTATAAATAAAATCTATGCTTTAAGCATGCATAAAATTTCTCAACAATTATAAAATCACATTTCCTGTAGGTATAAAAAAAGACAGCTAATAAATCTGTTTTATTTTTAGTGTGGCTGCTATAAAGAAATTTAACTTCTGGCACAGTGTATTGTGTTCCCTTAAAATAAATTACGGCAGTGAATTTGTGTCCGAATTGAGACGACGTGCTGTTAGATCATACTTCGCAATTTGTGTTTATATTCTGCTTATGTCATGAATCAAGTGACATTTAAGAAGACTGGTAGATAAATTACGTACGAAATATGATACAGAGTAGTATAATAGTCATTTACATCTTGGTTGTAAAAAATAGAGAAACCAAACCGGAATTATATTTGTTATTAATTTCTCTAAATGTCAGGTTGAATGTTGATGCGTTCTGGATGAATATTTTGAAATGGGGTACCTACGGCATGATGTCTGATGTGGTTGCTTCAGGTGCTGTGAAGGTTACTGGGAATCATTCAGCATTTCCTTTGTATGTCATTTGTTTTAGGACAAATAATTAACCAGCAATAGTCTCACGTCGCTTCTACCTGCACAAAGTTTGGAATCTTAGTACCGTCCGAGAAGCAAAACAGTTTTGTCCCTTTAGATGCAATTGAATGTGCCATACTACAAAAGGAAAGTATTCAGGTGGACTTCCTCTTCACCGGCCAATAGTTCCTCAGTTAGTCAAGAAAATACTTGCATTTTGGGGAAAAAGAATTTTCTTTAGTGTGTTAGCAAACTTCTTTTTGGTAGTTCCTATACCGATCAAGATGAAACCACTCCAAATTTCAGTTTTATATACTGATGACTCATTTTAATCTTACTCTCCAATCTGCGCCTAGATTTTTAAATTTATCTCTTTTTTCAGATATTCCCACCAAACCTTGAATATATTTCTCTTCTTTTCTACAATCAATTATGTTAAACACAAGCGAAACTGAGCAACTTGAACTGATATGTCGGAGGATACCTGGAGCAAGGTGGCTCCAAATATGGTTCTTTAATTGAAGTATATCAATGCCGAGACAGTCTTGCTGCTTAAAAACAGACAACTGTTTGAAACATAATTTTTTATGATAATATTTCCAGTCTTGATGCTGTAGGATATTGTCTGGTTCGCCATTTGGGTCGGATAAACCACCGAATACATACTTGTTTTCTGCAATTCTAGGTGGAAAACTGCTGGAGTTTAATCTCCGTAATTTTTCAAACTTCCTTATAACTGTCTTAAAATTAGCCACTACTTTGCAAACTAAATAAAATTCAGATACATGAGCAGTTAACAGGGTGAAAGTAATTAGCAAGGGAGTAATTGAAAATGTTCATTAAAACTGACTTATTTTATTTTTAACACTAAATTTCCCCTTCCCCCAGTACTAAGCACATTTAAGTTCTAACGCAATTATACTTATTGAGGGTAAGTTAGGAGTGACATGCCTCATGTTTAAGCTTTACATAATATATCCCAATACATATCAGATGACAAGTAAATATTTATTCAGTGTCAGTCACACTCAACATTATTAAGAATTTTTTAAACTTTTGACATTTTCCTTTAAAATGAAATTGTAAAGTTGTTGTGTAGCTGACTGACTTGTGATTGTGTTTGAGTTTACGCAGGGCAAGGTATCTGGACAAACACAACACATCCAAATATTTTAATTTGATGTCGCGCTTTATTTTTCATTTCTTCATTAACAACATTTTATATTATTCAAGTATTTGTTTATCTTTATTTAAGCGCATACCTAAGGTGCTTCACATCTGTATTACATCCCACAATCATATTTTTACAATTGTTAGTAACAAGTCTGTTTCAGTGCTGGTAATACCAAATGTAATTTTCGATATTTCGATATAAAAATGATGTTATAATGACTTAGTTCACAAAATGACAGAAGAAAAACGAACTTCAGCGTTTTTGGCATCTTATTATTTGTATTTAATTTATTTAAAAATTGTATTTATTTTAATAATCAAAATTGATACCGTCCTCCAGTAGGCTTTGTAATTAACAAATTTAAGAATAATAAATTCTATTCCTTGTTGCGCGCCTTGTAAAATGCTGAACTGTAGTTATTAATGGGCTGGGGATCTTCGTGCTTTTACGAAAAAGGGAAATGTTGAAGCCGAAATTCCACCTGTATATATAATATAACGTGAGGATTCAACTTGAAATTAAGGTTTATAGTGACTTTCTGTCAGATACATTGCCAACATTTGTTAAGAATTTTGTGCCTCAGACCTGAAAATGGAGGGAGTATATTCCTCGGGAACATTGGCGTAAAGTGACCAGAACACAACATCTTGTCAAATTAGAATATTATAAATTCAGTATTTAATAGTAGACACAAATACTGCATGATAAACAAAATCTGCCCTCACCTCTCTCTCTGTCTTTCGAAAAGTAATTAAAATTTAATTGCTTATAACGCAGGAGCATAAGACGATATAAACGAAGTACATAAATTAGACTGGAATTGAATAGCCATCTCCTTTATTGAAGAAGTAACAACAGAACACTTTATCAACAGAATAACTGATTGGCTGAAATAAACTATTTACTTTAGAATAAATGCATTAAAATGCCAGTCCTATAAGATGTGGTTTAAAAATTTTAAATTGTGCAAGAAAAATTATTACATGTAATTACATGAAACTTAAAATAAATCTTCGACAAAAGAGAACTATGTCGGATACGGGGCATGAACTACGGATGTACCAACGCTGACGTTAGGTGTTCTGTCGAAATGTTCGTTTTTTTTACGTTGGAGATAAAGCAACGATTTTTCTTGTGGTTGTGGATATTAAGACTGTTATTTTTAAATTAACGTTGTGCATTCTGGCACTAATATCAAGTAGAGCATTTCATCAGTGACCCGATCGCAAGTGGCCAAAATCTCGGCGGATTAGATTCGCTTTTAAGTGGCCAGCTAACTCGGGGAAGAAAGGTTTTGTGCATCTGGCCAACTGTACTCAGCAGAGCACATCCTTTTTTGGACAACTAATATTTATTTTCCGTAACACTTCAATTACAATAAAGAAGGTTTGTCTCATTGTAAAAGGTATTACATAACCACTTTAGCTATTTCTGTGGCTGCAGCACATAGAGGTTTTTTCAAAAGACAGGCCCTTTCAAACAGATAGAGTGAATTTATCTCAGTAATTAACCTAATTGATGCACAAAATTTTTGTTTTACAATAAGTTTATTTCATGCCTCTACATGTTTCGAACACATGTGCTCGAAACATGTAGAGGCAAGAAGTAAACTTATTGTAAAACAAAAATTTTGTGCATCAAGTTGGTTAATTACTGAGATAAATATACTGAGATGCACAGTCAACAATACGTCAAAAAAGGACAGAGGGAAGTTTATTTGTTTTTACAATACATGAAGGCACCATACCACAAAGTTCAGAAGTAATCCCTGAACAAAATATTGAATCCAACACACAGTGTTCATTCTAATGTTATTACCCAAAGTTTAGTTTTTGAGGGCTGCGAGCAATTTGAGAAAATCTTCTATATTAATGTATGTTATCCCTGAAGAGTTTGGAGTCCGGTTCTCCAGCATCTTAACTTTAATCACGCTAATGTTACTTACGTATCTATCCTTTGCGATTTTGTTAGGTAAGGGACGGCTAACTGGAAACGTCGGCTGCCGTAAAAGGAACAGTTTAAAGTACTTGCAGGTGTAGCGTATTGCAGACACAGACATTTAAATACAAATGGGTATGAAATGTGAGCAAGTGAGTTATGGTTTCACACTTTAACTGAAAATATATATGAGGTATCAGCTATTACATTAGGAGTAGAGGTAATTTAAATAAGAGTGGAAAAGAACGACACTGGCTTGGTAATTCTTTCAAGAACAAATGTAAAGGGTAGTCATATACAGAACTGAATATAGTTTGGCAAATTTTTTAGCAAAGAAAATATTTAGAATCTATACATATCACGTAGGAGAGAGCACATATTTTACCAATGTTTCTTTTCTACGTATGCATATATCAGTGCGGAAATTTGGCGAGTTCGTACGAAATAGATGACCTTCTTGTGGGTTGAAGTTGGCCAGCCCTAGTTTAAATAACCAGTTATTGATACCAGAGTACGTGTTGGTCCAAGCGGTAAAGTTACTCGCAGTACGCGGTTGGTGTCTTCTGGATATTCCGGCCGGCCAACAAGTGCACTGCTCGAGGATGTTTGTTGCTGTTCTCAGTCCTAAAGCACAGACCTAGAAGTTTTATTCATAAAGGGAAAGGTTACTATCTGTAGCACCAATGAGTGAATACAACAATAAAACTATCAGTCTATACACAATACATTATTGTGGCAATCTATAGAGCTACATTTTTTCAGTTATGTAAGATAAACGTCACCAGGTTTCGTAATCCAGAAATACATAAAGACGAAAATATATAGCTACAGCCTCACATTCAACAATAAAACTTACTCATTAGTTTTATTATTAAAATTATGATAATTGTTATATAGTTTCCTCTTCATGTATTTCTGGAATACGAAGCCTGTTGATGGTTGTTTTGCACAACCGTAAAATGTAGCTTTTTAGTTTGCCATAATAAAGTATTGTGTATTGACTGATAGTTTTATTGACTTATTTGACTGACACGACAGGAATGGCAAACATTAGAAAGTACGTGTGAAGACGTATTGGTAATATACGCCTTCCGATACATCGATTGTGGCTTCGTAAAGATTTTAATTAAACTTTTTGCAGCGTAAACCAATATTTTACCAGAATTTTGTTATAGTATTATCAAAGATAGTTTTCAATAACTTCGATGAAACAATATTGCAACGTTTCATAGATTTCTTCCGTGTTCCACATGTAAGTTCCTTGCATTTCGAAAATAATATGCCCGTGTGTTTGTGTGTATGTGTGTATGTTTGTGTATGTGTGTGTGTGTGTTAGTGTTCATGTACAAAAACTCCATTGCAGTTAAAATATATGAAGCAGTAAAATATTTTTTCTTTCAAGATATGAACAGCTAACATATTTTTAATAGGAGCCATTAGTTTGTGTTATTTAATATTCGATAAAATGAGTTATTCCGTTTCAACACAACACCAATACGTATGTACTGGTGTTGTGTTGAGATGGAATAAACCATCTTCATGTTTGCACAGTGCTTCAATGATAATTAAACACTTTATTATCCAACTAATGCACAATATATAATATGTAGATACAATTAAAATTATAAAATATTTAAAAGTGCTCCAACATGTTTCAGATCACAGACGACCCATCATCAGGGAGACATGTACAGTGCTTGGCTAAAAATTACAAGAATGATTCTATCGTGTCCGTTGATATGGAGCACTTTTAAATATTTTATCATTTTCATTGCATCTACATTTTATATACAAGGTGCCCCAGGTGGAATGTGCCAGACTTCGGAAGGGTATTCCTTATGTTAAAGTATACCGATATAACCCCAAACACCCATGTCCAAAGTTGAACGGTTACGGAGATAATGGCCAGAGGAGTTTGAAACTTTGACAGCTGTTACACATTTATTGATTACCAAATACACATTAAAACTGGCAGGAATATGTGGTTTCTGTAATGTTAATATCTGTACTTAACATCAAACTAACTTGTAAGTGACATAAAGCCATTAAATTGAAATAAGAAAACACTCGCACTCATGTCATAGTTGTCCTTAGGGTTCCAAGCGCTAAATATGAGAATGCCCAGCGGTGACGTAACATGGCTGACTGCGCATTCCAGTATAAGCCTACTACATAACTGTACTAAAATAAGTACCTGCTTTACAGTAATTGTTCAAAGTGTCCTCCACCAGCTGCAATGCAGTTTTCGGTTGGATGGTTGTGGATGTGTGCTGCCGCTGCAAAAATGCGATCGCGCAGTGCTGCTAGTGAATCGACCTTAGTTTCGTAAATTAAAGTCTTCATGTGGCCCCAGAGGTAAAAATCAAGAGGCGTAAGATCTGGCGACCTCGGTGGCCATGCAACGGGCCCACCACGACCTAACCAGCGGTTAGGGAAGGATTCATTCAAGTAGTCTCTC
>Ga0123354_10001626_pt1 | contig 27866 bp, 11 predicted proteins | sample TergutLab28metaG_2_FD_97872 | JGI IMG/M metagenome (GOLD analysis project Ga0123354, IMG submission 97872) | Labiotermes labralis P4 segment gut microbial communities from Petit-Saut dam, French Guiana - Lab288 P4 | ecosystem: Host-associated > Arthropoda: Insects > Digestive system > Gut ... | reverse complement strand
CGGGGGGGGGGGGGGGGTAAAGGCGGCTGGTGCGTAGGGCTGACAACCTTACCTCCTTTATGTGCCGATTAGAACTCCGGGCGCCTCAACTTTCTGGTGCCCTAAGAGCACTTAGGACATCAGAAAATTGAACAGGCCTCTATAGGAATTGCTTGCTTTGTAGCCTACTGTCAGTTATGCAAACTTTTGGCCGAGAATAGTCTAACAAGAATGCGCGATGTTTGCAGTACGGTACTGACGGTCAACATGCCCAGTGTGTGGTATTTATACTGACACACGTGTGTGACTGCTCAGTGTTTGCTGTTCTGTATTTGATTCTGCCTTGCACACATGGTTTAACTGGGGTCAGTACATCACCCCAATATTTTAAGCAACTTTAAGGTACTCACATTGCACAATTTTACGTTTACGCAATGACCTACAATACATCGCAATCCTGACAGATAATAAATGCAATTTTCATGATAACAACATTAGATTCACTTAAAATTTGAAGTGCGAATTTCATGTAACGTATTTAAAAACTGAGTTCCTCCCTCACAATGAACACTTCGAATATCCATTAGGAATTTCAATTGGCTAGCGCTCTTCAGGTAGATAACCGGTGATTACTGTGAGAATTGTGCTGAATACATAAATCAGCTGTGTGGGTGGAATACAGTGTCTCCACTGGTATTGTAGTTTGCTTTGTCATTGTGCTTTAAAATTAAAAAAAAAAAGATTATCCTGTAGGCTCACAGGAGCCCACTATAAGGTGTGTAGAAATATTTCATAATTCAAGAAACAGATGTTACCAATGCAATTTTTTCTTCAGTTGGCTGTATGAACGAAGTACAATTCAATATGTCTTTGGTGCTGATCGGAGCACAGAAAGTTCCCCGTCTTGGTACTGTGCCAGATGCTCCTCGTTTCAAACAGCAAAGTAAGTCGTGAAAGAACACGCCCCCTCACGGCTGTAGATATAGACAAAAGACCACGCCTATTATAGATAGGCGTGGTCGCACTTGTGAACTGCTCCTCCCAACCACCAACTACCCGACGATAATAGTCGATATCTACTGACGTCACCTCTTCTCGAATAATACTTCCCACCCACCACAAGATAGTTGCCCCCTCCGTCCCAAGTCACCTGAATGATATTTTAGGTAATATAGAAAACACCTAATTTATTTAGGGGCACAATTTCAGCATTTACTTAGAGTAACAAATTCTCTCTTATAAGTCTATAGTAATTGAAGAGGTTGTGGGTCACTATTTGGTGTGATAAACATGGCAGTTGGTCTGACACTAAAACTCTGATGACATGCAGAAGGTAACATTATTATACAAGTAAAAATGCAAGATTTGTCCCCCTCCACCCGTGCGAAATTTGAATTAATAGATCATGTACTTAAAAACCATGAAGAAATTCAATTAGGCTGCCAGTGCGATAAACAGAAGTCACTGTGCAAATGTGACAACCTAACGACAACACTGCATCGTTCTTATTATTAATGATTAACTAGCACAAAGGACTGATGTTGCCCAATTTCTCATTAGCAGTATTATGGTCGACGTGACTGATGGCGCGTACGGTGGCCAACCCTCCCTTCCTCAAATTGAGCAAAGATGAGAAATGTGTTGTTATGACAGTACAGGGACGTCGGTGTGTGTACCGTACTCGTCATGTACTGTGGTGAACACTGACCCTTGGTTCAATCTGTTGTATAAGCCTAACTGAAATCAAGTGTAAGGGAGGATTTTGGAAATTGGTCAGTCAGTCGAGTTTTCTGGGATGTTACGTTGTGTGGGTGGGTAAGTTGTTTCCAATGTTTCGAAGGATCATAGTGCCTTCATCTTCAGGATAAAGTTGTTCGTACCTCTCAACATAACCTAACATCTCAGGAGATTCAAGTCTTCAGGAACACCGCTATGATAACCTAAAATCTTGCAACGAGTACTAAGTTTAGATTATTATTATTATTAATCGTGATTAGAAATGATTTGAAGAAACGGGGTTTAATGAGCGAACAACATTGAAATGGTCATTAAAAATATTGGATTCAGCTGGCTGAAGAAAGTGGTCCAGAAGCAACTTTCTATGGTGACAGAATTGCAGTACAAAAGCAGATTCGAAATTTGAGCCTTCAATGGCTGTCAGAGAGACATCTGTGCAAAACTTCAACGGAAAATATAAATGTCAGAGAATATTTCTGGAAGATCAATTGAGTCTCTTTTTCGTAAAATCGTCTTTAAACACGCCTCGTAACAATTGAACACTTTATGTGCTTATCAGGTAAATATTACACAAAGCTTCTCTTGTTCAAGTATCTCTTCTCCTCTTGACACCCACCCACACAGACGCACGCGCGAGCGCCCTCGCCATTTCTTCCTCTTTGAAAGTTAGAGAAGAAATGTACGGGAATTCCAAGAAAAATTTTTGCCTCAAAGAATTTTTTATATTTTGATGTATATTTAACTGTATATTGTAGTTGAAATTTGAAGCTGGAGGCAGTTTTATAAAAAAAAAATCCTACAATATAATCCAACAAAATGCACCGTTATTAAAATAATATCTTAATTTTTATGATGTCTTCTACACGTTTCGAAAGGTGCTAAAACAACGAAACTTCAGAAAAAGATGAATGTTTCTAAGAACACAACAAAAATCGGAACAAAACCACTTTACCAAAGTTTTAGGTCTGCAATATCGAAAATTCGGTATGTTTTTGGTAGTCACGCACCCAAGAATGTGTTACATTCAGTTATGTTCGTAATTTTTCGTGTCATTCACAGTTAGGCATATTAAGTTTGGCAATTTTTCAAAGTACGTGAATAAGCCCAATTGCTAGATGAAAATATTGTTTTGGAATTTGATCATATGACACGATTTTTAGATTTTTAGATTTTTTCAAATGTATAGACTTTGAAATTAAAATTGTTTAAAATTAATTTCCTGTTGGTCTGCGTTAAGCTGTGTGAGGCCTGCACTGGTGTGTGGCAAATAAGAAGCGGTCACCATATTCGTTCACCTAGGTTATAGCTCTAAATCTTTCAATTCCCTTGACTATTTATCGCATCGGATCTGTTTCGTTATTTCGTATAATGTGTAGGAATAAAGAAACTCTAGGATACGAGTATTATGTGTTTTGGAATTAGAAATGAGGCATCAAATGTTGGAAGCAAATTAATTTTCTGACCTTATCTTCAGGCGTAGAGCAAATTATTATTTAGCAACGATGTATCATCGAGGAAAGTTCGTCATATTTTTTGTGTTCCCTGCTTGAGAAGCTACCACTGTTTTTATTTTCAAGTCTAGACCACCTAGTGGTGTCACTAATTGTAATTAAATGTCTTTAAATTGCGAGACTACTATTGAACTTTCTAACAGAAATGAGTACCAGGAGCATTTCCTGGGGGTAAAGGCGGCCGGTGCGTAAGGCTGACAACCTTACCATCATCCTGTGCCGTTGTCACGAAATGTGGGAGCCTTAACTTCCTGCAACCCTCAGGGCCACTCCAGGTCTGTAACGGGACTGCTGTACCTTTACTGCTGAGATTTAACGTAGTTCCAAGAGAAAAGGGACATTCCACACTTCGTTCTGTTCTTTCCGGCACGTTATTTTGTCGATCATATCATAACGATTAACGTGTTCGTCAATTTGTATAAAAGTGTAAGTTACTGCTTGTTACACAAGAAGCTTTCCTACCCCTGAGATAGACCCTTCGTTCAGTATAGAAACTTAATCTTGTCGTCGTCTCCTAATGATTATTTTGTGAAAAACCATCAAACAAATTCAATCTTCCAAGCGGGCTCAAAAAGCATTTCTGTTGCTATGTCGAGTTACGTCCGGGTCGATGATCAAAGAGTCGACAAGGTGGCCTAATATAAGCTTCAGATCCAGCAAAGAACTGCTGAGGGAGACGTGTAGCCTATTGTTTATTGAGTTATGGCAGCAGCAGTCAGGCATGCCACCAGTTCCACGCCACTGGAGTTCATCTTTTCAAGTAAAACTTGAAGATGGGGTGCAAAATCCAGATAATGCCTTCAGTATAAGCACTTCGACAGTTGTGTACAAACGGAGACAAAGAAATGGACAGATATACAAAATTGATATTTTGAAACAATATCTTCAGCTGTCTATAAAAATCAAAATCTTCTGCTAAAACAATTTTATGTTCTCCGTTGTACTGATTTTTATAACCGACATTGTTCAGAATTTTCGAGATGGGCAGGAAATGGCAATGTATGCCTTTTCCCCGGATTTTTGAGAATTTCAAAATTTAAAATTTAAAAAATCCGATGTATGTATAACAAGTATGTATACGAAAAGTTAGTTTCTTAGCTATCTTTTCTCCTGGAACAAACCTGGACACACGCATGCCTGTCAAAATATGAGAAAAGGGTAGAGGAGGTCGAAAGCCACGTGCAAATGTTTCCCATTAGGCTAATATTGAGGAGATAATGCATTGAAAGGTTTATTGGCCTTAGCACTTCTTACGGAGAGGCTGGACGACATATTGGCACTACGTATTCATATCAGCCCCCTTGTTTTTGTAGACTGTGACTCATCGGCTCTATTTATACAACGATTTTTTAATCACGGAAAGAGTACTGTCTGTAAGCTTCTTCTGTCTGAGGAGCATGCTAAGAACATGAAATTATTTTTCAACAAAAAGGAAGATTTCATTTTTTAAAACTCATGGTTCCGTGCATCGTAATTCGATGTTAATAAAAATCCAACCAGATGCAACAGTATGCAGATATTTATTTACTGCAACGTCACTCTACATGTTTCGGACGTCACCGCACTCATCATCAGGAGTACTAAAAATACTATTTTTAGTACTCCTGATGATGAGTGCGGTGACGTCCGAAACATGTAGAGTGACGTTGCAGTAAATAAATATCTGCATACTGTTGCATCTGGTTGGATTTTTATTAATATGGAAGATTTCATATTTACGTACTTCTACAGGAGGACATAACAGTTACGCAGTTTACTTATAACATAACATTGTGCTGTGTTTACTTGACCAATGTTGCAGTGGGAATGCAACATTGCACTTTGTGTTTTTGTACATTATCGCATACGCTTTACGATTTTCGGAAAAAAAATCTATTGAATATACAATGTGTCCTGATTTTCTCTACGCTTGTCTAAAACATTTCCAATTCTAAGAAGAATCCAAACAGATATAAATTTGCATAAGTCTTTATGTACTGTAAGGTGCTGTGCTACAAATCGGAATGTCACTGGTTCGATCCCAGATGGTGTCAGTGGATTTTTCATCCTCCCGATCGCACTATGGCCCTAGGGTCGACTCAGCCTCTAACAGAAATGAGTACCAGGAGTATTTCCTGGGGGTAAAGGCGACCGGTGCGTAAGGCTGACAACCTACCACCATCCTGTGCCGTTGTCATGAAATCTGGGAACCTTAACTTCCTGGAAACCTCTGGGCCCCTCCAGGCCTGTAACGGGACTGCCTTACCTTTATCTTTACCTTAATGTACAGTATCCGGTGTTCTTGTCAGATTTTAATCATACTTGGATTTTCTCTATAGATACCTTGATATATCTAATTTTGTGAAAATACATCCAGTGCAAGCAGAGTTTTTCCATGCAGACGTAAGTCAGGACGAAGATAATAGTCGCCGCTTTTCACACTTTTGCGAAGCGCCTAAAAACTGAAGTAGTGTAATCACTATGCAGAGTAGACAATTTCAGGAGGATCTACTGGGTTTCTGGGCTGCCTTTACGAATACATTTGTAATAAAAAGAGAGTAGCGGTGCGAGGCGAAATGAATTTCTCGCTGTTCTCATCAGCACCTCTGGAGAAAATTGCATTTGGCTTTTGAACTTTGTTTACGAAGAATGAGAAACTGTTTCAAGCAGAAGTAAATCAGGAGCGTTTTGCGTGAAATCACGACTTCGAATCCAAAGAATTCTTTAATTTTCAAAACTGCGTACTAGTAAATAGCAGAAGACGTCTAGTTTAACCGTACTGTGCCTTGAGGTAATTAGTTTGTTACAACAAGCTGCTAGTCATTTTGGCCTTTTTAATTTGAAGATGAAAGATTTTCATACATAACTATTAGGCTTATTGGTGAAAGTTGTGTTTATTCTGTATGTTTTAATTAGGAATATCAAAACAATTACACTTCATGAATTTTGCAGTGCAGTAATTACACGTGATAATCCTCAATGTGAACACTAGATGATAATTCCGCCCATGCAGTCCTTTAGCCAAACCCATGGTGGACTGTTGTTTTGTTTCCCGAAGTAGCCGCAACACCAACATCTCCTGGACGTTCTCTCAGGAGTATCCGAGCTCGTACTTGGCTGAAGCTGTGGTCATCCCTGTAAGAGTGTGCCTGTTTCACATTTACTGTATGCATTCCAGGTGAGATCCTGAACAGTACCTTGTGACAGATTAAGGTGTCGTCCTTTCACATCTTGTCAACTTCACATCATAAGTTCGTTCCGTCGTATTTTTCGACGAAGAGGAAATCGCCGGACATCTGAAGATAATACAGCGTTGTTAAATTCCCATAACATATATTGCCGAGCTGTACAAAAATTGGAAAATAGAGAGCGGAATTTTCAAATTAGATAATAGTTGTATACAAAGGGCGGTGTAGATTATAAGGAAAATCTAAGATGAGTATAAAAATTTGTGATTCTAGACGTAGTTTGTAAACAAAGTTAAAATATGTAATATGTTTTCTTTTGAGTAATTCTCCGGCGTCTGAGTTCTAATAGCCGGCGTTTCGGAACACTGTATCGGTTCCATCTTCATAGGCAGGTGGATGAAGTGTATACTTCATCCACCTGCCTATGAAGATGGAACTGATAGAGTTTTCCGAAACGTCGGCTATTAGAAATCAGACGCCGGGGAATTACCCAAAAGAAAACATATTACATATAGAAAACGGCGAAAGCTTAAAATCAAGAAAGTTAAAACAAATGGTTTAATAAGACGAAAGGTTTGTGAATATTGCACGTATTTAATGGTAAAGCGGCTACCGCCCTGACAACCCGCGGTTGATCAGTAGGTAGATATAAATCTCCCACTTACTAAGCATAAACTCAAGTAGTTAGTAAACACCTCCCTTCAAAAGGCTAAATATCCTCAAGTAAATATCTGCCTTATTCTTATAATAACACCAACGAGATGCACTAATACATACATTGCTCACTGCTTGCTAGCAAGCGGTGAGCATAACCTGTATATATTGCTGTGTGTACAGTGCTAGACTCCTGATGATGGACAGAGATACTGCCCGAAACATGTAGAGCCCTAATCCAAAAATAAATTTGAGATATTGGTGCATCTTGTTGGTTTTATTATGAGAATAATATCAAGATTCACGGTCCTCTGAATGTCAAATAAACATCTGCCATTTTACTCTGACTGAATCATTTAAATCCAGTCTAGAATCTACAATGCATGCCAATTCCTTTACAGAAATGTATATAGACCTGTGCATTTACGTTTAGATCTCCAAAGTTTTCTCTTTCTATGGGACACCCAAACTAAAATTATGCCTGCATTTTAGTTTTGTATGTGTGCTACATGTTAATGTCTTTTAATCTTCGTAATCTGAACACTTTAAAACAAAGTAGCTTGTCATAAATTGTTAGTTTCTTATTATAAAATGAATTCATTTCATTAATTACCGTTTAGTTCGGTTTAAATATTTTAAAATGTAACTCTCTTCTTGTATTACTTTACGCCTACTGAGATAAATTTCTTAGACCATATTCAAAGCATTAATTTAGAAATAATATTTTTAATTTTTTTATCTCACGTCCAAGCATATTCAAATAAAGTAGCCATAAAAAGCATAACATGGTACACACTTAGGTATGTTTAAATTTGCAATGATTTACTCCTTTTAGTGGAATAATATTTAGTTTCTTTCTTGATTTCTTTCTATCTAAATCTGCTGATACAAATTTATCTGTGTACTAAAAATAATACACCTATTTTGATTTAATTAATCACGCGATGTACGTGACTAGAGAAACTCGTCACAAGGACTGGCGCGCGCGCACCCACACACACATGTATATATACACGTTTTTAACATAATGCTTTTAGTATTTTTATTATGATTTATTTGGACACAAGTTCTATCTCAAAATTGAATATCTGATTTTATGCGTGAAACTACACAGTTTCAACCCAGTAAAACTGACAATATGGAAAACAAGACATAAGTGTTTCTATTAGGTATTGGCCATCGTAATGTTTGCAACATTTTAGCTCTCCATTTCTCGCTTTCGCAGCATTTTATATTTGTTAATGCATAATTGATTTATGATATATGCAACATAGTATATTTCTAACTTATTCTATTAATTGTTACTTCTTGTTAATGACTCATTAGGGACCAAAACATGTAGGAAGCACATTGTGACAGTTGGGCGTTATTCCACAACAGAATATACTTTTTGATTTACTATTGGGGGTTTTTTTTTTACTAAGACTGTACAAGAAAATACACGGTGATATGCAACACTTTCATGTTCGACTTTATTGGTTATTTCGAGTCTCGTTTTCTTTGGTCATAAATTTACAGTAAATAAAAGAAAATCTAGTTTCTGACATGTTAGAAGTGGGATCATGTGCAGTGTCTCTAGACGTGACTGTACCTGAAGAAAGGTAAACGTTTCTGCGTAGGACACAGCAAAGTGACACTAATGGTGTGACATATGGGGTGGGTCGCACTCGTAGACATTGACCCATATACGCGAGGAAGACTTCCAAAACTCGCTGTTTATTTGACAGGGGCTTTTAGGAGGCGTACCATAAAACGCTACATTGTGCGCTGTAACTTTTCCTCATTGCTATAAAGCACTGACATCTAGTACCTACCAGTTTCATGTGGTAATCAAGGGCGAGGATCCAAATATATGTGACAAGGGCTGGTAGGGAGAGTGTCTTTCCGCTCTTCATATATGCATTACTCACGGCGAATTAATCCTAACATCTCCTTAAAACTTTCTTATATAGTGGGTTTTATTTCATTTTAATGACGTCAGGGTGTAGAATCGAAACCGAAAGAGGTGGATATAAAGAGATGCGGTATGTTATTTTTATAGGAGGTTTTATGGGGCGCTCAGAAACGTGACGTGTGCTTGCGTAGGGGAAAAAGCAAAATTATCAGTCGAGACGCAAACAAAAACCTCTTTGCAGTTAGATAAAAGCGACAAATATTCGCAAGTTATTTTCGACAAAATATTACTTAGTGTGTAAACATCTGTTGTATCCGGAGGTTTTGTATATGCAATGCCCACACATAAACCCCGTCTTGCAGTAAGTGTGACGAACTACCTTGCATTTTACATAATCATATAGAATGCATGCAAAGGAGTCATATTAGCTATAGGCGTATTCATTCATCGTTACTGGTCCTGCAAGTCTTGCATACAGGCCAGAATGTTTTTAATAGTAAAGATAAAGTTTAAATCAAGGACTGCGGTGACAAGAACAGCGTTCAACAAGGAGTTTTTTTAACCAGCAAACTGGGCTTTAGTTTAAGGCAGAAACTAATAAAGCGCTACATTTTGAGTATAGCTTTGTATGGCGCTGAAAACTGGACACTCCAGAAAGTAGATCAGAAATATCTGGAAAGATCTGAAACGTGGTGCCGTAGAAGGATGTAGAAGATCAGTTGGATTAATTGTGTGAGAAATAAAGAAGTGAAGAGTCAAGAAGGATAGGAATGTTCTACAAGAACAGAAAGAAGGAATTCTAACCGGATTTGTCACATTTGAGTAGGAACAGTCTTCTAAAACACATTATTGAAGGAGTGATAAAGGGAAGAAGTGACTTTAAGACAAGGAAGAAGATGTAATCAGCTCCTGGATATCATTAAGGAAAATTGCAAGAGGTGGCACTCGATTGTTCTCTGTGTAGAACTCGCTTTGGAAAAGGCCATGGACCTGAGAACTGCGCTCTTCTGGGCTATTACGCAGCGTGTAGTGGTAATTTCCGACGTTTCGAAACAACCTTTCGGTCCCATCTCCAAGGAGTTGGGACGGATAAGTTATCCCAAAACGCCGGTAAGAAATTACAACTACACTCTGCATAGTAAGTCAAAAGAGCGCAGTTTTCATCTACTTCGCCGCGGTAGCCTGAAATCTCGCAGGCCATGGACCTGTCGTAAGGCAGATTACAGAATGTGTGAATGAAGGAAAGGTAAAGTCCCTGTGCTTAATTAAGCTCCAATGCTAAAAGACGCGTGGGGAGTGGAGGTATAGCTCTACATATTCTTATAGCCGGTAATGGACGGAGGTGAGAGATAACGCTTCACCTTACGAAGCATACCCATTAAATGGGATGCTGGGTCTGCCACGGTGCTGGAAACTGAACCTCGATTCTACGATCCTTCAACCCCTAAGCTGCTCCTTACACTAACCAAACTGTTATAGATTTATATCAAAATAGTGTTTTTGTCTTCGACAGAAATTCCCTGATTTCTCTTGGTCTCACCTAGCCTGCGCAGTGAAATAGCAGGAACATGCAGCTAATCACTCACTTCCATTTATTTCCCGCAGGCTTTCATACTGTGATAATTAGAATAACCCAGAGAAAAGAGAGGACATTATACGATTGTCGTAAACGTTGCTGCATAAATCACGTCTGTCCTTAGTTGTTCTTACGTACTCATTTCATTTGAGGATGGGATGGATGTAAGGAAGCCAAGACAGGCACTGTACGTATAACATAACATGGAGGCGCGTTTGTGCAGCCATTGTTGCAGTGGAAAAGCAATGAGTGTCACACAACCTGGGCGTGTGTGTATGTAGCTTTAGGTATCCGGCATGCAATGCGCGTGCGCCATATTGTCTTCTGTAGCCTACCCCGCTCTACGGCATTTTTCCACATTATTTCATAAGCGGCACGATTTTCGAAAAAAAGTTACTGAACACAAAGTGCATGTTTTGATTTCCTGTACTAAGTTTGTCTGAAACATTTCTCATTCCAAGATTAAAAGAGCGAGATATAATAAAATATATACATTGGTCGTCATGTAAAGTACCCTTTATCCGTGTCCGAATTTAGTTGCATTTAAGTTTTCCGAAAAATCCTCAAATATCATATTTAATCAAAATCCGTCCAGTGGGAGCCAAGTTGTTCCATGCGGACAGAAGGACGGACGGACGGACTGAAGGACAGACAGGCGGACAGACGAAAGGATATGAAGAAGCTAATAGTCGCTTTTCGCAGTTTTGCGAACACGCCTAAAAACGGGCACAATCCCAATAACATTTAGTGAAAAGTACAGGTTATGGAACTCCTCATAACGTAAAAGGAAAAACTTTTCTCTTATCTACGCCATTCACGCATGTAGGGGAATAGAAGCATAGAAGTATAGATTGACTCATTCTTAACCTCGACACTGGACGGAGGTGAGTGGTTATCTTCACAATTCGGCAGTTTTACCCCCTGGATAGAACCCTGAAGTGTGTTGTAATGACACCAGAACAGTTATGAATATTTGTAGAAAAAAAATCTTTTCCCTACCGAGATACTAACCCCCGACCGTCCAGCCCGTAGTCTCCTCGTCACGTAATTTTGTTTATCCTGCTGTTACACTCTTGCCCCGAAGCCAAACACCCTGCTCTCTACACGCCCATTTTACCTTATTCCCTAAATGTGGGAGGTTTTACGCCCACAGAAAACCCTTAATTTTCCACAGTTGTGTAAATCGGATGAATTTGTGTACTGGACCACTCACTTTTATATAAGAGCTTTGTAGAGATTTTAGGCTATTCTGAGACTGAAAGCTTTAGTTATGGTTGTGAAACTCGTCTGAAAGCAGAGGGGACCTGCCCATATGAGTTCCTTCTGGCTTGTTAGTATATTTGTGTGTATATGTGTGAGTGGGAGTATGCGCTGGCGCATGTGTTTATTGTGTATGTTAAGGCCTAAGGCGAAATAAGTACATTGGGAGGCAGTCCGACCCGAATGTGAGGGAGAAAACGGCTTGTAAAATTGACTTGCTAACGTGATGAAACTGTTTGTTAGCTGACTTTTTTCCCCTCTCTCCACCCTTCTCGTCCGCTTCCTTTTTGTACGAAGTAATACAAGAGTCGGTTTCTCTCCTACAACACAAAGCTACAGAACCCTGTTCTTTCTACCTACAAATAAATCTCAGGAGAAATGAATGGAAGCCAAGGACTCGGAACTGTCTCGATGATGTGAATAACAACGCAACTTCCTGCAGGAAGGCTCTTTTTAAATCTTAGGTCTTCACGTTTTGTATGTCGATTTCTTATAAGTTATCAAAACGTATTTCTCTAAGAGACGAAACCTACAGAAAACGCATTTTCAACTTTCTTCTGTCTTTTCGGCAGACATAAAACAAACTTACATTTAAGTTAAGCTCTCAACACCGTCTCCTTGTGTGATTTTTATTTAATTCACAGTGTTCTGTAGAATTGTATTTTGGCACACAAAATCTCAGTCTATTTTATATTGTATCTGGAAAAAACTACGTGTCTAAACAAAGCCTCAGTTGAAGCTGTATTTATTCCTCAACAAGAAGTTGGAAAGTTATCTTTGTTGCAAGTCCTAAAGATACAAACGGTTAACATGTACGCTGTGTATAACTGAAGTTAAGATTGTATTCTTTCATTATTGTTTTAAATTTTGATTCACATAGCGCTCGCCTGCTTTTCATTTGCCGGGTTTTCAAACCATTTTAGTGTCACAGTGTTTTACCATTTATAACTTTATACCGGTGTCTGTGGTTCTAAATTTGTGTAAGCAGTTTTTCAGGGCTGAATGAGACAAAGTGTTTAACATTTTGCATCTCAGCCGCACAGCTGTGCTTCCGTTAGTTCTGGCATGATGTTAATCGGCATGCTTGTTTCTGGACTTGTTACGTTGTCAGGTTACAATTCTAAAGTTACAGTGTTTGCTGTATATCCTACCAAGCCACTAACTTCATGGAGCATATTCCTTTCTGAGGAGCTGATATGTTGAAAAATAAATCACCTCCTTTTCTAAAACCCGAAGATTCGGCACCTGGCTCTGAAGAGCTCAGTACCGGTCCTTATACTGAGCTGCACATCAATTAAATAATATGTTTGAAATTTTAAACTTTTTATAACTTCTTTATTGTCACCCGAACAGTTTGTCATGTAGTGTCCCATCCTCTTAACCGGTTTACTCAGGAATGCATCAAAATAATAGCAAGTACTGGAATTCAACGCCTGCAACCAACGCATGAGAAGATTCTGGCCCATGAAACAATAAAATATCGAAATACTGCAAACCTGTGCTGTGGAAGCAGGGGACTCAATGCAGACAGTGGCGTTAGTTTTTTTTAAAGTCCTTCAGGCCCAATCTGAAACTTCTTACTGGTTTGCTACGCCGGCTGCTCTCATTCTTAATTAAATACTTATCCGAATCCCCTATCCAAAGGCGTTTCTGTACTACTTACAGTAAGCAGAACGTTAGGACCATCATTGAAACTTCAAATCTCGGTTCTAGGAAATATGACCCTAGCTTAAGTTCACAGGATGATACCACAATCCTGAATCTTGTTTCAGGAAGTTATTCTCTCCTCTTCCTCCCTATCTCTTCCTTTGCCTCGCCTTTTCATTTCATTTGCTTTCAAAAGACGTTGATATCGGTAACATTGCTAATTCCAGATCCAGCCAGATTGAGTTGGTCGAGAAGAACAAAGACTCAGTGTATTGGTTGTGTACACTGGGAAGCTTGGGGGCCTCTCTTTTATCTCTGAAGCAGTAGGCACTGAACTCAGTATGGCTTGTTCGTCTGCCGAAACTGAATGCTAAAGTTCTTCTTCATCTGGTGAAGGCAACGTAATAAGGGTGGCCGCGATTATGCGAGCCTTTGTGTGTTCGTTGAGGCGTGAATCGGAGAGATACTGTGTCAGATGCAACAAGCAAGTCTTCTTGAAATGAATACTGCTTCTCTGGTATCGTTTAGATCACTTGCCGCTCATTCAAAATTAAAATTATACCAAGGAAGGCACAGGTATCTCATTCTGCTGCAACTAAAAGTTACAAATACCACAAAATAATGGAGTTTATTTTACCCTCGACTACAGTTCTAGACCTCTTTTGTTACCAGTAATCTAAAAAGAGAATAAAACCGGTGCCTCTTTATGGATTTTGTATCATATTTCTCAATGTGCGTGTAATAGAAGTATGGATTTAATTAGAGGTTTGGAATTTATTAATATCGACAGAAAGGCATATTGTGAGGTTCATTTTGGATATTTAGGTTCATGAGTGTAATCCTACTATACGAAATGCTTTCCATAATAGCGATGTTCTACATTTCTTTCTTAATGAACTTTGAATTATTGCTGCATATTTCATAAGCCTGTCAATAGACTGTAAATCTATTGCTTGTCCCAAACGTATCAACCATTATGTTTACAACTGTTGTAACTGACAACACTTATTTTACTTAATGCAAATTCGCACAAAATAATGTAAATAGTTACAATCTTACTCATTTATATGAATTTGTAAGTTGCCACTGGTAAGGGTACTTAAAATTGTCTTTTTGTATATTGTATCCACCAAATGCACTAACTGTGAAAACGTGTTTGTATTTCAGCTGGCCAGTGAACATTTTTCATCCGCTCTTTGAATATCAAATTTTATTTAATTAACCTAGCCATATTTCGATTACAAGAACCATATTTACAAGCTTACACAAATTCTGGTACCATTAACGCCTTAAGATATAAACGTTTTGGACGTGCCATTATTTTGTAGTTTTACGTATAAACGGTAGGCCTGCATTGCTATATGCGTTAAAATATTTCATGATATTTTTATCTGTTTGTCTTACGACGTACATAAATCAACCTGACAAATGTTTTGTAGTGTTTGTACTAGGATAAAAAGAACCATTTTATTGCAACATCACATCACTACCAAACATTTACTGGTGTGTGTACGTACATACGTATGTATGTATGAATGTATGTATGTACATATGTATACGTATGTATGTATGTATGTATGTGTGTATTTATGTATGTATGTGTATATGTACGTATGCATGCATGTATATATGTATACGTATGCATATATGTACGCATGTATGTATGTATGTGTGTATATATATACTTTTTTTTAAGATTTGATGTTACTTGTTGACATCCGTATCTATCGTACAAATGGCAGAGGGGCATGCGTGACGTAATTGAATCATAACAGAATCGAAAAAATAACTATCGATAAATATAAACATACATACGGTATTAATAACTGTCATAGGGACATTTGGTGGATTATCTGCCGCAATTTTCCTTACAATATATTTACTGCATATCTCATTATACTTTCTCGTGCTTTAAACTTAGTTTATTGTAACAGAATTCTACATACTTAACGTATCCCCCCCCCTATTTCCTAAACAGGGGTCAACCCACAAAACATCACTTTTACAGGGAAGTAAGATTACTCCGTTTTACATGTTACAGATGCTATGGGAATTAGGATATCCTCACTTATCTTGGTTATCATTAAATATGTCGTTGTTACATTTACCTAACATAAAGGAACGTTAGTGGAATGATTTGCTACACGTAACTCAAATTAGTAAGAAGTGGAAGTTAGTTCCTTTTTGCAAAACACAGACGCTATCGGAATGATGTCATATAAGGTTTATAAAATATGGAATCATTGCCATCAAAACACAGACATGAATTTCTTTTTGACGCATTTACAGAGTAACCTCTCAATTAGCAGATAATTCAGTAACCGTGTCGTCCTTAGCAGAACATCTCTTTTCATAATGAACAGCGCAGATGTTAAGGAGATTTGTAACGTTAAGCTAAAATAAATCTCAAAGGTAAAGTCATGTGAAATAATTGAAGCGTGGAAGATGAAGGGAAGCTCATAGTTGTATTTTCTCTGGGTATGGTTTCATCCCTAGGGGCGTTTATCATGAACATGAAACAACATTTAATCAGCTGTGTTTCACAAAGGGCAAAATGGTCAGAACTCTCGCCTGTGCATTAATAATAGCAACGAGAAACTTCACTTTTGTAGAGAAACGCTTTGAAGCAGAAGCTTGGAACCGAGTGAGCTTGTTATTACCTCAAATGTTAAGTTGTACCGCTGGAGAGGAACAGCCATCCTTCCAGGTTGTGATTTAACCGCTGGATAAGCCAGTCATGTTACACTTCAACTAACATGTAAGCATGTCAAGGGGATGAAAGAAATGATGGAGGACTCTTAACATGAAACATGAGCTTTGGCGTAATAACTTTGAAATTAATCTCTTCTGAAGCAAGTGACAAGAAAGAATAGAACCTCTGCCTTGCTCCCTTTAGACTCACTTCTGACATGAACATCCGTTTGAACGTTTTATTCTAACAACAAGAAACTTTACCACATTTGTGTCTGTGGTCTTTGTTACACAGTGGATAATCCAGATCAGTCATATTGTTAGCCGGCTTAGATTTCAGAGTGTTTTTGATGGGGCGTGTGACAGTTGGTACCTTCACATTCTGCGACAATAGCCCCCTCTTTAATCTTAGTAATTAACCAACTTAATGCACAAAATCTTGTTTTATAATAGGTTTATTATAAAACAAGATTTTGTGCATTAAGTTGATTAATTACTAAGCTTATACTGAGATGCACGGTCAGCAAAACATCAAAAGCCCCCTCTTTGCAAACACAGGCATAGGTAAAGGTAAATTTGACCCTATAACAGGCCACAAAGGTCCAGAGGGGTAGTAGAGGTATAGCTCTACCCTTTCTTTAACCTCGGCGCTAGGTAGGGGTGGGTGGTCAACGCCACGCCTGGGCCGCTTTACCCTCAGGAATGACCCGGTGCCCATTGTATAGGAGTCTGTGTGGGCCCGAGGGCCGGTCTGGACGGGCACGGAAAATATCGCCTCCACCGGGATTCGATAACCGGACCGTCCAGGCCATAGCGAGTCGCTATACCGACTGAGCTACACAAGCATACATTATATATATGTTTTTCTTCTCTTTATTTTTCTTCACCTTTTCTCGGTATAAGCACTCTTGTCTGTCATGAATCGGAAAGGACTCCGGAACTATGGGCCTAAGCTATCTCATAGAAATTCTTTGAGAAGGTATAGAAATTTCGCAGGACCTCTGCCCACAAGGGACAACGAACGCAGGAAAATAAACCTTGTCTTCATTATTCGAGAAGCGCCAGACTTTCAGCTCCTTCAAGTGAGCTCGGCAAGAGCTTATTTCGATTATGAAATCCTTTATTTTATAAGAACAGTCACGCATATCACCTATGGTGCAACAGAAGCACAGGAATCACGAACCAGAACTCTGCACTTATTTCCTTTAGTGCCATGAGTGTATGAATTCGACTCATTGTGTTCATATAACACTGTAGCATTTATGGAGGAATATCGTTATTATTATTATTATTATTATTATCATCATCATCTTCTTCTTCTTCTTTATGCAGTGTATTTATATATTTATTCCTGAGACAAACTATGTCCTTAGGGAATAGTGTTGCAGCTATTCTGTTGTTACTATTCATGGTGCTTATATCGTTAGTGTCAGTGTTGAATCTATTGTACTTTTACATTAGTACTTTCCGAAGTATGTGTGCAGTGCCCGATATGGCTGTTTTCTGTAGTTCCTTGATTTCATGTTTTCCTGGCACGTTGCTGTTTTATTTTCTGAATGACTTCGAAATAGTCCCAATCGCCCCTATTATTACTGGTATCACCTTTGTTTTTACATTCCACATGCGCTGTATTTCTATTGTAAGGTTTTTATATTTTAGAATCTTCTAAGCTTCCTTTTTAATCATATTTCTGTCTCCTGAGATTGCAACGTCTATTAAAGTACATGTTCCATTTTCATTATCACGGTTTATAATGTCTGGTTTGTTGTTGGGGAGAGTTCTGTCAGTTTGTACTTGTTGATTCCACAATACGGTTACCTTGCCTCCTTGACTTGTTTCTACCGATTTTGGCACATGTTCATACCACTGTTTTTTGTCCAGTTGTACCTCTGTTTCCTTGCATATGTTGAAGTGTAGTTGTGCACACACTCTATCATGTCTTTTTATGTACTGTTCTTTTGCCAGTATTGGGCATGCTGATGTTATTATTATTATTATTATTAGCTACATACAAAATATTATACAACATTATTCTCTCAAGGTCAAGTGATTATGCAGCCGGAATTACTAGAGTGCTTCAATGTGGATTTTAACATAACGGATCAACTAATGATTCTGCATTCGTCAGATACTGGAGATAATGTGGGACTGCAATGTGACAGTGCAGATTCGAGAAACTCTATGATGCAGTTAGTATGAAGGCACTCTGCAGTGTTATCGTTGAGACTGGTACATCTGTCTGACTATTGAAGTCCGTAAAACAAAAATGCACTCTATAGGAATTTCTGTACATGTGTTCATTTTTTCTGTTGCATTTTATGTTCGGAAGGATCTTATACTAAGATATGTTTTATAATAATCATTGCTTTTGAACTTTTCATTAGGTTATGCCACTGAGAAGGTCTGAACCTAGAGGGCATGAAACTAAACGGGAAAAATTGGCTTCTTTCTACGCTAATGGTTTTACTATATGAAGCGAAAATATGAATACCGTTAAAATAACGGCAAAAGATGTATTTTACGGTAGTAAGACGATTGGTCTGAAAGTCAGCTTAGAGAAAATTAAGTAGACAAAGTGTTCACTTCCGTAATCGGAACGCAGTTTAGAATTCCATCAGTAAAGGTAGATAATAAATCGTTTGAAAATTTGGTAAAGTTTAGGTAATTGGGAATGACAGTAATAAATCAAAACTTACAAGAAGAAAGTAAAGCATGATGGGGAGCCTCAACTGCTTAGTTTTCAGGTTATATTAATAGGGCTGTCATAAGGACGAAGAGCAGATGGTGTTAAAAAAGGATAGTGCCTCTTCTGTTATTATGTTTTCTGACGTCCCTATCATCTCCTATCCTTTCGTCCGTTTCTAGACCGTTTTCGCGATTCAGTGTTCAGATATTAGGGTGAAGAGAGAGAAACAAACAAGATGCAACTAATCCGATGTTTATTATCAAACTTCTATCACAACATGTTTCGGGCATAATGATGCCCGAAACATGTTGTGATAGAAATTTGATTATAAACATCGGATTAGTTGCATCTTGTTGGTTTATCTCTCTTCACCCTACGTTCATGATGCACGGTCACAAGAACATAAAATCTGTTTAGATATTCTTTCGGTGTGGTCTATACATTTCAGTTAATTCTTCTTTTTTAATTGTAATCATATATCTGTTATTCCAAAGGTAATTTTGTCAGATAAAATTACCAGAATTAAGAGACGTGATAGCTTTCCAGAGGAGTTAAAACAATTTGTTGGCCCTTTGAAGAGATATAATGTATAAATGTATATAATGTATATAATGTATAAACTTACTAACCCACTGGTTCACGTTGGCGTGACGTGATACATCGTGCAGTTAACAATACCGTACGTCCATCCCATTAATAATTTAAGCCAATCTTCACTATAATTAGAAACTATAGAACGTCTAATTGGGATATATAATTGCAGGTTACCGACTGCCGCGGTTAGTGTTTCGTGGAAAATATGTCATGGCGTATATTTAACTTGCTTCGGATAAACTGTGTCTGCCTCACGGCCTCATTGGCGGCAGACACGAAATACTCTTCCCCATCAAATCTACTACCCTTGCAGCAGCTATACAGCTATTTGTGTCTTATCAGTAGCCATAACGTAGCCTTACAGCGGGTCTTAATAATGCCACCGCCGCACCGACCCATCGTCGGGTCCAAGCAAAAGCCCCAGCGCAGCGTAGTACGGAGTCGCTATTTTGGAAAGCGGGATGTTGTTAGGTGATCAGGTGAGAGTTTCGATTGATGGTTATCCACACCAAATGTTATTTGGGTGGTCAAGTGAAGGAGAATGTTACGGGCAGGGTAAAGTAAGCAAGAGAAGGGAGAGAAATGCTTAGGAGACTGTGACTGGAAAACCTGAAGAAAGCAGACTGCTTGGAAGACCTGGTCGAAGGTTGTAGGATAATATTAAAATGAATCTTTAATATGTAGATTTGTAGGGAATGGAAGAGATTCGTCTGGCTCAGGACAGAAGCAGGTTTCGGGCTCCGGTTAACATGTAAATTAATTTCGGTTTTCTTAAAGTGCGGGGAATTTCTTGACTAGCTGAGAACCTACATTATAGCCTATAGAAATACTTCTCCATAGAGTAGCCTAATTAGTTAAAGGTTTTGTACTTTCCCCTCAGTTTCTCTTGGAAAATTTCCATGTAACTTCTCCTTTCATATAATACACAACTGTTTTCCCCCAAATTCCGACCTGTTACTTGTTTATCAGCAGATAAATGTCTCGAATAACATTCAAATATCCGGCTTGGCTTCTGCAATTGAGTGATCTTTGTTGTATAACTAAAGAGTAAGTAAAAAATGATATCATTAAAAATGTAACAGATATCTGAACATGGAATCCGGCTGGTGATAAATAGTTAATGGAAGCAGGAGAATGAGAATTTTGAAATTATTTTTCCTTTCAAGTGAATTTAAGTATTTTATACGGTAGCCTTATCTATTTACTTACTTACTCACTCACTCACTCACTCACTCACTTAGTCCATGGAGCAGAGTCCCTCTTGAGAAGCTAACCGGTTCTCAGCTAGTTAAGAAATTTCCCGCATTTTAAGGAACCCAAAGTTCATTACCGCGTTTACAAGAGCCCACCACCTGTCCCTCTCCTGAGTCAGATCAATCCAGTCCATTCCCTCCCCTCCCCATTCCAATTCCTGAAGATCCATTGTAATACTATCCTCCCATCTACGCCTGGGTCTTAGCAATATCTGTTTATTAATCTAAACTCCGTAGTTAATTTTATACTACTAATAATTCCAGACGAGCTTTGTTTAAATTACTGACACTAACCATATTACGAGAGTAGAGCTACTGTCTTTCACATATCTTGTTTCTTATCTTATTTTATGACGCCGTTACTTCCTCAGGAGACGTTACTTGAATACTCACAGCGGCGACTAAAATGGCGACGCTTTGTCTCTTAGAATTCCGTCGACGTGACTGAGCAACTGGCAGCCCCCATAACTTTTCTATTCTGAAAATTAAGACATCAGATTTCTCCAAAATATACACACCATACTTCGTGGCCTTTCTTACTTCAAAAAAAAAGTTTTTAAAAATACGTCGCAGTGTACTGTGGCGTTGAATACCATATCATTTAACTGGCAAATAAACTTGGAGTTTACATAAGGATTTGTTAGTCCTGAAGAAATGAGAAGGAATGTGGGATAATACAGTATTCTTCTATTTTAAGGAATTCGCCAGGGGGCAAGAAACAGCAAGGAGATCTGAGTATAACTGAAAGCATATATTTATATTGCAAAAATATTCCAGCTACACGGCCATATGCTCTATTCATTAGGATCTTAATTTAAGTTTCGTTTTGCTTTCGTGAGTAATGTCTGACACAAACCCAGATTGCCTGTAAGTTAAATTTGTCGTATACCGTCTTCAAGTTTTGAACTGTCAACACCGTTCTCTCTGATGACTTAAAAATAATATTCCTTATTTAGTCTGTGGGTGCGTTTTTAAAGAAAATGTGCGAATGGCCACTGTGTTTTTATTTCATTTTCTACAAAAAAATATTACCTTAAAAACTTTCACATTTTTAAAATTTTCGAAAAATTTTATCATAATCTTCTCGTGACCCTCAAGTAGGTGATGCTGTGACACTCTCGACCCCCAAGTTTGCGGATTTGTTATATTCTTATTCTTGAAGACAGGAAATTACAGATTACGGATTAGGACTATCCTCCGGTGACACACAATTGTTCAGTTGGTTCAGAAATATAAATAAGTGTCTCGTCCGGAGAAAATGATTATGTCAGACGCCCGTTTTTCTCTTTTATCAAGAAATGTCTCCTGAACGCCTAGACTTTTATCAGGACATCGTATCTCAGAGTTCCATTCTATCTTCCCGATTATTCGCAGACGAAAATTTTGTGAGTTTATGTTACAAATTTAAAAAAACTTCCCCAGTTTTCTAATTATCCTCTTAGGCGTTCTTCACGATGCAAATAAGCACACATAAGGTGGAGATCACGTCCATCCACCAGTCCGTTCGTCCGTCTTCCCGCCCATTTGTCCATATGTCTGTGACCCACTATAAGATACTATAACGTCTGACGGTTTTGGATCGAATTCTGTATAGGAGTTCTTCACAAAAAAAAAAAGCTCAAATATTGTGATTTTGGCCAAAATTATTTCAGTAACATACTTTGCTTAAATGCTTAAAGATATTTGCCCTACTTCCTACATTTGGGTCCAATTTGGATAAAATGTGATTAGAAAGATATCCATTAAACTTATTAAATTTTTTGTTTCGAGAAAATCGACACAGTGGAACACTTACTTTACTTAAGGCCAAAAATAAATTTCTGTCCGTATTTCCACATACATTGTCCGGTCTGTGTAAAATTAGGACAAGATTTCTGCGTGTAAGCCAGTTGATCGCTTGTGAGTTACGTCAAAACCATGTTTTCTTATAGATATCAATGAAATTTCCTTTCACTCACGTACCGTAAAACCGCACAACATTTTTGAAGTACAGAAGGCCTCGTTGAAGTGTTTATACTACGCAATGGAATGCAGCACTTGCAGGGTTTTAAACTGTAACTTGCACTCACGTAGGATTCAGCAGCAAATAACCATTTTGCAGAGCGTCGCGTCAGTGTGAGGATGTCAGTCCGCCTAAGCACGCGACCTGGGAGGTAAGAATTCCTTTCCTCTCCGTTCTCATAAGTACTCCTGTACTGCAAATCAGCAGCGCGATAAGCAAAAATAATCATAATAAACTCGCAACGGAGAAGGGAAGCTGTAATTTGGAGAGGTAACTGCTATAGGCCGTACCGAGAGAACCTGGCGAACCAAAGGAAAGTCGGCTGCTGGCCGAACGCTGGATAATGAAGGTGTGTGCTGATAGATGATGATGATAATAATAATAATTATTATTATTATTCACCTCTAATTATGATAAAAACCGGAAACTATTCATCGCTTTGCTGTAATAGATGTATTTCTACTTGCAGTAACGGCTAGAGTTACACCATTGCTTTCAGATTCTCTGTAATTGGCCACTATGTAATTAAGCCAGCACGTAAATAAGGAACGGAACTGAACTACTACTAGAACTACCACTACTACTACTACTACTACTACCACTACTACTACTACTACCGCTACCACTACTACTACTACGACCACCACCACCACCACTACTACTACTACTACTACCAATACTGCTACCACTACTACTACCACCTCTACCACCACCACCACCACCACTACTACTACCACCACCACCACTACTACTATTACTACTACTGCTGCTGCTGCTGCTACTTACCCTTGTCATCATTGGTGTCGTAGTCATCCTCGTCAATATTATCATTACCCATTTAGCTGGTCAAGCAGTTCCGTACGTCTTGTGGCACCTGAAAACGATAATGTTCACAACAGCTTTCGGATTTTGTTTCTCAGTTTTTATTTTCCTTATAAGGGGCCGAGAACGACGTAAAATTGGTGCTCAACTAGGCCGAAACATGCAGGAGGAATACTACATGTACGCATGTGTCTCCACAACATTTTCTATACTGTTGTTAGTGTGTAGGCTACTTTAGAATTACAATAACAGTATATTATATTAAATATTCCTACTGATTCGCACAGACCAGTACAGTCTGTGTGAATCTGCACATTTCAGACTATTATGTTAGATACAAGGCGGTCTCTTTTTAAAGCAGCAACATTATTAGTAGCAGTAGTAGTAGTAGTAGTAGTAGTAGGTGGAGGAGGAGCAGGCGGTGGCAGGGACGGTGGTTGTGGTGGTGGTAGTAGTAGTAGTAGTAGTAGTAGTAGCAGTAGTAGCAGTAGGTGGAGGAGGAGCAGGCGGTGGCAGGGACGGTGGTTGTGGTGGTGGTAGTAGTAGTAGAAGTAGTAGTAGCAGTAGTAGCAGTAGGTGGAGGAGGAGCAGGCGGTGGCAGGGACGGTGGTTGTGGTGGTGGTAGTAGTAGTAGTAGTAATAGTAATAGTACGTGGAGGAGGATCAGGCTGTGGAAGAGATGGTGGTTGTGGTGGTTGTAGTTGTGGTAGTAGTAGTAGTAGTAGTAGTAGTAGTAGTGGTAGTACAATTAGAGACACGTTAGCCACTGTGGCTGTTTGAGCCTGTGCAAGAATTATAACTAGCGCCTCCCTCAGGCAGTGCATTGTATTCCGATTGCCCTGTGCGGTATGTACAGTCGTCGCATTGTTTATGTAGGAAATGATGTGAGCTGGAGACAAAGGTGATGCGTGAAAGCATCTGTGCAGCTACTTCAACCACAGTCAATAGAAACAGAAATTTTACCAACATGTCCTGACTTTATTAACTCTTTAAATTGCAGGCGCTTTGTAGCTGTGAAGTGCCTTACCGGCACCGTCTTCCCTATCTTAAGTACCCGTAGTAATGTTCTAAACAGTATTTACGAATCGCTATTTTGTAGCATATCAGGTTGGCGTGTACTGGACTATAGGTAATTACAAGTCCTCAAAAGGAGGAAATTAGCAAATCTAATGCTGTAATATTCTTGACTTTATGGGAGACAATATCAGTCGGAGACACTTTAAAAAATAATTTACGTGGCTTGGAGCGAAGTTGCTATAATCCCGCTAACGGCTGCAGCTATGGTGTATATAATAAGCTATAGTTCAGCGCGAGAAGGGAGCGCTATGATTGTTTTAAAGTGGCGAATGTTATCTCTATTGCCTAGGATTAGAATAAAATCCCCCAAGTTGTGGCTGGTGATGTTTTATAGAATGCCTTATACTCTTATTCTACTATCCCTTACCCTTCTTCTCTTTATATCCCTTGCTCTTTCTCGCCATTTTCGCCTAGCACCAACAGTAAGATTATGAAATAATGGTGTAATTTCAGCGTCAGATATTTGCTTCAGAAAGTCTCACTTTTGGGCAAAATTGGTATATGTGAATTGTTGGCAAGCTATCTTTATTTTCCCACGTAATGTTAAAGGCTTGAGTTTGGTTCATATAATAAAAATGTGTTCGAGAGTGAAAGAAATTAGGCAGTAGTTGGAGATGTAGTGGCATTATGATATAAACATTATAATATAAACGCCTGGAGGATTAAAAGTTATCTAAATTTTGTATAAAGTCAGTTCCCATCTCACGCAGCCATCATATTCCGTCGCCAGTTATAAGACCAGTCAGGTGATGATGTTCAAGGACGTTACTGGCACCTATTGTCAGGATCACTAAATAAATAAATAAATATGTCGTGTACAAAGTGAAGACCGTTAAAACGATCCACCTGGTGGTACACACAACTACCACTTATGCCTTAAACACTTTAGACAAGATTTCAAAATTAGTTATTTAAAATAATGTGTGTGTATATATATGTATATATATATATATATATATATATATATATATATAGGGAGGAGAGAGAGAGAGAGAAGAGAGAAAGAGCTATGCTTAATATTATTCTCTTTGAATTGAATCGGGGTTTATAACGTGCAGCAGGATACAAAAAATTATAAATGTTTTAGCAGTTATTGCGGGGGCAGCATGTAGCTGAATAATGACTGCATTCAAGTTAAACACTTTCACGTAAGTACGATTGGATTGAATATCTGATACGACACGGCAATTCTGTAAGAAAGGATCTCCATAATCGAGAAGTGGATAACACTTTATGTAAACTCTGCGTGATAATATTGTTTTGATGTAGGAATTTTTGCATGACTGAATGTTATTCTGAAAAAAACATTTCTGTCAGGTTTACATTTTACAGAACGGGCAGACGAAGGGCGTTATATATATATATAAGCTTTATAAAATAACTTTGACGTATTTATAATCTCAATCAATGCAAAATTTTACACGCCTACTTGAAAAATGATTGCAATAAAATATGATGACCTATACCAAAAAAAAAAGAAGCTGACGATATCTATCGGAGATCAACTAAACAGAAACCTGCAGTTGATTGCTTCCAAATTCAAAGTTCTGGGGTTTTGAAATCTCTGATTTGGAAACAAAGAAGCGAGATTATTTGAAATAAATAAATTACGAGAGGGAATTGCCGTATTCTGTGAGTATAAATTCAAGTATGTTTTATAAAAGATTAAAAATCCAGAGTGAGCATATTTCTACAAGACGATAATCTTAGAAATTATGTGTATGGTTGCTAGATAGTTCTGTGATGTAAACTACTATTCACGTGCAGCTTATATCTACACACTCTTTGTGTAATTACATATTATAATTTTCGCCTATAGAGTATAGTGCTTTCCTATCCGGCCCATACGAAATATTTTAAATTTCATGGTTTCCTGATTCTTATAGATTATACGTTCTGAATTTTTAAGTGAAAGAAAGTAGTTTGGTTTTTTGGAAATCCATTTATTAAGATCACAAATTTGATTAGATGTTAGTGATACATCACTTGAAGTAAAATCATCTATAACCGCGTCATAGAAGACCAAATACCCTTTTTTTTGGGGGGGGGGGATTTTACACTCTCATTCATGCCCATCTTGACAATTACAGTACAGGCGTTAATGCCCAGCAGCGTGAGAACCTGGTACGTCGACTTTCGATTAACTAAAATCACAGCTCTTCGTGCTGCGAAAACGTGGCTTGAGAGTGCGATTGTGCATAAGGTTTGCGGCGTGTATTGTCCCAGAATATCGCAAAGGAAAATGTGTTCTTTCGCCTTTGTCATGGAATTGTCTCTGTTTATTATTTCATGATCTAACCTCCTTCATTATTTGCCCCATCCTCCCTTTGTTGAGTCCCCAGCGGCAACAAAAGCCCTAAACCAATCTTCCCCACTTGCCGCACTCCGAGTCCCCTGCACAGGTGCGCTCCCCCTTATGCCCATCTTGTTATACTGACAGCGTGAAATAATCTACAGAATATCGGTCGTTATACGCGAACTCTTTTGCATAGTAATGTTGTGGGTTGAAGAATGGGTTAACGTGAGACCCGCAGATATACGCGGGTAGAAGAACGAAGAAGTTTTGTGTAAGAAAGTCCCCTTCTCCGTCTTTCTTAAAGTAAAAACCCTAGCTTCACCCTATAAATCCAAGCCTCCTTCACCCTCTCCCATGCAAGAAGCACTTTGGGAAAAGAAGACGAAGCAGCCTTCATCCAGCGCGAGGCCGCAATTTTGTTAAGGCTGCGAGAAATTATGAGACAAAATGATTTAGTGTATCACCACCAGTGGCAGTGACGATGTATTGTAGGAGAAGCTGCATGTTCTGTTGGTGTAAGAACTCACAGTGTGCGATATATAAAACCCCCAAACTCTACTAAACTAACCCTTCATCCGTTTTCTCGCCTGCCTCTTTAATTTATTTCCCTTGGTGCCGCTGTCGCATTTAACATCCTCGACTACGAGTGAGGTCGAGTTCCAATGTCTTGTATCTCCTCGCAGGGCAAAGAGCTTTTGCTCTGTGGTGTGCGAAACGTCACGTGCTGGATAACAAAGTTTCGCTGTAATTTAGTTCATTAAATCAAATTCATTTGCGGATTTCTCAGTGACAAACCTTTGAAAACAAGATGTAATTATACGACACCTATATGCCACTTCAAGTCCATTTCATTTTCCTGTATTCTCTGCTTTCCCAGTCCCCAAGCTGCTGCATATCAAGACGCAACACAGGCAATGTACGTATAACGTAACATTGAGACGCGTTCGTGCAACCATTGTTGCAGTGGGAAAGCAATAATTATTGCATATTCTGAGTGTGTGTGTGTGTGTGTGTGTGTGT
>Ga0123354_10001621_pt1 | contig 27892 bp, 10 predicted proteins | sample TergutLab28metaG_2_FD_97872 | JGI IMG/M metagenome (GOLD analysis project Ga0123354, IMG submission 97872) | Labiotermes labralis P4 segment gut microbial communities from Petit-Saut dam, French Guiana - Lab288 P4 | ecosystem: Host-associated > Arthropoda: Insects > Digestive system > Gut ... | reverse complement strand
TGTACTTTGGCGTACAACCTCAGCTTCCAACAGCAACTGGATTTTTTACCGCTTAGCCGATGTCATTCTGATGAAGGCGGAAGCGCTGACGGAACAGGCAATGGCTGATAACGACCAAACGAAGTTGCAGGAAGCGCTGGATTTGATTTACCAAATTCGCACGCGCGCTACTGCGCCCGAGTCCACCGACCTGTTTTATCAGCACAGCGGTCCTCTTGATGCTAAAACGATGGAAGAATTTGTTATGGACGAACGAGCCCGTGAATTAACCTTTGAAGGTAAACGCTGGTTTGACCTTGTGCGTATGGCGCAGCGCGACAATTTCAGCGATCGCACTATGGGCTATCTGTTGCGAATGGTTGTATATGCCGCTCCTCCTGAAAAAGTTTCCATCATTCAAAGCAAATGGCAAACCAATTCAGGCAGTCTGTACCTGCCGATAAATACGGATGAATTGCAAACGAACAAAAATCTGGTACAGAATGATTTTTATGCAAAATAATTCATAATTCATAATTCATAATTCATATATTAACAATGAAAAAAATATTTTTTATTCTCTCTGTTTGCATTGCAGCGTTAGTAATGAGTTCCTGCGAAAAAAACGTAACGGATATTGTTATTTACAACGACAAGCAAATAGATGAATTGATGGCAGAACAGCAGTCGCCGAAACTGACAGAGTTTTTGGCGATACTGGATATAAGCGGAATGCGCAGTACCGTTCATTCTTACGGTAATTATGCTTTGTTCGCGCCTACCGACGAAGCTGTTGATGCTTATCTTCAACAAATAGGAAAGAGTTCGGTAAATGATTTATCCAAAGATGAAGCAACAGCAATTGTAAAATACCACCTATTGAATGTTACCGATATAACCGACAGCGTCACAACCACTACTTTTGTCGATGGCCGTATGGCATATCCTAATTTTGCAGGATCCTACCTTACAACCAAGCAGGAAGGCCAAGATATCCGCATCAACCGTCAAGCGCTAATTGTTTCGCCTCGGGATATTAAGGCAAGTAACGGTTATTTGCACATTATCGATCACGTACTTACTCCGCCCGATCCCATCACGGAATCAATTACGGCACGCGTACGGGCTTTGCCTGATAATTTCTCCCTGATGAAAGCGGCGTTTGAAGCTTCGGGAATGGCTGATACACTTGCCACAAATATTGCCGGCGTATGGAAAACATTGTTTATTCAGGATAATGATGCCTTCGCTTCTGCCGGCATTAACACTCTGGATGACCTGATAGGTACATTGCACGCCAATACTCCGTCGATAGAAGATGCAGGAACTTTGTTGTATAACTACATTGCATACCATACAATACCGCGCCTCGAATATCAAGCTGACTTATTAGTGACATCCAGTTTGGAAACAATGGTGAATAATCAGGTAATCACTTTTACCCGTACCACCACTGATACTCAAACTGATATTTTACTCAATGAATTGAATCTGGGACAAACTTTTGAGCCGGGTATTCCGATCGACCGCACCAGCGATTATTCCGACTGGACATGTTCTAATGGCGTTATTCAAAAAATCAATGGTAATATTCAAATAGTCATTCGGGCGGCTTACCGCATTTATTGGGACATTGCCGAACAGCCCGAAATTATGGCGTTGCGCAATTTCCGTAAACCGGGTTGTACCGCTACTTTTAATCCGGGCGATCTTTCGGAAATTGACTTTAAAGCCAAATCCGGTTGTCCGGCTCCATACAACCAAATAATCTATTATTGTGGTACTGTGCCTCAAACCATTGCCGCTTTTGACCCCAAATCGCAATATGTTTATGCAGACTATCTGCGCTTTAATTTGGACTTGGGCGCAATACAATATATGGAAATGAAAACCCCTGTATTGATAGGCAGCGAGGAAGGAGTGTCATACAAAGTTTGGATTTGTTATCGCCGAGAATTGCAATGTAACTTACGAACTACTTTCAAGCAGGATGGATACGACGATCAGATATTACCCTACATTTTCGATATGTCGGCCTATATGCCTGATCCGTATGGAGACGGTAATACGCCCGAAACAGTTGAACAGGATGCTTGGAAGATGTATAATGCAAAGGTATTTAATTCTGTTGTTTGTTCGCACCTTATGGGTACGATTAAGGTATATACCACCGGACGGCATATCCTGCGTTTGGAACCGACAAGTAACATACGCGTTCAGCAACAAGGTAGTGTGGACATGATTGAATTTATTCCGGCCGATGAAGATCAACTCTGGCCCCGCGTGGACGTAAAGGGTAACTGGGTAGGACAGGAATATGAAAATACCCCCTGTGAAATATGGCCGCTGGAAGACTGCTCAGCAACAACAACGTCGCAATAGGACGAAAAGCAGAGGGTAAAAGGCACAGGAATGGAGATTCTTCAGCCTTTCGCCTAAATGGTAAATGGTAAATGGTAAATAGTAAATATAAACAAGATGAAAATCGTTAAATATCTAATAATTATAGTAGCGGCAGTTGCATTGTCGGGTTGCGATGCGTGGAAAGATGAAAAAAATCTTGATACGGGAGATCGCAGCAAAACTTTATATGAATTGCTGTCGGCAAACCAGGATGTTTCTACCTTCGTAAAAGTTCTCGACGTGACCGGTTATGCCGATAAACTCAATTCGGACATGAGTTTTACTGTTTTTGCTCCAAGCAACAGCGCAATCGCCAATTTAGACATGAACGACACGCTATCACTTACTAATTGGGTACAAAACTATATTTCTGAAGCAATTGTATATACGGATGCTGAAGGACAGTTCAACATCAACAGTATCCTGATGCTGAACGGAAAAAATGTATCTATCAATGGTAATTTGGTTTCGGGAACGCCGGTAAGCAAATGGAATATCACTTCCAAAAACGGTGTATTGCACATCATTGACGGCGCTATCGAAGACAGGATGAATATCTGGGAATATCTGCAAACACTCAAAGGAGAACCAATGGTGGATTTTATTGCTTCGTTCAATGAAAACGTAATGGATATGGAACGCAGTGTGCAAACCGGTGTGAACAGCGATGGAAAACCAATATATGACACTATTTGGATAAGTCAGAATACCTTGCTTGACACCTTGTCTTTAGCAAATGAATCGAAGACTTCTACCTTTTTGTTGCTCGATCAAAGCGGATTAGACGTTTTGAAACAAAAATATGCCAAATATTTTGCCGAAAAAGACAACGAACAAATGATGTACGATATAATGAAGGAAATTATTGCCGATATGGTATTGCCCTATACAAAGATAAGCGCTACCGGACGTTATCCCAATAATTCAGGTGTGTTGGTAGATGTGAATACAGACGATATTACCGAAAGTTATACCGCTTCCAACGGTATTGTTTATAGACTTAACGCCGCCAATGTGAAAATGTACATGAACAAAATACAGCCGCTTATCATTGAAGGTGAAGATTATGTTGATCGTTGGCCAGATGCATGGCAAACCCGTCCGCGCAGTTGGGCAAGTGGCGGATATGACGTGATGCTGAAATCCCGCACGCGCCATTCTTACGACCGGCAAGTTACCGTATCCTATAACGATACGCTAAAATCAACAGCAGGGAGCGATTCTATTGTAGTTCGCGATTCAATCCAAATGGTAAATCAAGACAATTTATACAGTTTCAACTACCGCAGTGAAAACGAATGGCCGGGCGCCAATACTTTGGGGCAACCCAATGCTTACATATCCTACAATCCACGTTTGTACTCCACTTCTTACAAAATATTCTGGAGAGCATACGACGACAATTCTGATTTGGTGCATATCGATTCGTTAGGAGTACCTATGCTGTTTTATCAAAAAATGTATATCAGCTTTCCGGGTGAAACGCCATTGGTCCGTACTTCAGACAACATTATCACCGGTAATTTTTCGGCAAGTACAATTATGGCTGCGGCAATGACATCGGGCGTAGATTCGTTAACGCAATTGGTGCGTTATACCGTTGACAACGCTGTTTCATCTTATGCCAACAGTTATGTACTTGTTCAACCATCCACTACGGCAGACAATTATGGACAAGGAGGAATACTTATCTGTCCAACCTTTGGTCAGGCAACTCTATTTGTATCCAACACTTGTATCGACAGTTTTACTCACTCTGACGGAACAGTGCAGGCATATCTTACAACAAGCGCAACAAGCAATGCACCCGGTATGATATTTTTGGATTATATCCGTTTAGAGCCACAAGTTGATCCAAATGATTAAAAAAAGGAATATACAGTAAATTATACAATATGAAAATAAACATATTATTTACAGCATTGATAGGGATGTTATTTTATGGAACCGTTGAAGCTCAATCGGTTGAACAGCAAGTTGCCAAATCTGATACAACTCACACAGTAGTCCCGAAAGATGGTTATGTTGTTGGTTTTGTTACCGATGCTGCAACCGGAAAACCGCTTGCAGGCGTGCACATTGATGTTCCGGGAATTGCATCTGCTATTACTAACGACGATGGCAGTTACTCGCTTAAACTTGAAAATTCAGGTAACGTAATCATGCAGATAACAGGAACCGGTTATGCACCACGAGAAGTTTCTGTCCGCGGACGCAACAGCATTGACATTGCCCTCTACGAACAAAGCTACAAGGGAGCGACCAAAAACATCTTTACGCCTTTTGGCGACGAGTCGTCGTCTTCCTCTGCTATTTATTCATGGCAAGGTATCAATGAAGACAATCTTGCCTCCAACGCTGCCACTGCAGATGTGCTGCTGAAAACACAAGCGAATGGACTGAATGTACAGACACGTTCCGGTACGCCGGCCAGCGGCTCTAACTTCTTTCTGCATGGGTTAAATACAATGAATGCAGGGACTATGGTACTTTTCGTTGTTGATGGAATGCCTTATGAAAACACTTATTATTCTACCTCGCTGATTGGTAATTATTTTTCCAATCCGCTTGCATCTATCGATCCAAAAGATATTGAAAGCATTACCGTTCTAAAAGACGGTACTTCGCTTTACGGGACGAAAGGAGCAAACGGTGTAATTTTGATTAAGACGTTGAGAGCAAAAGCGCTTGAAACACGCATCAATGCGCGCGCGACTTTCGGCGTAGGGATAGAACCCGGCGAGTTGCCTGTCTTGTCAGGAGCCAATCAAAAATTTTTACTGTCCGAATTGTTTCAAAAATCAAATCCAACCATGTCTGCAGATGCGTTGAATAATACGTTGCCTTTTTTCAATCAGAATAAACCGGTATTGCAACCTTGGGGTTATGAAGGGAATACGGATTATTACCGGTATAACGCTTCAACCGATTGGCAAAAACAAATCTATGCTCCGGAGTTGAATACGAATTATTACGTAAATGTATCCGGAGGTGATGAAATTGCTACTTATGTGCTTTCTCTCGGTTATCTCAAATATGACGGAGCAGTTAAAAATACCGATTTTTCTCGCTTTAATACCCGCTTTAACTCGGAAATTAAATTCTCGCCCAAGTTCAAATTGCTGGCAAATATGAGTTTTATGTATGGCAAGAAAAATCTGCCTAACGAAGGAGGCGATGTTACGCTCAATCCCATTCTTGCCGCATTGGTTAAAGCGCCGTTTACAGCGCCTTTTATCTATGATACCGAAGGTATAATAACGCCAAACCTCGAAAGCTCTGATATTTTTAATTTGTCTAATCCTTATGTTTTGGTTAATAGTAAGGATAATTTGCTCAATATCAATTACCGATTCTTCGGCTCTTTTCAGTTTGTCTATAACATCAACCGCCATTTTGATTTGGCTGCAATGGGAGGCTTAAATTTCAATAAAGAACGCGAAAAATCATTCTACCCAAGCGTAGGAGTAGCTTTTGACAATACGATATATGGAGTTGATATCCTTAATGAATCGCAACACCGTGTGGATAGATTATTCTCGATTTACGGAGATGGATATGCCAACTACAAAACGAATTTTGGTTACGACCAAACGCTTAACCTTCGAGCAGGCTTGCGTTATCAGAAGAACAATGCAAACAATAATTATGGACAAAGCTATAATTCTTCTTCCGACGACTTCAGATCGTTAGAATATGGCGTATCTGCGTTACGGAACATTGGCGGTGGCATCAACGACTGGTTGTGGACATCAATCTATGCCAACCTCGATTATTCGTTAAAAAACAGATATTTTGTTAATTTGAGCAGTGCATTTGACAATTCTTCCCGTTATGGTACAGATGTATCCGTACTCTTGCCTTACCCTTCTGTTGGCGCTGCATGGTTGGTTTCAAACGAAGAATTTATGCACTCGCTTAACACAGTCAATCTATTGAAAATCCGTTTAAGTTATGGTATTTCGGGCAATGACGATATGGGAAACTACAATGGCGACCGGTATTATTATCCTTATGCTCTGGCCGGACAATATGGATTAGTTCGTACATCCCTTGTAAATCCTGACCTGAAACCTGAAAAAATGGCGCGTATCAACGGCGGACTTGACTTTTCGTTGTTGAAAGAACGTGTTAATTTTAGTTTGGATGTTTATTCCAATACATTGAGTGATATGATTTTAGCAGTAAAGCCGTCAAGTATTTCCGGATCGCAAAGCGATGTCTTAGTCAATGCCGGCAAAATGCGTAACATTGGTTTTGACATCAATCTGAATACACGCCTCATCAATGCTTCTAAGTTCAAATGGGATTTGGGTATAATGATTTCAAAATATAAAAATAAGGTACTTGACCTTGGCGGTAAGGAATATTACAACGATGTACTTGGCGCAACGATACAGACAAAAGTAGGACAGCCGCTTGGTGTATTCTATGGTTATAAAACGGATGGCGTTTATGCCACCAGCGCCGATGCAGCCGCAGCAGGGCTGAATATCCGCCAAGGATTGACGTTGATTCCATTTGCTGCCGGCGATATGCGTTTTGTCGATCAAAACGGCGACAAGGTAATTGACGAAAATGATCGTGTAAAAATTGGAGATCCCAATCCCGACTGGTTTGGAAACTTTAATACTACTTTGAAATACAATAAATTGGCATTAAGTGCAGTATTTTCCTATTCGATCGGCGGCGATGTATATAACTATCCCCGCTCGTTAATGGAAAGTATGTCTATGCCTTACAATCAATTTATTACAGTACTTAGTCGTTGGCGGCAGGAAGGAGATATCACTAACATTCCACAGGCGACTCCCGGCGACCCGATGGGCAATGCACGCTTCTCCGACCGATGGATTGAAGACGGCTCATATCTGAGAATGAAAAATTTAATGTTATCATACGACCTGCATTTAAAAATCTCAGCGATACAAAGTTGCGTTCTTTACCTTTCAGCTGAAAATATTTTCACTTTGACTCGCTACAAAGGACTTGATCCCGAATTTGCATTAGGAGTAAGTCCGTTGTATCAGGGAATTGACCCCGGGGTTGTTCCGCAACCGAAAATCATTTCGCTGGGAATAAAATTGGGATTGTAAGGGTACACGGTAAATAGTAAATAGTAAATAAATTAAGTAATGAAAAAAATATATGTAATACTTCTGCTTTTCGCTTTGGCATTTTCGTTCAATGCCTGCAAAGACAATAGTGCAGGTGATGCGGTGCCTTACGATAAATTCTATCAGAATCTCTCTGATGCTAACCGCGCTGTATTGGGTGTGTATGCGCAGTTTACCACGTTGGCTGACCAGATTGTCATTCTGAACGAATTGCGTGCCGACTTAATGGACGTTACCCCAAACGCAACGCCTGATTTGGAACGTCTGAATGAAAATCAGATTGATGCAAGCAATGCCTGGGTAAGTCCGCTAAAGTTCTATGCCGTCATCAATTCGTGCAATGATGCTTTGGACAACTTCAACAAAATGCTTGCCGAAAACAAATTAACTCAAGATGAGTACGGCGAAATTTATTCCGATATTGGCGCGTTGCGTACTTGGATTTATCTGCAACTGTTAAATATTTATGGTAGTGTGCCTTATATTACAGAGCCGTTAATCAATCTTTCCGATGTGAATAAATACACGGGACAACGCGAAAACGCCGATGAACTCCTGCCTAAATTAATTGATTTCATGTTAACTTTACCTACACTTAACGATTACATTTATTCCGATCTTATCAACGGCGCCCCCAACGGTTATTCGTTTGAGCCGATGTTTATCAGTAAACGTTTGGTATTGGCAGATCTTTACCTATTTAACAATCAGTATGCGGAAGCGGCGCATTATTACCGTTTGGTAATGGCAACCGACGAAGGCAGCAGTACTTTAAACATATCTCGCAGACGTTATAGGCTTTATAATTACCCTTTTACGGCAAGTTCGGGCGAGCCTGACTGGTATGCCATTCTTTTCCGGGATGGTCATATTGAAGATCAAAACGGCTTAATAAATACATGGAAAGATATTTTTAGCGATCCTCCTTCCGATCGGAAGGCAAATATCAGGGCAGCTTGTGAACGAATTTGGTGCATACCCTTCGATGACAGGCTTGAACCGGTTAATCCATTTACAACTCTTTTTGAAGGTTATCAACTGAAAGCATCCGATTATGCTGTGGATTCGCTTTGGACAAAACCCATGAGCAATCAATTTCCTTATGATGCACGCGGTTTGGGCAGCGCTTTCGACGATAAGGGAGCAATTATTAAATATAGCGCTAAACTGTTAAGTTCTTCTTTGGCGCAGACACACGGCTATTGGATGCTCTATCGCGCTGCTGGAATGCATTTGCGCTATGCCGAAGCTGCCAACCGTGCGGGTTATCCTTACTTAGCCTGGTGTTTTCTTAACAACGGAATAAAGGATGCAAAGTATCATTACCAAAGGGCTGACGGTACCTATTTTCCCGACGACTCTTGTTATATTACGGGCACAAGTCCATTCGATCCTTATCCGGCCGATTATCGTTTTGATGCGCGTTATACGCTCCCATGGGAACAAAATGGCGGCGTTCGCGGGCGAGTATTTATGCCTGTCGAGAATTTTCCCGATGGATTGACAACGCAGATGGACAGTATTCAGTGGCTCGAACAGCAGATTGTACGCGAGTCAGCCCTCGAATTGGGCTTTGAAGGACAACGCTGGAGCGACCTCGTGCGTATTGCCCGCCGTATGGACAAAGAAGGACGCAATGGTTATCAATTTATTTATAATGATAATATCAAAAAGAAATATGACAGAGCGCACCTTGCCGCTCCGGGATTCACACCTGATGAGCAATCGTGGTATCTGCCGTTTTATGAGTAAAAAACAAATGATTTTTCGTGGAGTTCTAATGCAGCTCTGCTTCACGAAAAATCAAAATATAGATAATGAATGAGGAGAGCTGTTCATTTAATTTTTTATATACAATGAAAAAGATTTTTACATTACTTATTGTTGCCGTAATGATGGCTTTCTTGGGGGTGGGCAAGATAAATGCTCAATATTTTTACCCCAAAGATCATATCAATCAAAATTTTGATGGTTTAACTGCGCTTCCAACAGACTGGTCTGTAATAAGCGACAATAAAGGAGCAGCTTTTGGAAAGAATGGGGGAGCTGCACTTGCTAATGATGCACTACATTTTACCGGTGGAGGTTCTGGAGCACGCGGTGCAGAAATTAAATTTCCAACTCCTCAATCCAATCCGAATATGGCCGGAATAACTACATTCAATATTGAATTTGATTGGACGGCAACTGCTCAAATTGATGATTATTCCGCTGCTTTGGGACTTACCGTTTTTGGTTCTAACAACAACCTTTCGGCTTCGCCGTCGTATTATGATATTATTTTTGGTTTGTATGCAATCAACGATGGATTTATTCATTATTGGAATAAGGACATATCAGGTCCTCTTGATGCAGACAGAGCGCAAGCAGAAGGAACAAATGGACAAGATAGCCTTGTATTTTCAGGAACTTATAACAGTTCTGTATCGACTTTTGGAAGATCTCAGTATTATAATACTGCAAGTAATCCTATTTTTAATACTGTTGATTTCACAAAAACACAGGCGTTAAACACTTCTACTTTAACTAATGTAGCTTTTACAAACGGAAATACATACCATGTTAAAGCAGAATTGGATTTTAATACACATCAGGTCGTATATTTGGTTATTACAGACAATACTGATGCAACGAATACGGACTCTATTTCAATGATGCCTTTCGTTTCGCCGACGGTAAGCGATTTGGCGTTAATCGATGTGGTAAATACGCGTGGCGTTAGCAGTAGCGCTACTAATACAAACTTAGACAGTTATTTGGATAACTTATGGATCTATGGAATGGAAGAAGCGTCTTCTCAGGCTGATGTAACGATTAACTATGTGGACAATGACGGAAATGCAGTAAAACCGGCAAGAGTGGCTGCACTACGTGGAGTAGGTCTTGTTTATTCACTTCTTTCATCCGATGAAGAGACTTTTATTACCAGTGACAATAAGTATTATTGTTTCTTTGATGTAGATGCTACTCACGCTGCAAATGCCGGCAAAGGTGCAGATGGAGAATCTTTGACGGTTGCGTCCCAAGGTGATCCGGGAAATAATTTGACGGTAGTATTTAAAAAAGTAGCTGTTACAGCAGGCACATATATTTGGAGCGGCAATAGCAGTTATTTATGGAACTACCTCGACAATAATTTCAACGTCGCAGGTGGATCAGCTATTTCTTATCAGCCGGGTAATGCGGTAGAATTTTCAAGAACAGATGTCGCCAACAAAGAAGTTTCCGTTGATGGAACTGTAGATCTCGGCGTTGCAGATATGACTGTTTCGGTTCCGGACTATACCTTTTCAGGAACGGGAAAAATCATAGGTTCAGGTTCAATGATAATTAGCGCTCCGGTTACATTGGCAGCAAATAACCTTTTGAGTGGCGGTGCAGTAATAAAAGCCGACTCGGTTGATATCCAATCTGCAGTAGCTGCCACCTCTTTGACTGTAAACGTTCCTTCTACTACATTGGATGTAGAACCGAACGCTTATTTCAATATACCGATCAATGGTACAGGTGGAACATTGAATATGAATATGATTACAGACAATGAATGTGCTTCGTTAATTACAGGCTTCCAAACCGTAAATATCAGTTTTGAGGCAAAAGGTAGAGAAACGAGCAATAGTTGGACTAATCCTTTTTCAACAACTTTTGATACCGGCACACAAGTAAATATTATTGACGCCATCGTTCAAGATTCGATTCAATATCCTACTACTTATGCACTTTCAGCTACTTCTGCAGCCAATGCAAAAGTAAATTTGGGTGATAATACACGTATAATATTTAATGGAACTCCGGGCGCCAACAGTACTACTACCGTAAGTATCGGTGAATTGACAGGAACAGCAGGATCTTCATTGCAGGGCAATTGTGTCGGCGCTGCATACGACCGTGTATTGGCTTATTCTATCGGCGCTTTGAATACCGATGCTGAATTTGACGGCAGTATTATTCCACAGTTGACTCGTGAACCGGCTCGTCGTTCAGGTACAAAAAATGTATGGGATCCTTTAACAGTTGAAGGCGATACGGTTTGGTATCTTCCTGCTACATTGATACTCAATAAAGAGGGTACAGGTATATGGACACTTGGCGGGAAAATTATTGTTCCTGATGCAGATTCTCCATCAGCGATAAATGTAAATGGTGGAACTTTGGAATTACTTAATTCGGTAGAAGCTCCTGCGACAGGTAATCTCGTTACCTTAACTGTAAATAGCGGAAGCACGTTGAAAACGCATGGAAACTACATAGGTGCATTCAATGTAGTCAATAATGGTACTGTAATAGGTGGCGCAGAATATGCCAATTTGTTCTCAATGACCGATCCGTCTGCCGTGTTGAAACTGAATGTGAACAGTTTTGCGGCAGGAGATTATGATTTGATTAATACGCATGGTGATATTGCCATTAAAAGCGGTACTTTAGATTTTACGGTTGTTCATACACCCGAAGATGGTCAAAAAATTGTTATTTTGGAATCAGAAAGCAACTATGACATTCAGGATGGCATTGAACAAGGAAGCGTGAAAGTGATGGTAAATGGTCAGGACATTACAGCTAATACAGCCGATATGTCAGTCCCGGCCGGCTCTAAAGGTTTTTATTATTTCGACCCGGAAACAGGTACCTTGGGCGCTATAGGTCTTATAACCGGTTTGTCCGATGTTTCTGTTAACAAGGTGATCAAGAACGTAGAATATTATAACGTGCTTGGTCAGAGAGTACTTGAAAATAGTACCGGCATAACCTTGAAGAAGATTACTTATACCGACAATACAGTTGAAACGGAAAAAATTTTCATTAAAATGAAATAAAAAGGCAAAAAGTATAAGGTACAGGGTAAAAGGTAAAGGGTGAAAAACTTTCGCCATTTACCTTTTACCTTTAACCATGTCTTTGTAAAGACAGCATTTTATTAGCAATGAAACATACAATTTTATTCTTTTTTATCTTTTTTTGTGTTACTGTAGTTGCACAGAAAATTCCAAATTATTCGCCTGATATGCAGATGGAAAAACTGGGACGTGGTTTTGTGGCATATCGCTCAACAGCCGGTACGCTCAAAACCGTTAATCTATCGTGGCGATATTTGAAAACAGACAGTATTACAACAACATTTAATGTGTATAAAGCTACAGTAACTGATGGTGTGGCAGGAACTCCAACGCTGCTTGGTAACGCTGCCAACGCTACTTTTTATCAGTATTCCGAACCAACGAATAGTGCCATGCGCTATTATTTATACGAAGTAGTTAATGGTATAGAAAATCCGGTACCGTTGGCTGAATACACCTTGCCTGCTTATGACAGTTCCATGGGAACATCCGGCTTGAACTACATCGAAATCCCTATGAAACCCGTTCATGGTTTTATCAATTCCGACGGTACGTGGGAATATTCCGCTACTGCAGTTGATAGTGCAGCCACTTACCAATACGCTCCCAATGACGCTTCTTTTGCCGACCTTGATGGCGACGGTGAAATGGAAGTTGTTATCCACCGCGTGGGTCCACATGCACAGGACAATGCCAACGCCGGATATACAGATGCACCCGTTTTGCAAGCTTATAAATTAGATGGAACCTTTATGTGGGAAATCAATTTAGGAAAAAACATTCGAGAAGGTGCACATTATACCCAATTCATGGTTTATGATTTAGATGGAGACGGTAAAGCGGAAGTGGTTTGCAAAACCGCTGAAGGAACTATTGATGCCGCCGGAACTTACGTCGGAGAAAAATATTTTCCCGATTATGTGAAAGCCTATTCGTTGGGTTCTCTTACCTATAACCGGAATGCAAATTACCGCAACAGCAGCGGTTACATCTTGACAGGACCGGAATTTTTAACCGTCTTTAATGGTCAAACCGGAACTGAAATTGTTACAACCGCTTATGATCCGCCTCGTTACAGCACTGTTTATAACAACGGAAACGAAGTACCTGTATTAAATCCAACCACTGCCAATATCAATTCGCGTTGGGGTGACAACTACGGCAATCGTGTGGACAGGTTTCTTGCCTGCGTTGCTTATTTGGACGGAATTCATCCAAGCGTGGTCATGTGTCGCGGTTATTATACGCGCACAGTCTTGGTTGCTTATGATTTCGATGGGACAAACCTGAATAAACGCTGGAAATTTGATACATACAATCATTCTCAATATTCGTCTTATGAAGGACAAGGCTGTCACAGTTTACGGGTAGGCGATATCAATGGAGACGGCAAAGATGAAATCATTTATGGCGCTTGTACAATCAATAACGACGGTACGGGTTTATATAGTACCGGACTTGGACATGGCGATGCCCTGCATTTGACCGATTTTATTCCTGAACGTCCCGGATTGGAAGTTCTTCAGGTTCATGAGGGCGGTACCTGTACCACATTACGTGACGCACTTACCGGTGAAGTTCTCAATAAAATACCGGCAACTGTAGATGTCGCACGTGGGATTGGAACAGATATTTCTGCCGCATACAGAGGATTAGAATATTGGTCAACTCGCTCAAATGGTATTATTAGCGCCCCTACAAGTCAGGTTGTTAACAGTAGTACCAGCGCTGTATCAATGAATATGGCGGTTTGGTGGGATGGAGACTTGTTGCGTGAATTGGAGGACGGAACTCAAATTACAAAATATAATGGTGGAACGTCAGCGCAAACCTTGCTTGATGTTTCTCTCGTTTGCGGCAGCAACAACAGCACAAAAGCGACTCCCTGCATTGCCGCCGATATTTTGGGCGACTGGCGGGAGGAAGTTATATGGCGCACCAACAACAATAAGGCGATGCGTATTTATATGACCGACAAGCCTACGGACTTCCGTTTTCACACTTTCCTGCAAGACCCAATTTATCGCGAAAGCGTAGCCTATCAGAATGTTGCCTATAATCAACCAACACATCCAGGGTTTTATATGGGAGCTGACTTGCAGAATATTTTTGTACCAACCGACATCGAAGTGGCTGATACTGTAAATGAATATGTAATCAATCCGTTTTTTGATGCAATCTGGTATCAATGGTCTGATGGTGTAACTTCAAAAACCGATACTTTGCGTCGCGCCAACTTTCCCACAGACGGCACAGCGCAAAAAGTAAAGTTGACGATGAATTATCATGGCTTTCTGTTTTCGGATTCCATCAATGTTTCTTTTGATCCTCTTTCTTTGGATGCTCTTCCGAATGTTTCTGTCGATAAACAGGATATTTCATTACTTACAAATCCTGTGCATGACTTTATGAAAATTGCTTTCGATGAAGCCGGACTCTACGATTGCTATTTTTATGACTTGTCGGGGAAGCTGACGATGAAAACGACAATCCCTGTTTCCGGAGCATCTATTCACAGCATTGATGTTTCCGGTTTGCCCACAGGCGTTGGAATAATTAATATTACAAATGATAAAAATCAGTTTAAAGAGAAATTTTTAAAAAGATAGTATATAAAGGTAAGGTACATAATTGTCATGGCTCGTAAATTTTTATTCTTAACGGTTTGCCTGTTTGCAATGCAAACAATGTTCGCACAGCGACAAATGGAAAAAATGGATCGCGGTGTTGTGGCAATGCTTAAGAGTAGCACTCAGTTATATGTTTCATGGCGTTTTCTCGCTACTGATCCCGACGAAATCTCCTTTAATGTTTACCGGCAAATTGGTACGGCAACACCCGTAAAACTCAATACAGCGCCGATTACCAACTCTACCAATTTGACGGCAAACATTACAAGTTCCAACTCTGCTTCACGCATTTTTGTAAAGCCGGTTTTGAACGGCGTAGAAGGTGCAGAAGAAGGTACGTGGAACATGAAGTCAAATGCCGCTACTAATCGCATTGTGCGCGACTTTGATTATTACCCGTTGCCTTCGCCGTATGACACCATTACAATGAATATGAAATTCTGTTGGGTTGCCGATCTCAACGGCGACGGCAAGTACGATTTTGTGATCGACCGACAGAACTATGGCGTCGCAACCAGCGATGAAGGTTCCGGAGCTACCGTCTATCCTTCACCTTTTGTAGAAGCATATACCAGTGAAGGAGAGTTTATGTGGCGTGTTAAAATCGGCACAAATCTGAAAATAGACGATGGTGCAGACGATGGCGTAACTGCTTATGATATGGATGGCGATGGATTTGCCGAAGTGATGATTTTGGTTTCTGAAGGCGCGACCTTTCCCAACGGACAGGTAATAACTAATGCCGATGGGACGGTGCATGATTACAGTTCTTCCGTTGGCTCTTGCCCCGAATGGGTGGCGATTGTCAATGGACGAACCGGAAATTTGATAGATACAGTCAGTTTAACGCATTTCAATGAAATGCAAAACACTCGCACCGACCAATGGAAGAATATCAATGGACGGTTTGTGATTACTTACTTAGATGGAATACATCCTTCTTTACTGTATGAATATAAAAGCCGTTTGGCAAGCGGCGACTTTATCGGTGCATTTGAAACGTGGCGGCTGATTGACGGAAAATTAGTAAAACAGTGGTCGCATCGTTTTTACAAAGAAGACACGCAATATGATGGTCATCAGGTGCGTGTGGGTGATGTAGACGGCGACGGTAAAGACGAATTTTTGGATATGGCTTTTGCCATCGACGATGACGGATCGCTGCTGTATTTCGTTCCCGATGCTGCGCACGGCGATCGGCAATATCTTGCCGACATCGACCCCGACCGTCCGGGATTGGAACATTTCTTTATTCAGCAAAGCAATATTATGGGAATGGCTTTGAACGATGCTGCAACAGGCGAGCTTGTTAAGGGAATCTATCTATCTGCAGTTACGGATGTAGCGCGTAGTTCCTGTGCCGCGTTTGACACGACCGCTCGCGGAATGCAATTTTGGTCAACGATGAATTCCTACGAAATGTACGACAGCAATGGTAATCCTACCGGGGGAACAGGTGTTTTCCCCTGTGAAGCGTTGTGGTGGGGACCTGGTCTTTCACGCTGGCATGTAAATAGCGCTGACGGAAATGGTCAAAACTTGTATTTGCAAAAATATAACACGAGTACTCAAACCTTCGACCGCGATATGCCCAATTTTTATGCCGAAGGTGGAAATTATTATTTGATGGGATTATATGGAAAACGCGCGGCGTTTTGGGGTGATGTTTTGGGTGACTGGCGCGAAGAAATGATTCTGCCGCGAAGTAACGGAACGGGATTTGCCATTGTCAGCACATGGGAAGAAACCAACATTCGTCAATATTGTTTGCTGCAAAATCCTGCCTATCGTGGTCAAACAACGGCAAAAGGCTATTATCAGACGGCAGACGTTGATTTTTATATGGCTGCCGATATGCCGCTTCCACCAGTTCCTCCGGTACAACGGGCAGATGAATATATTACTTCCGGAAATACGCTAACCGCAGCGACAGCTAACGGTAAAAGCGTAATGTTTGATATTCGCAATCCAAATTCGACGATTTCTGTAAATGAAAGACTTACGCCGGATACATTATTATTAATGAATCCTAAAGGTAAAAATTATACATTTAATTTTTCAGGAACCGGAAAAATCAGCGGCAACGGAATAATAATAAAATCAATGCAGGGCGATGTAACGCTGAATGGTAACCATGATTATACCGGTAAAACAAGAATTTCCGAAGGACGATTGTTTGTCAATGGCGAAATACAAAGTCCGGTAACCGTAAACGCACGCGGTGTGATTGGCGGAAGTGGAAAATTAAATGCAGGCGCAACATTTGAAACAGGATTGAACGTGGAAGGCGGAAGAATTGAACCGGGAAACGGCGCAATGCTCGGAACATTGGAAATTGTTGGAAATGTAGTATTTCCGGGAAGAAATAATTTGCATTTCGATATTGACCAAACCCAACCCGCCAAAAACGATACGCTGAAAATTACAGGCGATTTCACTGTTACAGGTACGAATAATACAATTGTTATCAACTTGCTTTCTCCTGTTCAGGCTGATACGCTGACGTTGGTAACTTTTACGGGAACAACGAATGCCGCGACTGCAAATTTTGCGGTAAAAGGCTTGGAAGGAGTACCTTATACTCTATTGTTTGAAGCAAATTGCATCCGGCTTGCTTTGACTGTGCCGCGTTCGGCCGGAGTAGTTACATGGACAGGCGCAATGAATGGCGATTGGAATTTTCAAACGAAAAATTTCTTAAACAACGACGAGCAAGACTTTTTTGTTCCGGGCGACTCAGTTTATTTCAATGACAATGCCACTACCAAATCTATTTCCATTGCAGAAACCATGCCGGTTGCAGGACTGAATTTCAATAATGCGACGGATTATTCATTCTCAGGTGCGGGCGTCATTTCAGGCGTGGGCGGAATCAAAAAAACAGGGGTAGGAAAACTTACACTTTCCACGCAGGAAAACAGTTTTACCGGCGGAATTGACTTTGCAGACGGAACATTAGTGGTTTCTTCACTTAAAAACGGCGGATTAACGAGTTCAATCGGCGCTTCAAGCAATGCGGCTGTAAATTGGAAAATGAGCAATGCCACGTTACAAACTGCCGCTGCTTTGTCCACCGATCGTAATATGCAAGTGGTCGGAAACTTGACAATAAACAATCCGACAACATCCAACAGCGTATTTATCAGTGGAAACATTACGGGAACAAATATTACGTTGACGCTTACCGGCGCCGGTAATTTGACGATGAGCGGAACAAATAGTTTTAACGGAATAACGGTAAAGAGCGGACAATTAAGTTCCGGTTCGGCAGATGCCAATAAAACGGCTTTCGGCAGCGGAAAAATTACGCTCGAAGGAGGAACGCTGCAGATGTATAACGTAAATACGACGAGCAATACCGGTCCATGGACAAATGAAATCAACGTTCCGGAAGGTAAATCTGCTGTTTGGAATTTACCGCAACGATGGATTTTTAACAACAAGATTTCGGGCGCTGGCACATTGACAATCAATGCGCCTTATGTACGTAGCGACTTTAATGTTGACTGGATCGATTTTACGGGAAGAGTCAATTTTACCGGCAGCGACATTCGCCTCAACAATGTTTCTGCGCGGAATATGCCTAATGTACAGGTTGATTTGGCTGCCGGCACAAATCTTTATTGCGCATCAAACGGGAGCGCCACAACTTCTACGCAAACTGTAACCATCGGGGCATTGAGCGGTTCAGGCAATATGAGCGGCGCAAATACTTACTGGATCGGTGCAAAAAATATGAGTACAACTTATAGTGGCGTAATCGGTAGCGGCAGCGGTGGACTGAATATAACCGGCAACGGCATACTCACGCTCACCGGCGCAAATCTTTTCACCGGCGGTGTAACTGTTTTTGGAGGCTATTTGATTGTTGCAAACACTTCAGGATCTGCTACAGGAACAGGTACAGTAAGTGTGTCCGACTCTGCAACAATGCTTGCAGGTACGGGTACGATTGCAGGAGATGTAAATGTTTATAATAGCGCATGTATCTCTGCCGGAGACCCGGTGACACTATCAATCGGTACACTCAAACTTTCAAAAAACCTTAATGTGGGAGTAGGAGGTAGTTTACAATTCAAAACTAACCTTAACGGAACAGGCAGTTATTCCAGTGACAAAATTGTGGTAACAGGGAATGCTGACATCAATGGTTACGTAGTGGTAAATTCAACCAATTCAACGTTTTATCCTTTAGGCACAGAACTGACTTTACTCTCGGTTACCGGAGCGATTTCAGGTGCAGTTACTTATTTTATCTTACCGGCTACTGCTGAAGGAACTGTTTGGGATACAAGTACCTTTTTGATCGATGGAAAAATCCGTGTGGTATCAGGGACAGCTTTGGAGAATGTTTCAGTAACGAAAACCATAAAATCTGTAGAATACTTTGATATCTGCGGCAGAAAGGCAACTAAAGAAACGTTCGGTTTACTTATCCGTAAAATCGTTTATAATGATGGAACGACTATGACAGAAAAGATTTTTAACCGTCACAGTAAACAATAATATGTTTAAAAAAATTGGGTATATTATTATTTTTACGCTATTGAATATAAGCGCAAACTCAAAAAACTACTACATTGCTACCAATGGCAGCGACAGTAGCTCAGGTACGCTTGTTGCGCCTTTTGCTACGCTTGGTAAAGCACAATCACTCGTGCAGGCAGGAGATACAGTCTATATTCGCGGCGGAGTTTATTCCGTTTCCGAAAGTCAGATTGCCGAATATTCAGGGATTTTTGCACGAGTATTCAAATTTGACAAAAGCGGTACGGCAAGTCAATACATTTGCTATTTCGGATATCCGGGCGAGCGTCCTGTCTTTGATATGTCTGCCGTGAAACCGGTGAATTACCGTGTATATGTTTTTTTCGTAAGCGGTTCATATCTGCATTTTAAGAACTTTGAAGTGATTGGAACGCAAGTAACAATTACTGATCATACGCAGTCGGAATGTTTTCAGCATGAAGGAGGCAACTACTGCATATACGAAAATCTTTCAATGCACGATGGCATGGCGATTGGATTTTATATTACCAAAGGGAGTAATAATCTTGTTCTCAATTGCGATGCCTACAACAATTGGGATAATGTTTCAGAGGACAAGAAAGGCGGAAATACCGATGGTTTTGGCGGACACCTTAATTCAGAAAACTATCAGGGTAATATATTTCGCGGTTGCCGAGCATGGTATAACAGCGACGATGGTTTCGACCTGATTAATTGCAAATCAGTTTTTACCATTGAAAATTGTTGGTCGTTTAAGAACGGCTATTCAATTGCGGGAGCGTCTTTGGGCGATGGCACCGGCTTCAAGTCGGGTGGCTATGGAATGAATGCCTCTCCTTCCGTGCCCAATCCCATTCCACATCACGTAATTCGCTTTTGTCTTGCGATAAATAACAAAAATCAAGGTTTTTACGCCAATCATCATCTTGGCGGAATAGATTTTTATAATAATACAGCTTATAAAAATCCAAACAATTTCAATATGATTTGCCGGCAGCTCAATCCCATTGACCCTGCAACAGATGTTCCCGGATATGGTCATAATATCAAAAACAATGTTTCGTATCAGCCTGGTAACAATGATATTGCCAATGTGAATACGTCTGCATGTATTGTGTCAAATAACTCGTGGAATTACGCTTTTACGCTTTCCGAATCCGATTTTCAGAGTACAGGAGTGGATATGACGCAACTTACTGCTCCGCGCCAAGCTGACGGATCATTGCCCGATATTACGCTATTAAAACCATCTGCTACAAGTCGTTTGATTGACATTGGCACGGATATTGGCTTTCCTTTCAAAGGCGCTGCTCCCGATTTGGGTTATTCCGAATACTTACCTTCCTCACCCGGCGCTATTGTTCCTGTTGTTAATAATAATAAAGAAATCAAGCGAATAGAATATTATAACATTACAGGGCAAAGAATTTTGAATGAAATATGCGGTTTGTATATTCGTAAAACCACTTTTAACGACAATTCCGTGAAGGTAAGTAAGGAGCTGAAAAAATAATATGAATATTAAGAAAATCTTTTTTTCAATATCCTTGTTTGCGGTAATCTCTGTTTCTGCACAAGATTTTGTTTTGTTTGACGGCTCGCATCCGATTACTTATGCAATTGCTGCTTTGGACTTTAAAAGCGCTCCTGTCGTACAATCTGCTCTCGAAATGTGGAAAGAAGATATGCAGCAAGTTACAGGTTTTGTTCCTAAACAAGCTTCTGAAAAAAAAGCAAACATCCGAATTGTCATTTCCGATACAATTGGGAAAAAAGAGGCATTTCATATTTTTATTCGCAACAATCAACTTTATGTCATTGGCAGCGATGCACGCGGAACAGCTTATGGTATTTTGGAACTTTCGCGTTTGGCAGGTGTTTCGCCCTGGGTTTGGTGGGCAGATGTAAAGCCATTGCATACAACGTCTTTACAAATTCCAACTGATTTTCAAACATTTCAATCGCCGGCAGTAGAATTTCGCGGCATTTTCCTTAATGACGAAGATTGGGGATTAAATCCTTGGAGTACCAAGACTTTTGAACCCGGAGCAAAGACAAAATATCCCATCGAAAATCGTTTCAAAGGACAAGTCGGACCAAAAACGTATGAAAAAATCTTCCAACTTCTGCTGCGTCTTCGTGCAAACACCATTTGGCCCGCTATGCACGAAGTTACAATGCCTTTTTATTTTGTAGAAGGTAATCAACAAATGGCTGAACGATACGGAATTATCGTCAGTGCTTCGCATTGCGAACCGATGATGCGAAATTCGGCTACGGAATGGGATTTAGTTGGTAAAGGAGATTATAATTTTTTGACTAATAGGGAAGAAGTTGTCAATTACTGGACTGAACGTCTGAAAGAACTCGGTCGTTCAGAAAATATTTTTACTATCGGAATGCGAGGGAAACACGACGGAAAAATGTTGGGTGTGAAAACGACCGAAGAATATAAAAATGCACTTGCAGATGTTATTGCTGTTCAAACCGAACTGCTGAAAAAATACATCAATCCTGATGTTGCGAAAATTCCCCAACAATTTATTCCATATAAAGAGGTTTTAGATGTGTATAATGCAGGTTTGGAAATTCCTGATTACGTTACTCTTGTCTGGCCTGACGACAATCATGGTTACATTCGTCATTTCCCCAACGAAAAAGAACAGGTTCGCAGCGGAGGGAATGGCGTTTATTACCACCTTTCTTATTGGGGAGTTCCGCACGACAATATCTGGTTGGGTATTGTACAACCCTCTCTGATGTATCAGCAAATGAAACTTGCCTACGAGAAAAATATCCGTAAAATATGGATTCTCAACGTAGGTGACATCAAGCCTTCGGAATACCTGACAGAATTGTTTATGGATTTGGCGTGGAACGGATCCGGAATAGATTCGCCTTCACAACATTTGCAAAATTGGTTAGACCGCGAATTTGGCAAGGAGGCAGGTAAAGAACTTTTTCCGGCAATGCAGGATTTTTATCTGCTTTCACACATCCGTAAGCCCGAATTTATAAGCACAATGCAAGTAAAGAACCGTGATGGGATTACTGATTTGTCTTTTTCAAAACGAGAAATTGCGGATAGATTATTGCGATTCAAGGATATTGCCGATAAAATAAAAAGCATTGAAAAAACAATCCCCAACAATCGGAAAGACGCTTATTTTGAGATGATTGAATACTCTGTTTTGGCTTCAAACGAAATCAATAAAAAATGGCTATTGGCGCAGTTTGCCGGCAATGCAACCGATATTCCACCCTGGTGGAAAAATAGCGATGAGTTATGGAAATTGTCAGATGCCGCTTTCGATAGCATTGTTGCACTTACCTATACTTACAATTCGCTAAGTATTGGAAAATGGAAAGATATGATGGACTATCAGCCTCGTCGGTTACCGGTTTTTCAGCGAGTTAAACATGAACAGGACAGTATTTCGCTCCTCGAAAAACCCGAAATGCAGTATAAATTAAACGGAATGAATTTTGCTTCCGTTTCAGGAAATTATACTTTTACAGAAGGTTTGGGATACGAGGGACAAGCAATTTATCTATGCAAAAATACGTCTGTGGAATATCGTTTGCCGCTGTCATCCTATTCTACAATAGAAATTCGTTTGGTACCAACACATTCAGTAGAAGGAAAAACGTTGCGCTTTTCGGTTGTTGTTGCCGACAGCGAACCGCAAGTTTTTGATTACGAAACGGCAGAATTTAGCGATGAATGGAAAGCAAATGTTTTACGCTCGCAGGCGATAAGAACAATTATTCTTCCCGCTGATACAAAACATTTTTCACCTGTAAAAATCACCGCTCTCGACGAAGGCGTTGTCATTGATCAAATTGTTTTGGGCTGTCCATATTTTGAAGGAGAGCAATTGTATTGAGCTTTAAAGCATTTACTAAAATAGAAAGGGTCTTCAAAGCCAACTTTATAAGATATTTCCGAAACAGTTAAATCGCCTTGTATCAACAGTTCGGCAGCTTTTTTCAACCGTTTTATTTTTATCAACTCATTGGGAGATATGCCGGTAATTCCTTTTACTTTCTTATAAAAGAGTGTACGTCGCAGTTTGGCTAATTCCGCAAACTGATCAATGGAAAATTGAGAGTCGGTGAGATGCTCTTCCATAATCTTGTCGATGAGATTGTAAAACTCTTTATCCTTGTCGGTTGTCGTGATAAGATTGCCGTCTAAAACATATTCATTAGAGAATCGTTTCTTCAATTGTTCCCTCTGTTCAATCAACTTGAATACGCTTGTAGTTAAATATTTCAAACTGAACGGTTTCATAATGTAAGCGTCTGCACCGCTTTGAATGCCTTCTAATTGATATTCCATTGATGAATGTGCCGTCAGAAGGATGATGGGAATATGGCAGGTCTGAAAATCTTCTTTTAGTCGGCGGGTAACTTCAAACCCATCCATTTCGGGCATCATCACGTCGCAGATAATAAGATCCGGATTGATTTCTTCCGCCAACAGTAAGCCTTTTATCCCATTTTCAGATGAATCAACCTGAATATATTTGGTAAATTCATCAACCAAAAAATCCCTAATGTCGTCATTGTCGTCTATAATCAATATTTTATAATTGGTTAATGTTGAGCTGTCGATATGGGGTAATTGTATGTTTTCGACGGAATTGGAAGGAGGCAACATGACGGCGTTTACTTGTTCCGGAAGAACATCGGAATAATTTTGAACGACGAAATGTTCTCCGTGATAAATCTCTTTGTTGGTAGAGAGTTCCACATTAAATACCGAGCCTTGTTCCTGATTGCTTTCATACCAGATTTTGCCTTTATGAACATCGATAAATTCTTTGACGAGAGAAAGTCCGACACCGGTTCCCGCCGATGAAAAATTGATTTGCATGAAACGGCTGAAAAGCAGATGCTGCTTGTCTTTGGGAATGCCTATGCCGTTGTCTTTAACTTGGATGAGACATACTTGGCGATTAGTATCTATGCTGATTATAAATTCGATTTTTCCGTTTTTGTTTGTAAACTTGAAAGCATTAGATAACAGATTATATAGTATTTTATCGACTTTACGGTTGTCGATAAACATATTATAATGGTCTATATTATTGATAAAAAGATATTCAATATTTTTCTGGTCGGCAATTTCTCTGAAACTGTTATATATTTCTCTTGAAAAATCAATTATATCTATTTCTTCTAAATCAAGCGTCAGCACATTATTCTGTATTTTTCTAAATTCGAGCAACTGGTCGATAAGCCGCGTCAATACGGAAGAATTACGGTTTAAAATATTGATTTGTTTTTGAGCTTTGTTCGAAATATCGTTCTGCATATTCAGATTTTCAACAGCTCCGCGTATCAGCGTTAAAGGAGTTCTAAATTCATGAGATATATTGGTAAAAAAACGAAGTTTGAAGTTGGTTAATTCTTTTTCAACTTTGATGTTATTATTCAAGATATTAAATTTGTGAATCAGTTTCAATGCCATATACAAAACGCCAAGAATTAATAAGGTATAAATCATATAGGCATATATGGAACGCCAAAACGGAGGAGTGATGATAATATTTATCTGCGTAGTGTTGTCGTTCCAGATTCCATCGCTGTTCGTGCCTCTCACTTTGAAGATGTATTTTCCCGGAGGAATATTTTTATAGGTCGCCGTATTCAGATAAGCGGGGAAACTCCATTGTTTATCGTAGTTTTCAAGCATATAGACATATTTGTTTTTCAGCGGATCTTTCAGGTTTAAGGTTGCAAATTCAAATGTAAATGTGTTTTGTTTATAATTCAGTTTGATTTTATCTGAATAGCTGATGGCTTGTTTCAACGGCGAATTTTTTTCATCTGTTCTCACAGGTTGATTGAAAATGGAGAAATTGGTAAAAGTTACAGGTGAAACATTTGTGTCAGGAACAAACGACAGCGGATTAAACACGAGTAATCCGTCGAGGCTGCCCCAAAGCATATTACCATTGCGGCAATACAGGTTGGCATTTTCATTGAACTGGTCGCCATAGGTTTTTTCGGAAAATTTATAGATAATGAATGCGTTGTTCTTTTTATCAAATTTGGTTATTCCGCTTTCGGAGCTTATCCACAGGTTATTGTTTTTATCTTCCATGATTCCCGAAATAAAATCACCCGATAATCCTTTATCCATGGTATAAGCAACGAAATGTTCTTTCACTTTGCCTGATGAAGGAACATATTTATTGATGCCCCCACCTGCGGTACCAATCCAGATCGTACCGTCATCACTTTCGTAAATTGTTTTTATATCGTTACAATTGATGCTTGCCTTGTCGTTCAAATTCATTTTGAAAGAGACAAACGCATTGGAATTCTTTATCAGCTCGTCAGGGTTAAAGCGAATAATTCCGTCGCTGCTGCCTGCCCAAATCCTGCCGTCTGTATCCTGAAAGAGGCAGCGGATATAACTCCGGTTGGCTTGATTGAAGAAAAAGCGCTTGAAGGCAATTTTTCCCTGAATCCCTTCTGCCAAATTGATTCCTCCACCAAAAGTTCCAATCCACATCCTGTTTTTCGTGTCTTTTATGATACTGAATATTGTATTATAACTTAATGAATTGTTTGCTTCGTTGTTGATATAATGTTCTTTCTCTTTCAGTGTTTTCTGATCGAATATATATAAGCCTTTTCCTTTTGTTCCCACCCAGATATTTCTCGCCGAATCTTCCGATAAGACATAAGGATTGATATCTTTATAAATACAGTTACCCTCTGTCAGATTGTTGTCATATATATACAAGCTGCCGTTTTTAGTACCGATCCAGATATTTTCGGAATCGTCGCTGAAAATGGTACGGACATTGTTGTTTTTCCCGATAGAAGTTTCGGTTTCAGGACGAACAACTCGAATGTCATAATCCGACTGTGTCACTTTGATGATTCCTGCGTATTCACTGCCAATCCAGATATTTCCATAATGGTCTTCGGTAATGTCGAGTAGATAATCCGAAGCCGGACTATTTTGATTGGCTTTGTATTTGTAATTCGATAACGTTTCTGTTTCAGGATTATATCGGAATAAGCCGTTCCCGTAAGTTGTAATCCAGATAGAATTTTTTGAATCAATAAAAACAATATAACGCTCAAAGTCAATTATTTTTGCTATTTCCGGAGGAATCAGTTCCATTTTTTTGATTTTCTGATTGCGTCGGTTATGATACCATACAATTCCCGAATGATTATAAATCCAGACGCCGCTATTCTTGTCCGTAATAAATTCAATACTGCCTTGACGCAATTGCGGATCATTAGTCCATGCAGGTTTGTCGAATGTTTGCGTGTTGATATTATAAGTAATCAATCCCGATAAGCGTGTAACAATCAAAATCTCGTAATCAGACAATTGGGTAGCATTTAAAATGTTGTCTCCGGAATTTGGAAGCCTGATTTCCCTGAACGATTTCCGATTGAGGTCATATTCCATCAGACATAAATCCGTTGTAGCGAAATAAATTCTGCCTTCCAGTTCCATTGCTTTCAAAAAAGAATGGGCGCCTTGATAAAAATATTCGGTTTTACTTTCAGTCACTTTACATATACCGTCTTTTCCTCCAATCCAAACGGTATTTTTCGAATCTTCCAGCAAAAAGCTGCAATCACTGCCGTTTCCGTTTTTATCTCTAAAGAAAAAAGTCGGCAAAAATGATTGAGTCTGCTTTTTAATGCGAAGGCAACCGTCGGTTCCTCCCCACAGCCAGATGTCTCCCGTAGAAGATTCGTAGTAATTATTCAGGTTAATGGTATTAATCCATGCGAGAGAATCGGGGAGATACTTGATAAAAGTATCATAAACAGGGTTGTAGCAGCAAAATTCGTTATTATAAGTTTTAATCCACAAATATCCGTCCTTATCCTGATAAACGTTTTTCACCCTGTGGTCTGCCAGCGAATTTAATTGACCCAATTGAGGCTTATATACAACGATTTGATAACCGTCATAACGGTTTAATCCGTCCAATGTTCCGGCCCAGATAAACCCTTTTTTATCTTCAATGATTGCCCGCACCGTATTTTGAGATAATCCGTCTTTTGTACTGATTTGCGTGAAATGCAAATTAGTATCGTCAATCGAAAACAGATTTGAAGATATCAACAAATAAAAGATTATGATAAAAGGTTTCAAAGATTTCATAAAATACTTATTCTAAAAACTAAATATAATTATTGGTATAACCGTATAAATAAAAAAAATAGAACTCACAATTTGAATGCAAATATAGTAAATATATCTTAATAAAATAAATAAAAAATAAAAGCTTTAACAATATTTGAAGCTAAAATGCGAATATAAAATAATTGATAATTCCCGTTTTTATTTTACCTTTGTACCCTTAAATTTATATATACAAGAAATCATGAAAATTTCAGAAGACAAGTTTGTAGCATTGACCTACGATTT
>Ga0123354_10001620_pt1 | contig 27892 bp, 21 predicted proteins | sample TergutLab28metaG_2_FD_97872 | JGI IMG/M metagenome (GOLD analysis project Ga0123354, IMG submission 97872) | Labiotermes labralis P4 segment gut microbial communities from Petit-Saut dam, French Guiana - Lab288 P4 | ecosystem: Host-associated > Arthropoda: Insects > Digestive system > Gut ... | reverse complement strand
TTTTCATATGATATTTCGGGAAGTGATCGAACACCTGCTCTAATTCCTCATAAAAACTATCTTTTGACTCATCACTTTTTTCCTCACTTGGTGCATGCATATTTACAACAATGATATTACGCCAGCGACCTCTCAGCACTATATATGACAACCTATCGCTAACAAACTCTTCTCTCTTCACTGCCGATACTATTCTAGGGTGTAAAAAAAAAACTGTTCCCAAGTGATGATTTTCATTTCCTCTCCCGTAGAAAAAATTATAATCCCCTGCCCTTACTGTGCCCTCTTTGTCCCACCTGACCTCCTGCACCCCCACTACATCTAATTTATATCTCGCTAACTCCCTCGCTGCTACCTTAAGGGACCCAGCCCTACAAAGAGTCCTAACGCTCCAAATACCTATTTTCATCTCTCTTTGTAAGCTGTGCGATGCTTCCCCTAGAAACACTCCCCCCAAGGAGATCCGAGTGGGGAAGTAGTTTACCTCCGGATTGTTTTGTCTCCAGAGCAATCATCCCGCATGTGAATGTTTCTTAACATAAGTGTTTTACATGGAGGGGTTGTTAGCACCTCGCCCAACCCCCAAGCTGGAGGACCACCCTTCGTCAGCTGTCCGCGACTGCTTATTCAATTTATTCGCAGCTACCCTCCTTATCGGAGGCCGTTCCTGTATCCGCAACCTGAGGACGCGACATGCCGTTGTGACAGGGACCCACTACATGGGGCGACAGTCCAATACAGTTCGTATGTTCACAAACTGACCACTTTTCGTACGTTCGCAAAGAAAACTTGCAAGAAATGTACTTATTACCCACGTCACGCCTGTCTAACCGTCCACCGTCGATACACTCGTTTTCGCTAATATCACATAACAAAATGGATATTTTACGTTAAGGGCTACGTGGCCGTCCGCACGTATCTCGAGCAAAAACAAACGACTACGTTGAATAACACGAACAAAACAAAGGCCCTGGAGAAACCGTTAAGTGGGTCCTTGTCACCACGACATGGTCCATACTCAGGTTTCGGACAGTGGAGTTGGCCTCCAGATATGGAGGGTAACTGCGAACATAATGTATACATACTAGCGGACAGCCTACAGAGGGTGGTTCTCCAGCTAGGGGGTTGGGCGAAGCGCTAACAACTGCTGGCCGTAAAAATTTACGATGTTGCGAAACACAAAAGGCCTGGGACTTGGAATGATCCTTTGGCTCAGGACAGCGGCAGGTGGCGGGCGCTTGTGAATAAGGTAATGAACCTTGTGGTTTCGTGAAATGCGGAGAATTTCTACACTAGCTGAGGATCTCTTAGTTTGTCAAGGACTCTGCTCTATGGAATTAGTTAGTAGAGAAATCGACGACGAAAATATTTTGCCTACAAATACTGCAGTTCTTGTGATGAATCACTGGCAGTGAACAAGCCCTTAACAATACGCTATGCCAGTATTTCCCAACTTGTTCCTACAGTTTCTGCTTCACACTGACTCATGTTTGTGCCGTGGCAACAACCCCGCGAACATATTTTATGTGATGGCACAATGGCTACTTTATGTATCACCAGACTTTTAATATTAAAATAACCAATATTCTGACCAGAGTTTATTCCCGTGCTTGTTCACAACTTCAGGATAAGCAACTATTATTTCCCTAAGCAGCATTAATGTACCGGTTCTTACATCCGAGACAGTGTGTGTGTGTTTACTGTGCAGTACGAAGTAAATCTTCAAATAAAATTCATATTAGTTTTAATGTTTAAAGTTTACATACATTTTCGCTAAAACGGGCAAGTATATTCAAATTTTTTGCAAAAATATACAAGCCACCCACAAATTTTTGGCGTCACAAGGGCAACTTGCAACAAGTTCCATACCGAAAACCCGCAAATATTATGAAAACCCGCAAATATTATGCGCATGTATACAAAATTTAGTCGCGGCGACCTGCCGGTCGCCCGGAATTTGTGGACCGCTGGATAAGAGCTTGGTTCGCTTCATATCCTGCGCCGTACACACTTCTCTCTAAGGACTGCGGAGGCGTTAACTAGGTTAAGAACCCAGTAAAGACACTGAATACATAACCAGTCGTCCATGCCAGCTTCTTGTGACACATTACCGGAGCGTTTGAAATCGGACTGCTGGAACAATCCTGCAGCGCATCAATGCCGAATTGAACTGCACTACGATGAATAATTTCAGATGTGAAACGCACAGACGGACGGACGGACACTTCGTAGAATGAATGCACAGCAACGATCAACAGACATTCCGTCTTGCGACTCAAGTGATCACTTCTGAAGTGACTGCTATGCGGAACAAACACTCAAGTAATGAGAACACCCCCCCCCCCCTCCGTTTCCCCGGACACGCCTCGCGCCGGCACTCCCAGATTCGTCTCGGTAGCCAGATTTATCACCACCCAAATACTAGGTGTGGTGTTCTTTGAATAACTCTTATAATTCAAATTGCATTATAATACTAATGCGGTCGCTGTGAGTGTGTCTGTCTGTCACAAAGCTCCACCTCGTCCGTACGTGCCTATTGAAGCGGCCGTGCGGTAAAGAAAAGGATGTGTGTGGTAATGGCGTCAGGCTCCATGCATTTGCATAAACTTAGATGTGTTTCATGATGCTGTTCTACGCTGCAGCCAGATCCCAGCCACCGCCTCCTGTAATACAGAGGCATTCTGAATCCTACAACTCACTGCATGTGAGATAGGACAAGTCGCGTACCGTGAAGCTGTCCCTGTGTTCCACGACTCGAAGGCAGATGGAGGAGTGGCGGTAAAGACCCACGTATTCTTAACCTCTGCACTACTTGGAAATGTGTTATTAGACGCTCCAGACGCTGTATCCCCGCGGAACCACCGGTACAATTAAACAGGTGGCTGGTTGGGCGACAGAGCTGATCTCAAGACCTTGAAATACCCCAGATATCTGACCCTTGCCCTCGACCCGTGTACATAAGCTAGTTACTCTACTAGGGCCGCCCCGAGACAAGCGAGCGCACCGGGCAGACTTATAATTTGGTGCCCCTTCAAACCGACATTCTTTAAACGTTTTCGATCAGGGAGAGTTCTGGCGACCATTTCAGAGAGCGCATGCCCAGTTGCTGATAATTATCATAGAAATTCTTTCGCGTGTGGAAACTTGGGTTTACTAGATGCGTATTTCTGATTTTTCAATTGGCGTTTAAACGCTTCCTTCTAGGTTGGTGCTGCGGGCAGCTGCCCGGTGCACCCCCACCCCCAGACAGCCACCCACCCTCCAATATACCGGGCCAGTTGAAACAGAAAAGGTGATCATCTATAACCAGAGCTTGCGGACAAACGTTTTAGAATACTGTTCATGTGGTGGCGGCGATCTGTCCCTAGGGCCCATCATGTATCAGCTTCGTGAAAGACAGTCCTACGTTTGCAATGTGCTACGTTAGTTCTTGCTCAAGAGGTTTCGTGTGTCCATAATGGCTGTCTCATGCAGTTCTGCACTGGACTGTTATCGGTGGTGTCTTCATCTAAATGATTCCGACAATATCTTCACCACCAACACCATCATTATCACAGCAGCAGGCTCAGAAGGTTCCACACGTTTCTGGACCAATTACCACCTCCTTCCACCCACAAAACATACATCCTCAACATTCAGTTGCCGGATTGCTGGCTAAAGTCAGTATTCGGAAGGTCCTGCGACCGGCCACCTCGACACAGGTTTTTTTTTGTTTCCTTGTATCTAAAAGCGAATGCTCTGATGGTTCCCAAGACTCGAAGTCGCTACGGCATGCTTCTCATGTAGCCCTCCCGACTTAAATTTCTTAGATCCTTATTTCATATTTATGTACATGCATAATAGCCACTGCCACCGGGCGACAGCCCATTTGCAGTCAAATATTACTATTATTATTATACGATATGGATGTCTCTTGTAACAGGCCTTTTCTTCCTGGTACTTCTCTTGAACCAGCGGTGATCCCCACCGCTCAGGCTTCGAGCTTCACACTGCAGTACTTTCCGTGTTATGTGTGATGTTCCAAGTATAGCTGTCTTTTGTAGTGAATCTATCGAATGTTTTCCAGGTACAGTTTCAAAATTTTTCCTTAAGCTTCTGGTATTATTATTATTATTTAATAATAATTATTTCCCCTTAATCTTCTGGTATTATGATTATTATTATTTAATAATTATTATTTTCCCTTAAGCTTCTGGTATTATTATTATTTACCTGAACGATAGCCTCTCATCCCAATACCTATCCGCGAACTGACAGTTTCCCAACAAGTTGCACCATCAACACACTGTGTGCGTTTTTCGTTTTCTGCATCCAAGTTACATGGCAAGGCAATCGTAACGTTCAGTATTCACTCCCCGGACAATACTGTATGATTCATATACATTATAAAAAGGAGGAGGCGGGACCAAGTCATCTACACTGGAGCCTTCTAAAGAAGAGGCCTAGGGGTACGAGACTTGTTGGCCACTATGGTTTTTTCCGCGTGCCAAAACTGTGCGCGAGAAGAACACCGCGGCTCGAATCCCATACCAGTCTCACAGCCGACCAACACCAACACCAGAACCAGCACAGTCAAAATAATCACAGACATAATCACGATCGGAGGAAAAATGGGTAAGTGTCCAAAGTGATTGCAATAAAAATACGGATTTCTTCTTTCGCCCCTGACAGGCGGTACAGCTCCACAGAACCCTAATTGCAGTACCACAGTCGCTGCAGAAATGGCTTTCTTCCGTCGCCAGAGGAAAAGGTCCTTTTATTAAGTTAGTTAATTAGTTAACTAGTTAGATATTCAGGTAGTTACACAACATGGTGGCCGTACGTTCTGGAGTAGGTGCACTATACAGTATACAATAGCGAATTTTCCAAGGTGAGTCATACTTCAGAAGTGGCAACGTTCATTTGTAACCCCGGCGGGGGGGGGGGACTGTGCCAAAACACTTCTCGTGTGATGATGAACTCGACCTGTTAAACCCGGTATGGCGAAATGATACAAATATGTCCACTAGCAGTCCTCACCACCATCACTTGTACGAACTGTTAATTAAATCGGTCATCCGTTGCTTTGTCTCTCTTGCGACAGAACCACAGCCCTTCCCAAACCGAGTTACCCTAACAATGCGGTCTAGTACTTCCCCTTTCATATTCCAGTACATTCTCTTTCCCTTAAGGTCATCCAATAGCTGCTTACGTCTTCTTCGTCTTCTCTTCCCTCCAATTTTTCCTGCAATAAGGTGTTTTAAAAGACAGTCCAGCTCGTCTTCCTTCTTTTTATTGGATACAGGAAGTTCTTTTCTACTTCGCTCCTCTACTTCTTCATTTTTCACACGATCAGACCAACTCACTTCTCCATCCTTTTCCAGCACCACATTTCACCCGTTTCACAGCACTACTGATCCGCCTTCCGGACTGTCCAAATTCCAATACCATAAAAAGCTATGCTCCAAATATAGCACTTCATTACGAATTAGCTCTTGGCTTAATCCACTTACAAGGAGTCTTACGAGCCGCTCAAACCCTTCGTCGAACGTCACAGTTGATATTATCGATACCGCAGCTTCGCCCGTCATTCGTCTTCAGGCATTCTTTACAAATGCGTGCTACCAGTCGTTTCTTTTGAGAGCGTAACTTCGTTCAATTCTTTGTCGGGACACCGGCTATCTACATATTTAATCGTGGCTTTTCTCAGAGTCAATATGCAAACATTGTGACAGTAAGTCTATTAGGCTACTACCATCTCCTTCCAAATCCCTCACAACTCCATTTAACCAATCATCGTAACATATACAGCCTCAGATGCAAACAGCCTCGCCAATAACAATTAACAAACAATTACATCTTGTTACTTTATTCTCAACGTTTATAATTCGTCAACGTGACACAATATCTACCACTGCAGGACAAGATACATAAAACCCTGCGAAAACGGTTAACAGCTAACAGTTCGCAGCACAGAAGCGCTCTGGCCACGCATCACCTGGCTGATCGTTACAAACGCATGTGGAATACTACTCCCAAATTGTGACGTCACGTTCTGGTGCCACTGTGCTAATCAGTATAAACAATTATCGCTGAGCCTCGGCTGTACTCGCCCGACAGTGTTGCCACACCTCATGTCACTCTAAGTGCCTACTGGTTGAGTTAACGTCGAACGTTCACTAGCGTAGTGGGCAGTGGTTCTTAACCTGGAATTCCCGCACCTCCTGACGGTGCGAAGCATGCCAGATTTGTTCAGAAAGTACTTCCCAGGTCATCAGTGACCAAATTTCACGACTTTTGATATCAGGTAGTGAACGTGTGATAACCAAGGGAGTGCCAGCGGTTGTAACACTACTGGTACAGCACAACGGTTGCTTGTGTGTGACAATGACAGTAACTCTAATTCTACAACGTAATAGTCACGTGACAGTGAATAATGAATTCAAAAGCATGCGGAACGAAAGTCGCGACCTACCGCGTCACTTGCATGGGCGGATGGAGAAAAGCTACGAAAAAGCCCAGCACAATAACATCTCCAAATTACAAGCCAGAAACATTGCAACTTGCACCAATTTGCACGTAAAATTGCACCTAGGCATATGCATCGCAGTATTAGCGAATGCAGGGCATGGTGGAAAAGCTCCGGAGATCTTCAACTTTACCACTAAAGAATCTCTGGTGCGCAAGGCTCGGTGAGCCCCAGACACCGTATGGACACAGTGGCGCCTACAATCCGAACCCTCCAATCTAGTCTGATGCTCTGTGTGACGACATCTGTCAATACCAAAGTTTACTCTAAAACATGATAATCATAAGTACTTCGCGTGGTACAGGCCTTTGGTTGCAATGCTGATCAATGGTAAAGTTGTTCCCAAACGAGCCATGAAGGCGTACTGGTGACGTGGATGTGCAGCTCCGCGTATTTTTTTACCTTAGTACTAGACGGAGATCCTTGGGGCCCACCCAGCCTCCTGTAAAATGGATGCAGTGTCTTTCCCGGGGATGAAGTGCGGCCGGGGAGTGCTGCTGACCACTCACCCCTTCTAGTGCCGCGGTCATGGAAGAGTAGAGCTATACCTCTACCCACCCTCTGGCCCACACCGGGCCTGTAACGGGGTTACTTTACCTTTACCTTTATTAGAGGTGAGTGGTCAGTCTCATGCCCCGACCTCTTTACCCCTCCAAAATGCCCCTGGTACCCACTGAACAGGAGTTTAGGTGGGCCCCAAAACCGGTGTGGACGTTGTGTCGGATACCGAACCTCGCACCCTCCAGCCTGTAACCTGGTTACTATACCAAGTACGCTATCCCGTTCCCCTTCTTCTCAAGAGTACGAATATGAACAGGTAAAGACGAACCCGTGGTTAATTACGCGCCACGCCAGGAAAGACGGAAGGGAGAGTGCGGACGCCAGAGTTGTCCTGAATACAGCGGTGGCGACAACAGGTTGAAACTACCGGAATTTGAAACGCTGTCGATTATTTTACATCTGGCCGAAATTATGTGGGCCCTATGCAATTTTTGTTTTTTTTTCTAACCCAAGCGTCGCGAATTACTGCAAACCCCACCGTTTACATACGTTAACATACTAAAGAAATGGGATAAATCTTAAAGTCTCTCGATACGTACTTGCTATACTGTTCTCGCGGTAGGCGCAACACGCGCGTGGGCTCAGACTCGTGTGTGTTCACAAACCGACGGCAAGAGCAACATAGACTTCATTTTCCGTTGGAAGAGAGTGTAGGATTCCCTTTATCTGCGACAATTCCCAGCAGACAGGCCTCCGTCAGCCGTCACACCGTGTCGCTGTCCTTCTCAAGCCAGGGCCTGCAGGGACGCCCTCCGAACTGTTTTCCAATAACACTATGACAATACCAGCTTTCCATTCGCCGTCCCTTCCTTACGAATGTAATGGACGCGAAAAAGCGTCAAGTACAGATTCGCCTCCCCCCCCCTCCCACTCGTCGGGCTGTTCCGCGACACGAACAAAATACCACACGCGTCTGCCGGGAACCGAACACCGTTTGGCTTCTGTGTTGTGGCCGTACTACCGCTACAACAAGAACTACTAATACTACTACCACCACCACCACCACCACTACTCGTATTACTACACCAATAATAATAATAATAATAATAATGCATTATCAATGTGACAATACGGTACCGTTAAAAATTATATTCAAGAAACGTGTAGGGATTCATTCATGAACATACAAAGCTAGCACAAAAAATTTAAAATTCGGTGAAACCGGAAAAGAAGTAATTAAATTTGCTTGTAAGATCAATAACAGAAATTCCCACAGCGTTCCGAACACCGTACTAACCCTAGCAGCCTACTATTATCTAACTGTACTTGAAAATTCAGTGCCTGAATTGGGTTGGGGAAACCTTGATAACGCTTGGACGACCTGGGTACAGACAGCAGGTTAATATTAAATACGACGGCAAGACATGGCCTTAATTCGTTTGGTTCGGAATACGGAATACAGGAGGGCTCTCGCGAACTCGGCCATGAACCTGCCGGTTCCACAAGATGCTGGGAATTGCAGGACTTGCTGAGGATCTACTGCTTCAACTACAGACATACGAGTAGCGTCCACTTCACAGCGACCGATCGGATAATGGCGTTTGGGGATATAAACGTAATCGCTGTTTAATGCGAGGAACACACGAAATACATCTTTATAAATGCAATCTCGCAAAAATGCTGAGGCTGTAAATGTTAAAACTGGAGGTGCATACAGTACAGAATTTCTGAATCTTTGCGAGCCAATCTGGCGACTCCAACTGTCAGTAATATGGACAGGTATAAAAAAAAGATACAAAGAATGTTATCTATATTAATAATTGTCCAACGAGATGCAACACAAAGCAGTCTATTTATTATTCTGCAAGTTCACTCTACATGTTTCGGGTGTCAACCACACACATCATGAGTACACAAAACTGTAACTACAGCCTCCGGTACTGGTCATATTTTTTTGTGCAGTTACCTTCCTCCAACGTGGCCAAGGTAGCTTGGCCACACCGGAGGCAGTAGTTACAGTTTTGTGTACTCCTGATGATGGGTGTGGTTGACACCTGAAACATGTGGAGTGAACTTGCAGAATAATAAATAGACTGCTTTGTGTTGCATCTCGTTGGACAATTATTAATACACATCAGCGATGCACGGAATCATAAACAAAGAATGTGACCTGTTGATTGTTTAACGGAATGAAGATTAACATGCATTCATTTACTTACTTCCTGCATGAGCCCGAATTCAGTACTGCTGACTCCTGTTACGCCCCTTGTATCTAGTCTGCATGGTCTCTTATCTATCCGCACAATAACTTGGGCGAAAAGGCGATAATTTATTTGCCTAATCCGATCATTTTTCGTTGAAAGGCTGACTACCCTGGTAGCCAACGGTCTATTTCATTTCTGTAACATTACAATGCCAATACAAGCGATCCAACTTACAAACATTACTGTCGCTAATACACTTAATAACAGAAGTGTGGTGAATACGCATGAAATCTTTTCCCAACCCAGCCAGAACAGATTCGCGAAACAAATTCGGGTCGCGACCCACAGGCTGAGAAACACTGATGGAGCTTTACAGGCACAGAACAAACCATGGCGGTACGCGGCAGCAGTAACGGGATACACCAGCGGTAGTATACCGTTTCCATTCTCACGCCAGCGAGGCGGTTGTGTTTCTTGGTCTGTCACAGAGGACACTGTGGCGGCGCTACTCTGTGCGAACTTGGACGTTCCATAAGACGAAGATACTTGGTATTGGCTGCATTACTAGCCGACAAACACAAAAAGACTGTATCTATATAGTACCCTTTAATGTTACTGAAATACGTCTTTCTTGCATAATTACAATTAGGCTACGGTGAATTAATGATTGGGGGAGGGGGGACAATTACAAGAAACTGTGCGCAGTACTCTCTGACTTGGATGTTTTTACCTTCTGTACATGTTGTATTCTAATTTGTCTCGTGTGTATTGTTGCTAGTTTTAAGTTGTCTTGTGTGTAATTGTTGTTGGTTGACCGTGTGTATTGTAGTAGTTGTCTTGTGTGTGTTGTCATCTTATGCGTATTTGCTGTACTGTGTGTGCATTGCTGTTTTTTTTTCCTTTAGATGCCGGACTGCTGGCTAAAAGTCAGTACTCGGAAGGTCCTGCGACCGGCCACTTCGACATAGGTTTTTCTTAGTTTCTCTTGCCTAAAAGCAAATGCTGAGATGGTTCCCAAGATTCCAAGTTGCCACTACACGCTTCTCATGTAGCCCTCCCGACTTAAATTAAGTAGTAACCAATTTCATATTATGTATACATGTAAAATAACCACTGCCACCGGGTGACAAACCCAACTGCAGTAAATAAATAAATAAATAAATAATAATAATATCATTATTTTCGTGACACAAATACTTCTTTGTTTCAGCAAGAAGAAGAAAATGGATTCATGTGATCAGTTCCATATTTTGCCTTTCTTTTTGTTTTTTGTTCTCTTTGAATTCTTCTCTCATTTCACACGAGACATGAAAATTCCTTCACGAACTCAGAGTTTCTGCAGACATTTCTTTCTTCCAGGTGCAAGGCACACTGCAGTACTCGGTAGGACTCTGCACGATGCGATACAGAAAAATATGGCTGCGGGATCCCGCGGTCTGCGGGAGCGTTGCCATTTAAAATGCAAGGAGTAATACATCGCATCTAGTTAACGTTCTTGCCTGCCGCATTGCTCTGACGGCACTTCACAACATTACGAACTAGAACCGGATAATATGCAACCCGCAATACCAAATCATTCCGGCTACATACATTTAATACCGGAGACACAATGGGAGTGCTTGTAAAAGGCCTATATGCATCGGGTCCTTAAGGGCTCGAATCTACAATATATTCTACTGATACACTTAATATCATAGGAGGTTTTTGGATGCAAATAAATATTTATGCCATCGTCATGCTCGAATTTCTCCCGCTTTAATACGTCTGCACCAGCTCACGGATTTGCATAATCTTGTACTGAATATCATACTGCTAGAGGAAATGCATGCCGTCGACCATGTGAGGCTGACCACTAGCATCACTCTACATACCAGCACTCTGTCCACAATCCCGCATTCAACACGCGACAGGGACTTTCCTGCCAGTTGACGTGAAAGGGTGGCCAGACGAGTGACTTTGGTCCGACAGAAACAGCTATTCTCAGTCTAGCAAAGAAGCCTCCTCACGTATTCACCTAAAGACGGAAAAGACCCAACCACGAGTCAATCCTACGTGTGATATATCACCGTCAGAACCCTTTAAAATTAAAGCATATCTAGGATACAGTTCATACAAGAGTAAATCTGTTATGATACAGAAATCTCGTTAGTAGCCGTGTCCATCGCAGTAGCCGGAATCATACCTAAGTAACCAGCAAAACACCTGGAATCATACCCAAGTCACCAGCAAAATATCCGGAATCATACCGAAGCCACCAGCAAAATATCCGGAATCATACCCAAGTCACCAGCAAAATATCCGGAATCATACCCAAGTCAGCAACAAAATATCCAGAATCATATCCAAGTCACCTGCAAAATATCCAGGATCATACCCAAGTCACCTGCAAAATGTCCAGAATCATACCCAAGTCACCAGCAAAATATCCAGAATCATACCCAAGACAGTGGCAAAATAACTGAAGACACAGATCCTGGATGTCGAAAAACGTCAAGATATCCTGGACTCCCGATATCACACGATCAAATAATTTGTTGCGTCCATCAGCGGGTAAGAACTGCAACGTTCGCAGACACACTCGGCGTCATGACTGGGCTACGGGTTGCACAATCGAGGAGTCACTGTTTCATTCCCGACAGGGAAGAGATTTTCTCTTCTACAGAGCGTCCAGACCGGCTCTGAGGCCCACACTTAGCCTCCTGTTCAATGGGGACTGCAGGGTTTATTGGCGGTAAAATGCCAGAAGTGTGAAGATGAACACTTGCTCCCATCTACACCCCGAGGCTAAGAACAAACTCCCTCATACCGTTTCAAGGGATTCTCCGAGAAGACTATACTGTTATTACCCGTCATATCGACACCGAAGGCTTGTTCCTCACGGGCAAAGCGGCTGGAGTGTGAAGCTAACAACTCACACCATAATCCGACATCGTTAAGAACTCGTGGCGCTTTACTTCAGCGCCCTCTCACAAAACACCTTAAGGCTGCAGTATTGAAGGTACTACGACTATACAATCAAATTCATACTATGAAAAATAACACATTCTGAAACCCACACACACACACACACACACACACAATCACACACTAATTTTGTTAAGTCTTATGGAACGATACCACTTCCACGATCACTGGGTGTGCATACAGGCCTAAGACCCATGGACAGATCAGGTTATCTAACACACACTATCAACTGATGGTGATTCTTCTGGGCAAATTGGAAAGAATGAGACAGCCAACAATCGTAGCATACTTCCAGTTACTATCCACGGATACGCCTTGACGGACGGCCGGAAAGCGCTGAAATCCACTCAGCACAGTCGGTGGCCATGCCTAGAATCGCACCGGGCACCTCCGAAATGCAAGTCGAGGCAACGCCGCTTGAATCGAATTTCTCGGAACAAAGTGGGAAAACTGCATTAATCAGGTCTTGTGTTTGAAAGATTGGCTGGAAAAGTTAAAAATGGTTAAGCTATCGTTGTGCATGCCACGAAGGCGTATGGGAGGCAGTGAAGGCATGGCTCCAGCACCCTTAACCTCGACGCCGGCTGGAGTGGCCAGCTTCACGTCCCCGCTCTTATACCCCCCAGGAAGGGGGGTAAAATATTAAATACGCGGCTGGGTGGATCAAAGAGCCGGTCTAGAAGTATCGGTTAAAGCAGCAATCTCTTGACCCTGCCGGGCATTGAACCATGATTACTTGGTTGCCAAGTCCTGAATTCGATTATAATTACGAACCTTTCAAAAAACGCCGATGAACTTTGGGTTTCCACAAATGCTGAGAATTTGTTAACCGGCGGAGCGACCGTCATTACTTCAGGGTCTTCCATCATAAAGAGATGGACACCGGTGCTCTTTGAGTTAGTTACAAATTATTCCGATTTAGCCCTCTACAGCTCACTGGTTGCAGCAAGTGCCCACCCACCCTAATACCAGACTGCTTCGAGTTCTTGCTACAGAGGGTATCTGTAAGTCGTATACTTCTCAGCATAAACAGTGACGATTCCTATCAGCAGCATGAACCGGTAGATCGTTGTAACGCAGCCATATTATCTTCTTAGACGGAGAAAGTGAATTTTTAAAAATCATTCGGATGAATTTCACACCACAAAGGACTAACAGCGGTTAACAGAAGCCGGTGATCTCGCTGCGAAGTCCAATTCTGATTGCACAGCACTCAGCCTGAAAACTGCAGTGTCTGAAACAATGCCTTCAACTGCCTGATCAGACACGGTGTTACACAGACAGGTATGATCAGACACGGTGTTACACAGATAGGTATGATCAGACACTGTGTTACACAGATAGGTATGATCAGACACGGTGTTACACAGACAGGAATGCTTACCGCTCCTAATGACAGTCACAACTGAGTCAAGTGTCGAACTAACAAGCAGCTGTGACCTCAAATTACGAACACTTTGCTTTCGTCTTGTTCAATGCTATACACTTTCACGATAAGCGAAGGAATATGATGAGGATTATGTTAATGATGATGATAATAATGATAACAGTAACAGATAAGCCGAAAATCAGGCAAAAAACTTGTAATAAGTCAAGACCGCCTCGTTCCATATTTTTACGCGCGAAATATGTGTTCTTGTAGCCTCACCTGACTGGTACTTGGAAGATGCCAGGTTGGAATGTGGACCGCTTCACCAGTTATATCTAACTTGAAACGTTCTGTCGTTTTCCTCAGCTCCTCCAGACGTAAACCGGGAAGTACCACCTTTCGAAGTCTCCAACCATCCTACAATGGCCACTACATAATATGTAGTCTCTGAGACATTGACGTCATCAAATAAAAAAGATAGGATCATCGTTGCCTCAACTTAGAGCTATGCAGCCTAACCTCTGCAGTTAAAACACCGTCGTTTTAATTGAGTCATCTCGTACGTGACTGCCGGCCGGCACAACGTCGTGGCGGTCACCTGCAACTTTCTGCATTTGTTTGTTACTTTTTGCTGACGCAATTGCCGCCCGAGACCCAAGCAGACGAGTTGTTGTTTACTTACATCCTGACCTGTCCCACGGCTATGTGAGGTGGACCACTGTACCAAGTTCGTATGCATTTGCCCCATATGTATAAAACAAGTTTTATTGTTTGATGGGACGAGAACAAGGGTAAACAGCCTGCCAAAAATGTCTCCACCGAACTAGTAAGTCATCATAAAGAAAACAATTTCGGTAGTTTTTTCGTCCGTTGGAGACAATGCTGAACAACCGTGTGTCTGATTAGTGTGGGCGTGACACCTGACGAGATGTGCACCTTGGTATCCGCCGAATTACACACAATGAGTGAAGGTAGGTCTTGAGGACTCGCCGCTGTTAATGAAATCGATGACAAATCCTTTGCTGTGGGAAACACCCCGAGTGACGTTTTGCACTCCAAGAATCACATACAGTGCCTTAGGATGTTACACCACCAGTTCGATGGCACGCTCGTTACAGATTCTTTTTCCCTTCAGGCTCTAACTTAAAAACATCAAGTTATCGGTCCTATGCACACCGTCAAAGGACGTCAAAGTTCGACGACGTGAGAGGGAAGATTCAAAGAAGGAACTTCAAGACGGGTAACGACCGCGGCGTGAGAAACCCTTATCGGTGTCCACCAAAACTTTATTCAAGCTGTACATAATTTTCCTCTTGCGGTGTAACATCTGTACCCCAGTGGTACAAAGACAAATGCTTCAAGTTCCACTACGAGCGATGCGCGGAGGCAATCAATTCCGTTCTAGAAATCGTGACATGGTTCTGCGACGTAGGAAATGGCGTGGAGAAGCAGCTGTGTGGTAACTATCAATGTGCATCTGTAATGATCCCGATTTGGAAATGCAATATAAACCAAACGGGCTGATCATCCTGCCTTACTCGTCTAGAAAGAACGGACTTAACTGCCCGGCGGCATACGCCACCAATTGTGGCACTGAATCTAACCAAATGCGGTGTTCAACCCGTGAAGCCTAAGGGCAACACTGCTTTATCATGAAAGTGTCACGTTTTGCTCTCAGTTCCGAGTTTTCTCATTTCTGGAAATACTCGTTTCTGTCCAAGATTGTCAACAAGAGATGACAGTGAGTCCAAAAGCAGTCGATGGTTACTCACGTGTTGTTATCGAACACGGACACCGTCCTTAACAAACCTTTCCACTGTTTCCCATTAGAAACCGGTTAACTACAATACACACACAAACACCCCATTTCACTAGCACGGTGGCTATTAACAGTCGGAGCTCACCGCATGCTTTGGATATTCGTTCATTCTTCGCGGAACAATACATCCAACACAGGCTCTGAGATTTGTACTAAGAGCACACAGTTTTTTAATAAAAATATAAAATCGGAGGATACCGTTACATCCAACCGGCCGCGCGATCTAAGGCGTAGTCTGCAGCCACTCGATTGCTGGGATTGAGGGTTCGAATCCCGCTGAGGGCATGGATGTTCGTTTCTTGTGCTTATTGTGTGCTGTGTAGGTAGCGGCCGGTGTTACTGGCTGATCACTCGTTCAGAGGGGTCTTAGGCCCTGGTTGGGCTGCTGCGCCACAAAAAAAAACATTTTTTTCCCTTTCTTTCTAAGTCTGACTTCTTCTACCTACTCTTGGTGGTGCACAAAATTACTGTAGCCCCTGAGTACACTCAATGACACACACACACAAACACACGATATGATTCCCCCGGACGAGGGATCGGCCCGTCGCAGAGACCTCTACCTGACATAAAACAAAACTCACAACAGACAGACATCCAAGCCCCCGGCGGGTTTTGAACCCGCAATCCAAACAAGCGAGAGACCCACGTATTAGACCGCGCGGCCACTGGGATCGGCGGAAGTGATCACTGCTACTAATTATTGCTGCCAAGCCTCAAATGTGAGTTTGCTCTTAAACTTTCACTAATTACTAATACATAATTACGTATAACAACGTGATATTAAAATAATATTTTCAATTTGCAAATTTAATTTCATAATCACTCTTCAACTAAAAGTCACGCAGCATGCTCTGCCAAGATCACGGCACGCCGGATCACAACCACCGCTCCGAGATCCATCCTCACATTGTGCGATACACCCAAGCAAAAACAAGGTACTCCTGTATCAGAGGTTGTCAGCATTTTTCTCACAAGTGCCAAGCACATCACAAGAAGAAATAAAGGTGAGCAGGTTTGCCGGCATGAATACCTCTTGGTGTGGAGAGTCTTAACCTCACTATGCAACTGCTTAAAAGTACATTTACATAACAACATGCAGTAGTGACACAAACATTTGTCAATGAACAGTAGTAGACAAAGGGACAACGTATTAACAATAATGTGAAATACTGACGTCACTTTCCGTGTGACGCAAAACTTATTAGCTCTCATTTGTTAAATATTTTAATATTAGTTTCACCGTGAACCTTACAGATTTGGCTCCGTACAGATCTGTTGTATGTCCTCGTGCGTATTTACCACGCTGCTTATCCTGCACCAGTCGATTTCACGAGAATAAAACGGCCCCACCGTCTAAACAATTCCGTAAGCACAAAATTATGGGGCATAGGCACGAATAATTTCCACATCAATCGTTTAAACCAATGGCAACCCAATGTCCCCGCCTAATGTACCAGGTAAAAGCCGTGCATATTGCCCACAGGTGTAACATGGCTAATAGCAATGGGGAAGGGAAGGAGTGCAAAATCGACCACAGGTATTAGGACCTGTAACTGACGAAGGATTCTAAGTCCGAGAGAGGGGAATATTGGTTTCAACCAGCCCTTAATACACATACAACCTTTCCCAATTCTCACCCTACTTTTTTGTCTCTCTTCTATAGAGTAGCCCCAAAAAACTATATTTATTTATAAAAAATTGTGGGACATGTCCTCCCCTAGCCCCCCCTCCCCAAACTTACGCCTACACAAGTACCGGGATGCTGATAAGTCCTTAGCCCGACCAGGAAGGAAACAAGCTCGGAAGCATGTCAAAGACGCGCGCGATTTCAACAACATCGAGACATGAGATGTCATCAAGTTTTTTTTCCTTCCAAGGCAAGGCGCCGAAGGAAATTCAAACCATCCTGACAGAAACATGAGCTTGTTTCTTTCCTGGTCGGGGTAAGGACTTATCAGCATCCCTGTATATTTTACACCATTCGCACAATTAGCACCGGTTTTTTCCTAAGCGCCGCAGTCAACTGATTGCTGTTTGAAGGGCAGACGGAACATCCGCCTGCAGGTCTGAAGGTGACCCTTTACAGGCCTACACAATTTACATTACGTTCGTCTTCACTGGGTTAAAATAACAGGGGACGCTTAACGCAATCCTCAGCAGTGCGTACGCTACAGATCTGCAGGAGCGGACACGAACACCAGATTACAAACCTTCGAAATGGCCAGGAACGTAATTTCATTTTCAGTGCTCAATACACTGGATTCTGTGGCTGGGACGGAGGATCGGCTGTTCGTTTAGCAGCAGACCACCTGAATCGGGATACGAACCCGTCAACGGCTACTGATGAAAATGCAAGTGTCGAGGGAACATACATGAGACGTGACGTAAACTAAGGGCCCAAAGCGCACATTTTCATTTGCAATGTCACTCAACTAAGAAACCTTAACGAGGAAACCGAATAGCGAAGTTCATTCACAGTTTTGCTTAACCTTTTGGCGACGAGTTTGGACATTTAAATTTTAGCACACTCTTTACGTAAAAAGTGATTACTTTATAAACCAAAAAAATACAGGCAATGTTCGTATTACGTAACGTCAAGGCGCGTTTGTACAACCATTGTTGTTGTATAAAAGCAATCAATATTACATATTCCAACAGCGTGTTTGTAGCCTTAGGTACCCCACGTGAAATGCGCATGCGCTATTCTGTGATCTGTGACCTGTCCGGCTTTACTGTATTCTTCCACACTATCTCATAACGGTACGATTTTGGGGGGAAAAAGTCACTGAACATAAAATTTGTTTTGATTTTTTTAATATAACTCAAGGCTGAAACACTTCGCATTCTTAGAAGAAATTAGTAATATATGATCAAAAATGTACGTTTGTCCTCATGTAAAGTACCCGTCATTCTTGTCAGATTTTAATCAAATCTGAATTTTCATGTCAGATCTTCGAAAAATATTCAAATACCAAAATTGCACGAAAATCCGTCTTGTGGGAGCCGAGGTGTTGCGTGCGGACAGACAGACATGATGAAGCTGAAAGTCGCATTTCGCAACTTTACGAATGCGCCTAAACACGGCATTCGGTGCAGAGAACAACGCAGACTGTGCAGCACGTCTCAATATATTATTGGGGGGGGGGGAGGGGGCGCGGAAAATAAGACTTTCATAATTTGGAAGGAAAAATCAACCAGTATAAGACTCTGCTCGTTGCAAAATACGACCCGGTAACAAACTATTCTTTCGAAGTTTCCACAACTTGGAAACTCTCTGGCACTGTGCAAATGGTTCTGGACCACAACAACCGTGAGACAGATGATATGACAATCACGTCTGAGCTCCCGATTAGCTGAATCACTGAATGACCAGAAACTCACTCCGGGTAGACCTCGAAGCTAGCTCTGCCATACTGGTTGCAATGGCCCCAGCGGCCACCGTGCTATCTCCACTGTAGGTGGTCCAAAAAGCATGGGAGCTTTACCTTCACGCTCTGCACGACTTTATGGAGTGGTTTTTCTGTCGGTTCTTCAATATTGCGAAGACAGGCACTCAGAAATCAGTGTGAAAGTATTCTTCTGTCCAGCGCTTCCAGATATCCAACAGGGCATTACTTCGTTTGAAGGTTATTGTCCTGACAGCGACAGTGTCAAATACGCACACTGGTGGAATGACACCGACTTGGAATACCGTAGAACTCAGGGCTACTCTGTCCGCCCTAAGCACCATACAGATAGGCGAAAGATCAAATCAGGGTCCCTGCGGTGCCAGGCCGGCGACTAACCGCCTGACCTTCAACGAAATTAAAAATATAAAGTAGCTCAGTTCCTACGTTACATAGCGAACGGTCAGGATATAGACCAATCGGTTAACGTTACTTACAGCCTCAGTATTAAGTGTGAAAATCGAACGCAATTAATACGCTGTGTGGGCAGAATGGAGATCATTTATGTTGCAACAGGCGGTACGTACAGTTACCATTGTGCTTTAAAAGATTCCATACCACAATTTTAAGTGGAACTTCACACCGACCCCTCGCATTTTAAATTTCCGTTTTCACTAAAAAAAAGTTCATGTTTTACAACAATACACAGATTTTAACCAAACGATGTTTCAGTAATGACCAGAAAAATGCCCAGGCCTAAAAGCAGACGCGTACAGGAGAGGTTTTGAGATGTCTCAGCAACATTCAATTGGTACGTAAGAAGAAAATTACGAGCTTTGTTCAAAACAGGCAGTCGCCGGATGCAGAATCGAACCCGGGACCTCCAAAATTCGATGAAATAAAATTAGTGCTTACGTGTAACTTTTAGTGGGCCGGGATAGCTCAGTCGGTATAGCGAATCGCTACGGACTGGACGGTCCGGGGATCGAAACCCGGTGAGGGCGAGATTTTCCGCACCCGTCCAGACCGGCCCTGGGGCCCACTCAGCCACCTTTACAATGGTCTTTCCCGGGGGTAAAGCGGCCGGGGCGTGGCGTTGACCACCCACCCCCAACTAGCGCCAAGGTTAAGGAACGGGCAGGGCTATACCTCTACTCACCCTCTGGGCCTTCGTGGCCTCTTTTAGGTTCAACTTTACCTTTACCTTTACGTGTAACTTTCATGCTCACGCGACGCCGTGCACCGGCGGAACACACGATCAGCTTATCAGAAGCAACCATTACTGTCAACACTTCGCTCCTGGTAACTAAGATGGTATGTATTTTGAACATTAGAAAGCGAAGATGTTTGCTTGAAGATGGTTGCCACGGATACATAACCACCAGTTTCTACAGAGAGAAAAAAGACAGAGAATTCCAAGGTCACAAGCACCTAACTGTGTCTTTCATTTCCAAACTCTTGTTTTTCTGTCATATGTAACTAACCAGGAAAGATGGGAACGTTAAAAATAGACCGCCATCTAAACAATGGGGAAGGTCCGGGTAACATTCTTCTAGACGTTCACGTTACGAAACTCATCCTTGTTCAATTAACTCGTAGCCCAAGAAAGCTGTTTCGTTTCCTGAAATGTTCGTCCAGCTCTGGACAATGCAGCACCAGTTTCTTTCAAAGCTCACCATAAGAATTTGACTGTACGCTTAATTTAACATGCTATTCAAAGTGCCGCTAACATACCTTTTTGTAACCAGAGCTGAACAACAGATCGGAAGGATTTCTTTTTACATAACTGAAAACGTACTAAAAGGACCTGTCAACCTGATTTTATAAACACAACAGTTTTAAACAAAACCTGTAGACATGCTTACAGACTCTAAAATTTCAAAACGATTCATTAGTCAACAATCATTAACACAAATAAATCAATCTTCATGTCATTTCATTTTGCGTTTTGGATAAAAACTTTCTCGTAAGCCTTCACTGATACGACAGTAACGCACATGCATAAAAAAGTACACAGGACCGCCATAACGTATGCATGTCTGTCTTGTCTACCCTTCCTACCTACCTAAGTAATTATCTCCGTTGAGCACAGTCCTTCTTGAGAAGCTTAACTAACCTTAGCTAGCCAAGATATTCCCCGCATTTGATGAGAGCAAGAGGTTCATTACCGCACTCACAACAGTCTGCCACCTGTCCCTATCCTAGGCCAAATCAATCCAGTCCATGCCCCCATCGCACTCCCTGAAAATCCGTCTTAATGTTATCATCCCAACTACGCTTGGGTGTTCCAAGTGGTCTTTTTCCTTCCGGTTGCCCCACGAAGACCCTGTATACATCTGCCCTCTCCCCCATACGTGCTACATGCCGAGCCAATCTCATTTGATCACCCGAATAATATTTGGTGAGGAGTACAGATCATAAAACTCCTCTTCACTCCCCTGTCACATCGTCGCTCGTAGGCCCAAATACCTTTCTCATCAGCCTATTCTCGAACATTCTCTGCCTACTTTCCTACTTAGTGCGAGAGACCAAGTTTCACACCCGTACAAAACAACGGTTCATCCTCACAGTGCATTAATTCCGTTTCGTCGCGGAAGAAGGCACTAGAACCGTCTTCGGGTGTACAGAAAGACACTGGCAAACCCATTCCGTTGGACATATCGGGACAGCCATTCTGACGTCAGGATCAGAACAGTCTGATCCTACGACGCTGCAAACGCAACTACGTTCACTTCCAGACCGCCAGGGTGATGATCGGGAAGGGCCGAAGCAGCATTCAGAACTAACGTTGTTACACTGGCGCTGAAAAAACATTAAACTCTGATTTAAACAGAGAAATGTTGGAATAGCACAACCTATGGTATGATAAACACACCAAGATTTTGTTTTACGCCTTTTGGTTCAACGCCCCCTTACCAATTAACACCCCTTCTTAATTTATGCCCTCTCCATTTTCGGTATAACGCCCTATGCCTGTTTTATCTGAATTTAAGTCTTTTGCATGGGAATTATCATATTTATTTATGCCTTTCTGATTACCTCCCACGTTTTCAAGTACACCAATAGGGCGCAAAACAAGGCCGTCGTGTACTGCAAGGCCCGAGACACAAGTCGACTTCAGGTAAGGACATTTGCCTCGCGACCGAGATCCGACATCAAAACGTACCGCCATTGTACCCAGCACCAGCGACTCGTGACATATGTTGCTAAGCGTAAAGGGACACGTCGCCGTTGTCCATGGACATTAAAATCACGACATGACGGCGCATCGGACAAAGCTCAGCACATTCTAGGCATATGAGGGTGTGAGTTTGGCTTACACGATCCACCTTGGGACAGCGTCATCCATGTCATAGCATGAAGAGCTGTGTTGTGTTTCAGCAGATATGGAAGTGCTGACGACAATAAAAGCCTATGAACCTGTCGGCAATCGGACTCCGGTCAACAAACCTTACGTCATTAACACCAACCGAAAAGAATTGCTACCGGTGACGGTATCTGACAACCCTACATCCCGTTTCATGGAAGAGGCAATTCTATCGGGCGAAATACGATACAAGCTGTAAAACCGAGCTACGTTCCAGCTGCAGCAGCGACGATAATGAAGAAACTGCTGATGAAATGACCTCTCAGGGACAGAGGTCGGGTCACATTCCAGCTTCAGTGGGCTTAAAAAGATGTTAAAACATGGCCGACCAGACGATAATACTGGCAGCATGGAAGCCGCCAGTATTACGTGTTATTCGTACCAATATGGGAGGCTGGACACGCTGATTAGGGGGGGGGGGGCACTACTTCTGGCAGTCGTTTACTTCCGCTGTCCGAATACCTGAAACACACTTCAACATAACCTTTAATATTATACTGCAATTAATGTCTCCTTCCCCTAACCAACTACGTACCTACGTATCTTACATCGTCACGGACTGCAAATACACATAACTGTTTTTTCTCCAACACAAAATAAGCCTTCCGGTCGACTGTGATTCTGAAGGAACAAGAGACACTTCTTTCGGGGTCCTTGGAAGACCAGTCCGTCGCCAAGACCTCTTTGCATCGCTGTCTACACACAAAATCCCGTCTACAAAGTGGATTAAAATCTACAATCCCAGTCCCAATCTGCAAGCGCTAAAGACAGAACGCAAGGCTACTGGTAACGGCAGACTCTCATCCAACAGCCACAATGGCCACGTTAACTGCTGTACGCAACCAAACGCAACCGACGGCGCCCCCTGGCAGCGAACGCACCTGTAAGTCTATTATTATGTAAAATCACTGTACATTTGCATAGTATCTTTCAACGGCTATTAAAGCATTTAAGATCTTTTTAAAAGTCTTAATGTCTTTCTTTGGCTGCTGCTGGATGCATAATGAATTATAAATAATTATGGATTCATTTACAACAGTGACAAGTGTCAACCGTCAGTAGAATTCAATCAGCTGTGACCAATGGGAAAGCGTCGTTCATTCACTGCGGAGACGCTACGGTACGAAGCTATTTATACAACATTACGGAGCTCACAATTTCCATCTGTATAGATACTATCTGGAATTGGACTAACCGTAGCGAACAGCGTCGCACTGTTCGGGGGGTTCAGAACCAAGTGACGGAATGTTCAGTACCACGGAGAAGTGATGGGCACCAGTTATCTACTTGCTCGACAACACTATGCAGTGGCGCATATTGTTGTGATGCCCTTAATACCGAGAAGCGTCAGACGTTACTGGTCAATCAGAAACCGGCAAACACAGCAAATAACACTCCACTACATCGCATGGCATTTGGCACCATCTCATTTTGCAGCACGAGTTATTGCTATGGGAGCAATATTACTAGCACAATCATAAGCAACATACCACGATAACTTGAAAGTGAAACTGTCGGTGTGCACGCCAAGAAGGAGCAGGCGGAGCTGAAGAAGAACTCCACTCGTTCTTAAATTTGGCTCTAGTGATACGCCCGAGGCACGGAAAGCGACCTCGACACTTACGGAATATGATACTCTACCCGTGGTGCTGATAAGTCCTTAGCCCGACCAGGAAGGAAACAAGCTCGGAAGCATGTCAGGGACGCGCGCGATTTCAACAACATCGAGACGCGAGCTGTCATCAAGTTTTTTTTTTTGCTGCAAGGCAAGGCGCCGAAGGAAATTCACGCCATTCTGAGAGAAACATTAGCTTGTTTCCTTCCTGGTCGGGCTAAGGACTTATCAGCACCCCTGTATATGATACTGTAATGTTACAAATTCTTAGAGTCCGTGACGGTACTGCTGCATCTGCAGAGGTGAGGCCTACACACTGTGGAATAAAACTGGATGATTATCAGATGTGATCTTGTCGGAGTGTGGGTGAGTGACTGCAAGAGAGCTCATTAAGGACAGATGTGTGAACAGCCAAGATTCGAACACAGTACCTTCTGATAACGCTGTCGAAACCTGTTCGGTAACAAGATGTTATGCCTTTGTAGTTGAGAGTGCATCTTGTACGAATCCTCGTAAGTTTCCTTCGAAGTGCTATCCTACGTGGGGTTACTCCGAGTCCGGGACGTTATTTAACTAGCACACCAAAGCCAAGTATTACGCATACGAGAAAGTTCAAGGCAAATACATTTAAACAATTTACAGCGTTATAAATCCTTATTTAAAACCTTGAACAGATACGATACTGACTTCTGTGCGTCTGAATCTTGGAACCAAGGCCGGTCCTTCACGAAGGTGACACAGGCTAATACACACGGCCTTCGGATGGGCCACAAAAGTCTGGTGATTACAGTGTAACTATTTTTCAAGTTACTGGGATCAACGAGAGCATTACAGGACAGTAACACGGTTATGACACCGTGTGTACTGGCAAATGATCACCAACGTTTCGGAACAACCTGCTGCCTGCGAAATTCGAGACGCAATACGGTGTACAATAAGTACGCGAACAATGAAGATTCATCTCTCTGGGATGTGAAGCTTTATCGCTGGGTTACTAGCTGCTGCCGACGTTTCGAAAGCATCACATACACCCCAGGAAGTCAGCAACTACTCCCATTGATAAGGCGTAACATCCCAGGGACAAGAATCTTCAGAAACGCCGCTGTCAGAACCTGCAATTTAGCAGTTATGATCAATACTGACAACAGGTTTCGATTAAAATAAAAGAGGTCACTGTTCAACATGGCGCCGGAATGACTTCTCTCAATGGTTGTGCATGACGTGGGCTCTACAGCTGCCATCTTAACACGTCCGAAACGATATATAATTTACAGAACATTCCCACGACTGTGATTCCACTGTACAAGAACTTCTTGTGTGTACAGAATCTGTCACCACGGTTACTTTCTAAAACGACACACGTAAATCCAGATGATATCTTCACAACTCATTAGTGCAGGACCCATATTTTTTAATATTTTGGCTTCAACCTTCTTACTGTCCAAGAGGTTTCACCCTGAATACGCCGAAATCTCCGTAACCTTAACCTGACCATACTACCAATAACGAAAGCACGTATCACGGAATTCCTGTAACACTACCCATTATCACTCAGGAAGATGGGCAACCAGGGTTCGATTTCCGACAGAGGCAAGATTTTTCACTGCGTCACTCAGACCAGTTAGGAAGTCCGCACAGTTTCCTTTCTAAGGCATACTGGCGCTCCTTCCCCGGGGGTAAAGCGGATGGAACGAGGAGCTGATGACCCACTCCTCTACAGTCCCAGCATAATGAATGCGTGAAGTTACACCTCCACTCCCCCCCCCCCATGTGGTTACTGTTAAGGATTTACAAGTCCGAAACCAGTTCAGTTCATATTCCAACAACTGTTTATCACTAAATGTACGGGAAAATGTAATCACAGGCCAATTAAGGGAACATAGTCTGAATTGATGGCCGATCCCAGTAGCCGCGCGGTCTAAGGCGTAGGTCTGCGGCCGCTCGCCTGCTGACATCATGGGTTCGAGTCCCGCCGGGGGCATGGATGTCTGTCTGTTGCGAGTGTCGTGTGTTTTCAGGTAGGGGTCTCTGCGACGAGCTGATCACGGGTCTAGAAGAGTCCTACCGACTGTGGTGCGTCGTTGAGTGTGATCTAGAAACCTCATGAATGAGGAGGCCATGGCCCGCGTTGGGCCGCAGCGCTACGAGGAGGTCTGAACTGCTGAGACTTTTTAAAGCCACGTAGCGTGTTAAAATTACTGTTTCAAAGCATAGGGCTACAATTTTTTTTTTAATTTGGTGCAACAGCCCCCAGTGGGCTAGGGCCTCCTCGTTCACAAGTTTCCTAGATCACACACACAAAGACGCACCACAGTCGATAGAACTCCTCTGGAGGAGTGATCAGCTCGTCGCAGAGGTCTACAATTACAGTGTAAGCATTCTGCAATTTAGGAATGAAGACTTACAAAGAGGTAGCTACGGTTCGGAAGACCTATCACAAACGTACAATCCACTTTCCATACTGGATCCTGAAGACTACGACAGCATGTACCTCCGAAATGAAGGTAGACTGCGTTTGAAATGTGATGGCACACGCGCAGAAACCAGATTTCGTCTTTCGGCGAAACGGACGAGTACATTTAAATCGGTGAGGGTGTCAGTTCAGTCGACTACTGGCAACCGAGGTGTGCGCATCAGCGGTAGTAAAGCTAGATACACCATGTTCCGAGGTAGTGTGAAGGGTACTGGATACCCACTTCATCCGCCTTTTTCCCCTTCACTTCCACTCCCGTGCGTTACCGTGTGCAATCACATTTCAATTGGACTCTATCCACGTACCAGACAAGACAGTGAACCCCAGAAAAGAGGAGCCTGCATATTTAAAGTCTAGAAAAAGTAAAATTTCGAGAAATGCTCTCTAGTTGGTTATTACGGGGTCGAGAATCCAATTACTGGATTCTCGACACTTGAAGATGGGACCGATACGCTGTCCCGAAACGTCGGTAAGGAATTACCCCTACATGCTGTTTAATAACACAGAACTGCGTAGCTCTCAGCTACTTCGCGGCGGAAGCCTGAAATCTCGCAACCTAAAATCTCCATCATCATCATTATCATCATCATCATCAGTTCACGACTGACTCAAGCGGCTCAAAATCAAACTTGAACCCAAAGGTTCAGGGTAGATCTTCCCCCTCAATTTCGCTGAACTCAGTCCGAGCTGACGGACTTGCCGCACCTTGCCACGCATTCACACCACGAAGCCCTGGCTCAAAGGATCTAACGTTTCCAGAATAAATTCTTTATACATGCCCAGCTTCTCAGATGGCGCTAGCATTGCGACGGCAGTGACTCTGGTTGTCGTCGTACCCTTCGAGATTCTTTTGTTCGGCCGTTAGACGCCGGGCGCCACAGACAGACAGATAGACAGACAGACAGACAGACAGACTTGGAAGGCCCGTTCTTCCTATCCTGCTTGAGAGATTAATGGATCATTTTTCTTCTTTTCCCGCCATTCCGCGCCTGGCGGTAGCTACATTCACTACCATATATACCGTTCCGACACCAACCACGCTCCGGAACTGCGTTCCATCCTCAACTTTTATACACTGAAGGATGAAAAAGTTACTTCGAACTTGCTCTGTGGTTGAACTCACGGCATTTCAAACTGCCCAGCAGAAGAAAAGACTTCGAGACAAACGTAAAGTTAATCATATATCCTGCTATGAAGGCACAGATTGGGCACAGCTCTACTCTTTCTTCAACCTCGGCGTTACATGGGAGTGGTTGGTTAACGCCACGCAAAAGCCGCTTTACCATCGGGAATAACCCATTTTATAGGAGGCTGGGTGCGCCCCATGGCCGGACTGGACGGGTGGAGAAATTCTCGCCCCCACCCGGATTCGAAACCTGGGTCGTCGATTCCGTAGCGTATCGCTACACCAACTGAACTATCCCGGCACATGGGAGTCCGAAATACAAATGTTCAAATGAACGTGTACGACGCGAGACACAAAGCCCTCACCAACAAACTACATGCAGCACGTTGTGATTTTTAAACTTCGGCCCGCAAACCAGTCCATATTAACGGTTGTGGCCCATGGCCCATTGGGGGGGGGGGGGGGGGGGGGGGGGGGGAGGGAAGCCCCTTTTTAAAAAAATAAAAAAAAAACACGGGGGTTTGGGGTGGTAAAATTTTTTTTTTTTTTACACCACATTG
>Ga0123354_10001618_pt1 | contig 27896 bp, 26 predicted proteins | sample TergutLab28metaG_2_FD_97872 | JGI IMG/M metagenome (GOLD analysis project Ga0123354, IMG submission 97872) | Labiotermes labralis P4 segment gut microbial communities from Petit-Saut dam, French Guiana - Lab288 P4 | ecosystem: Host-associated > Arthropoda: Insects > Digestive system > Gut ... | reverse complement strand
GAATCAGGTTAGCGCAGTTGAGTTTTTGGCGGTTGCCGGGAGGGCAGGCAGCGTTTCCAGAAGGGCCAGAATCCGGGCGCGCAGAAGCCGCAGCTTCCGGAGAATCATCCGCAGGTTATGACCAGCGCCGCAGAGCACGGCATGGAGGGCATCGCCCAAACTGCCGCGCAGCCAGTTCCGGCGCAGCAGCCCTTCGTTCTTCATATGCCCGATCATCGGCTCGATGGCGCTGCGCCTTCGGATATCCTGTTTGAGCCGGCGGGTGACGCCGCGCCGTTGGCCGCTGCGCCAGACCTTGACCCCAGGCACGTCGGCGCCCCGATAGCCTTTGTCGACAAAGACGGCTTTGGGTTTTTGCTCGGTGAGGATTTCCACCTGCTCGATGGCTTCGGCCAGGGTGTGCCCGTCAAAGGGATTGCCCGGCAGACTGCGTATGCCCACGACCAAGCCTTCCCGATGCGTCGTCGCCACGCTCACCTTTACGCCAAATTCGTAGGGGTGCCGTGCTTTGCCCTTGGCAATGCACTCAACTTCCGGGGCATGCAGGCTGTAGAGCTTGTTCTTGTCTTTCGGCTTCTGGTCCAGCAGGCGCCGGACCCGGGCCAGAATTGATGCCACCTTGGCTGCCTGTTCAGGGGCAACGCGGCTTCGCTGTCGGTCAATGTCACGCCAGACCCGACCCACCACGGTGCGCAGTTTCTTCAGCGTCGCGTGCATCCGCCGGTATTGTTTGGCATGGGCATAGCGGCCAACCTGACCTGCCAGGCGAGGCGCTTGTCGGTTGTAGTTCTGTCGCAACTGGATGCCCAGCCGATCCGCCAGCTTGACCAGATGTTGGCGGCCACGCTCCAACAGCCGGCTATCGGTCGGATAGGCAATGGCTTTCTCCATGACGGTCGTATCGACGATTACTTTCTCCAGGCTCGCCGCTTTGATTACCGCGGCCTTCCTGGCAGCCTCGATGGTTTGCGTCAGCAGCCATGCCACACCGGCCTCGCCAATGCGTTTGCGCCACCGGGACAGGGACGAGGAATCCATGGGCGGCTCATGTTGAAAGTAGGTCTCGCCACAAAAGTGCTGCCAGTACGGGTTCTCTACCCAGGTGCCGATCAGCGCTTCATCCGAACAGGCAAAGGTGTGTTGCAGATACAGCAGCCCGGCCACCACTCGGGGCGGCGTCGCCGGACGGCCCCGGCGCGACGGAAACAGCGGCGCCCATTCGCGCTCGAAAACGTTCCAGTCGATCAACTCGGCCAGCTTGACCAACGGATGCTTGCCGTTGATCAGTTCCGCCAGCAACTGGCGGAACAATTCCCCAGTTTGCGGCCCCTTAGGCTTCGGTCCCATCGGCGATCCGGATTTGCAAGGAAATGAATGAATGGTAACCAATTCCCTGCAATCCAGGTCAGCAAATAGACACCATTTGTTTCACCAAATCAAACGGTTGCGGATTGTTCAGGAGCGACGAAATAGGTTGGCGGTGAGCGTAGCGAACCCCAACATGCAGCGGCTCCGTGGTTGGGTGTGGTGTTGCGCCGTTGTGTTGGGGTTCGCTGCGCTTACCCCAACCTATGATTTCTCACCCTCCCGACCGCTCCAGATTCAGCGCCAGCAGGCGGCGGAGGATTTCGTCGTCTGGCATTTCCGGGGTGTAGTCGGGCCAGCCGTAGGCGGCGGCGACGGTCTGGTCGAGTTGGCGGTGGGCGAGGTCCAGCCAGGGGGGGCGGGCGTTGTAGAGGTTGGTGAGGGTGCGTTTTTTGAGGTCGGCTTCGTGGCCGGGTTTGGCGACCGGGCGTTTGGGGAAGCCGGCTTTTTCTTCTTCCGGGGTGATGATCCAGTCGACCCATTCGGGCGGGTTGAGCCAGTTGTCGCGCAACTGGTTGAGGCGGCGGGCGGCGGCGGCGATTTTTTCGCCGGCCGTGCACGGCGGGGCGCTCGGCGCGGTATCGCGCGGCGTCAGGCCGGGCGGGAAGGGGAAGGTTTCAAAGGTGGTGGTCGGGGTGTAGCGCGGGTCATTGCCGACGCCGAGATAGGTGCAGAGGCGCAGCGACCAGAGTTCGTGGAAACGGGAATGGAGGATGCCGAAGGTGGCGTCGTCGGCGCGGGCGATGACGATGAGCATTTTGTCAGGAGCAACACAGGCGTCGAGCCAGACAAACAGCCGATGCTTTGAAACATGCGGCGTGGCGATGTAGCGGTGCAAGCCCTTGAGAGCTTGCCGTAAATCTTCACCTGTGCGGCCAAAGCGCCACCAGTGGGTTTTTCGGTTTTTGTCTTGGTTTTTGTCACGAACAGGCTTCACATGTTCGAGCACATGGGCGAACGGCCCTTCGTAAAGAGAAGCGTCACTTTCCGAGATTGACGTTCCGTAGTCGATGATCCAGCCGTCGTCATAACGGCGCGCAAGATCCAACCCGTTGTAGCGCGGTTTTACGATGTCGCTGTTGGGGCGACCGTTTGGGTTGGGCTGCCGCAACCAGCGCCGGGCCAATTCGCCGTCAATATCAAATGCGCCATTTTTTTCCGGCCCTTGAAAGCAGGTGCCCGCATTTTCTGGCAATGGCACGGCGGAAGTCAGGTTCAAGCCGCTGCCAGCGGTGAGGTCGGCATGAATCGAATCGACAACGACCGCATCCAGCCGGTTGTTGCGATCAGCCGGAAAAACTACCCCGAAGCCGACCAGCGAGACGCGCACGGCGGCGCCGTCGTTGACCCATGCTTCGTCGCTCCATGCTTCGAAGATGCGGGTGCTGGCGGCGATGCGTTCGAGCACTTTGCGGTTGGCGCCGCCGCGGATGGAGTTGGTGGCGACAAGGCCGGCGGCTTTGAGTTGCCCTGCTTCGATTTGGGCGCGGGCTTTTTCGAACCAGTAGGTGACGAGGTCGGCGCCGCCAGGGACGCGGCCTGCGTAAGTTCGGCGCAGGGTGTCGACGTATTCGCCGCCGAGTTCGCCGCGCATCACGCTACCGCCAAGAAAGGGCGGGTTGCCGACGATGACGTCGGCGGCGGGCCAGGCGGCTTCGCTGCCGTCGGCATCGAGCAGGGCGTCGCGGTGTTCGATGCCGTCGAGGGGTTTGAGGATGGGGTTGATGGCGTGCGGGTAGCCGTTGCGCCGGCACCATTGGATGTCGCCGATCCAGACGGTGACGCGGGCGAGTTCGGCGGCGAATTCGTTGATTTCCAGCCCGAGGATGTTGTGCGGGCCGGTTTCCATGTTGAGCGGGGGCGGCAGGCCGAGTTCGAGGGCGTCGATGTGGGCGCTTTTTTCAATGTCGCGCAGGGCCTTGAGGGCGAGGTAGAGGAAGTTGCCGCTGCCGCAGGCGGGGTCGAGGACGCGGAAATGGTTGAGGCGAAGGAGAAAACGCTGGTAGATGGCCTTGGCTTTTTTCGGCCTGGCGCGGATTTCGTCCTTGGCCGCCGCCCATTCGGCGGCGAGGGGTTCGCGCACGAGGGGGTCGATGAGTTTGGCGATGGTGCCGGTGTCGGTGTAGTGGGCGCCAAGCGGGGCGCGGGCGGCGGGGTCGAGGCCGCGCTCGAAGAGGGTGCCGAAGATGGTGGGGTCGATGGCCCGCCAGTCCATGTCGGCGGCGGCGCGATGGAGGGCGGCGAGGTCGGCGGCGGCGAGGGAGGGCAGGTCGATGTGGCGAAAGAGGCCGCCGTTGAACCAGGCGATGTCGTGATCGCCATATTCGCCGCCGCGCTTTTGCATGGCGTGGAACAGTTTTTCGATGCGCCGGGCGGCCCGTTCGGCGTCCTCGCCGGCGCGGGCGAGCAGCCGGGTGAAGATGCCGGCGGGGAGCAGTTGCTCATCCTCGGCGAACATGCAAAAGAGGCTCTGGACGAGGAAGTGGGCGACGCGCTGGCCATCCTCGCCGCGCTTGCGCAGGGTGGCGGCAAGCTCGGCGAACTGGCCGGCGGCGTCGGCGGTGATGGCGGCGGTGGATTTTTCCGGGCGCAGCTTGGCCGGGTCGGTGAATACCCATTTGAGGATTTGCCGGGTTTCCGGCTCGGCCAGTTGCTCGATGCGGATTTCGCGGACTTCGTCGGGGTAGCCGGTGAAGGCGGTGTGGATGACGATGCGCTCGCGGTCGCAAACGACGAGGAGCGGCGGGTTGTCGAGTTGCAGGGCGTAATCGGTGAGTTGCTTCAAAGCCGCGTCGAGATCGCGCCCGGGCTTCTTGTTTTCCCAGCCGAAGCAGCCGCGCTTCCAGACATCGGCCCAGCCATCGCCGCCGCCGGCTTTGCGCGCGCCGCGCTCGAAGCAGTAATTATCCGGGTCGCGCGGCTTGGCGACGCCGAGCAGATCGCAGAGGTCATCGAAATGCGCCTGCGCCCCGCCGCGCTCGGTGAGCGTGTTGTCTTTCCAGGTGGCGATAAAGGCTTCGGGGGTCATGGCGGGGGGCGGGCAGGTTGCGGGAAGGGGTGAGTATAGGAGGGTGGAGAGGGGTTGGGGAGTGGGCGGCGAAGCATGGGTTTTGCGTCGCGATGAGGTGAATGCGTCAAGCCGAAAATTTCCGACACGCGAGTTCCCTCGCCCCGCTTGGCGGGGAGAGGGTTAGGGTGAGGGGGGCCGTTTATCAAGCCGCTTGCGCGAGATTTCACGCTGCGGCCCCTCACCCCGGCCCTCTCCCCGCCAAGCGGGGCGAGGGAGAGTGCTGGCAAGCCGCCTTTCATGCTCCTGCCTTGGCGATCCCGGCGGGCGGGGCAAAGCTGTTAAGATGCGGCCCCGTCACAACACGATCCCGCCACGATGTCTTCATCGACCGACCGCATGAGCCGGGAAGAGCGCCGCGTCGGCGCTGCGCTGGCTTCCATTTTTGGCCTGCGCATGCTCGGGCTGTTCCTGATCCTGCCGGTGTTCGCCGCCTATGCGCCGAATCTGCCCGGCGGCGGCGATTTGCGGCTGGTCGGTCTGGCGATGGGCGCTTATGGGCTGACCCAGGCGCTGCTGCTCATTCCCTTCGGCATGGCTTCCGACCGCTGGGGGCGCAAGCCGGTGATCGTCGCCGGCCTCTTGCTGTTTGTGCTCGGCAGCGTCATCGCCGCCTGGGCGCCGGATATGCACTGGATGATCGTCGGTCGTGTGGTGCAGGGCGCCGGGGCTATTTCGGCGGCGGTCACGGCGCTGGCTGCCGACCTGACGCGCGAGGCGCATCGCACCAAGGTGATGGCCATGATCGGCTCGACGATCGGCCTCGTTTTCGCCCTCTCACTGGTCGGCGCGCCGCTGCTTTACGGCTGGATCGGCATGGGCGGGCTGTTTCTGCTGACCGGCGGGTTGGCCTTGCTGGCTATCCTCATGCTGGTGACGAAGGTGCCGACGCCGCCGCTGCCGAGCGCGCCCGTCCGCCCGCCGCTGCGCGAGGTGCTGGGCAATGGCGAATTGCTCAAGCTCGATCTCGGCATCGGCGCGCTGCACATGATCCAGATGGCGATGTTCGTGGTTTTGCCGCGGGCACTGGTCGAGCACGGCGGTCTGGCGATGCCGGCGCACTGGCAGGTGTATCTGCCGGCGGTGCTGGCCTCCTTCCTCATCATGGTGCCGGCGATCATCATTGCCGAGAAGAGGGACAAGATGCGCCCGATCTTCCTCGCCGCCATCGCGCTGGTGGTGGTCGTCCAGCTTGGCCTCTACCTCTTCGGCGCCAGTCTGGCCGGGCTGGCCGCCTGCTTGCTGTTCTTTTTCGTCGCCTTCAACATCCTCGAAGCGACGCTGCCTTCGCTGGTTTCGCGCGCCGCGCCGCCAGCGGCCAAGGGCGCGGCGCTCGGGGTGTACAACACGACGCAGGCGGTCGGCCTCTTTCTCGGCGGCGCGCTCGGCGGCTGGCTCGCCCAGCATTGGGGCGACAGCGCGGTATTCGCCGTCTGTGGCGGTTTGGCGCTGCTTTGGCTGCTGGTTGCCGCGACGATGCGCTTCCCCCGGCGGCGGGCGGTCGCATAACGCTGGCGGTAGGCCGCCCCGGCCATTAAGCATTACAATAATTTATTCAGGCGCCCGGGTTTGTCCGGTGCGCGCGGACAAACTGGAGAGATAAGGCATGGCTTCGATCAACAAGGTGATTCTCGTCGGCAATCTGGGCGCCGATCCGGAAACCCGCTACACCGCCAGCGGCGATGCCGTTTGCAACATCCGCCTGGCGACGACGGAAAGCTGGAAGGACAAGAATAGCGGCGAGAAGCGCGAGTTGACCGAGTGGCATCGCGTGGTTTTCTACCGCAAGCTGGCGGAAATCGCCGGCCAGTACCTGAAAAAAGGCTCCTCGGTGTACATCGAGGGGCGCATCAAGACCCGCAAGTGGCAGGACAAGGACGGTCAGGACCGCTACACCACCGAAATCGAGGGCAACGAGATGCAGATGCTCGGCTCCCGTCAGGGCATGGGCGCGCCGGCTTCCTCCGGCGGCGACGAGCCGGTTGATTACGCACCGGCCCCGGCGAAGAGCAAGCCGAAGCCTTCCTTCGACGATCTGGGAGACGACATCCCGTTCTGACTTGGGCCGCGGGACTTGCCCCGCGTTGTTCACGAACCGGACAGACCATGGCTAATTCCTCCTCCTTCAAGGTTCTCGAAGACATCGCCCGCGATTTGTCGGGTAACGAGATTACCTTTCCGACCTTTCTCGATATCACTTTCCAGGTGCGCACCGCGCTCAAGGATCCCAAGCTGAATGTCGAGCAGTTGGCCAAGCTGGTCGGGGCCGAGCCCTTGATGAGCACCAAGATCATCCGCATGGCCAACTCGGTGGCGCTCAATCCGGCCGGGCGGCAGGTCGCCGATGTCAAAAGCGCCATCGTCCGCGTCGGCCTGGAAGCGGTGCGCACAGTATCCTTCGCCGTGGCCATGGAGCAGATGCTGAAATCGAAGCAGATGCAGATGTTCGGCGATCTTTCCCGGCGCCTGTGGGAACATACCTCGCACGTCGCCGCGCTGTGCCGGGTGCTGGCCCGCAAGCTGGCCAAGGTCAATGGCGACGAGGCGATGTTCGCCGGTCTGGTGCACGATCTCGGCGTTTTCTACCTGATGTCGCGCGCCGCCAGTTTTCCCGAACTGGTCGCCGACAAGCCCGAATTGCACAGTCTCCTGGTCGGCTGGCACGACAATATCGGCCATGCCCTGCTGACGGCGCTCGGCTCGCCGGAATCGGTGCTGGTCGCCGTGCAGGAACACGAGGTCGAACGCAAGATCAGCGAGATCAGCACGATTTCGGATGTGCTCTACGTTGCCAACAAAATCGCCAATCGCAGCGGCTTTGGCTGGCACGACCCGCAATTTGCCGGCGTCGTCGACACCTCGGTGCTCGATACCCTGTTCGACGCCGCGACCCTGGCCGAGATCATCGACCGCTCGCAGGAAGACGTGCAGTCCCTGAAAGCCGCCCTCGGCGGCTGAACGGCTTCGCACTCAGGGCGATAACCGCGTTGCCTTGCCGTGCGACAGCACTGTCCGCGGCTGCGCGCCTTGTTCTCACCCTGAGTACGAAGCCGTATGGATCGGTTTACAGACGGCGGATTTTTTCCAGCAGCGCCGTTGTCGATTTCTCGTGGAGAAACGGGATCGAGTGCACGCTGCCGCCCCAGGCGCGCACTTCCGCCGCGCCGACGATGCGCTCGACCGGCCAGTCGCCGCCCTTGACCAGAATTTCCGGCCGGCATTCGAGAATGCGCGCCAGCGGCGTATCTTCGTCGAACCAGGTGACCAGCGTGACGCAGCCGAGCGCCGCCATTACCGCCAGACGGTCGGCCAGCGGATTGACCGGACGGTCGTCGCCCTTGCCCTGACGTTTGACAGAAGCGTCGCTGTTGAGCGCCACCGCCAGCGTCGCGCCGAGGGCGGCGGCTTGCGCCAGATAGGTGACGTGGCCGCGGTGCAGGATGTCGAAGCAGCCATTGGTGAATACCAGTGGCCGAGCCAGCGCGGCGGCGCGCTCGGCGAGCCGCTCCGGCGGGCAGATCCTGGCCTCGAAGGCGGGCGGAGCGTAGGTCATGACGATGTCAACTTCTTGCCTCAGCGGTTTTCAGCCGGCATCGACTCCGACGGCGACTTGCGGTCGCCGAGGAATTGCTCGTCGAGGCGCCGCGTCTCGGCCTCGTCGATGATTTCCAGCAGATTGACCACCTTCAGCACGCCGGAGGTGGTGCGGGCGACATGGACCGCGGCCCTGGCCTCGCGCTCGTTGACGATGCCCATCAGATAAGCGACGCCGCGCTCGGTGACGACTTTGACATGATTGGCCGAGACCTGCTTGGTATCGACCAGACGGGCCTTCAGCTTGGAGGTGATGTAGCTGTCGTTGCTGCGGTTGCCGAGCGAGGAAACCGGGCCGACGCCGAGTTCGTTGTACACCTCGCGCAGACCTTCGATGGCGCGCACGGCGGTTTCGGCTTCCGCCTTGGCCTCGGCGCTGGGTACCTCACCGGTCAGCAGGAGGCGTCTGTTGTAGACGGTGACGTTGACGTGCGACTGGTTTTTGTACGGTTCGGGCAGGCGACCGACCGCCTTCCATTCGCTGGTCTCGTCATCGGTCTGGGTACCGGTCGAGCGCCGGTCGTGGATCGACAAGACGCCGACGGCGGCGCCGGTGACGAGAGTCGGGAAGCAGCCCTGGAGCGCCGGCAGGACGATGAGCAGGGCGCTGGCGGCGAGGATGAGTTGGGTCTTGCGCATTATTCGACTCCCAGAAGAAGTGCGTCGATACCGTCGCACAGGCAATGCAGAATCAACAGATGGGTTTCCTGGATGCGCGCCGTCCGCTCGGCCGGCACGCACAGATGAATATCGTCGTCGCGCAGCATATCGCCGATCTGGCCGCCGTCGCGGCCGGTCAGGGCGATGATGCGCAAATCGTGCTCGTGCGCCGCCCGGATCGCCTCGATGACATTGGCCGAATTGCCCGAGGTCGAGATGGCCAGCAGCGTATCGCCCGCGCTGCCGAGGCCGCGCACCTGACGCGCGAAAATCTGGGTAAATGAGTAATCGTTGGCCACCGCGGTCAGGATCGAGGTGTCGGTGGTCAGCGCGATGGCCGCCAGTTCCTGGCGCTCGGCCTCGAAGCGGCCGATCAGTTCGGCGGCGAAATGCTGGGCATCGGCCGCCGAGCCGCCATTGCCGCAGGCGAGGATCTTGCCGCCATTGATCAGGCAGGCAGTGAGAGTCTCGATCGCGGCGGCGATGGGCGGCGCCAGCGCCTCGACCGCCTGTAGCTTGGTTTGGGCGCTATCCTCGAAGTGCTGGGCGACGCGGGCAATCAGATCCATGGTTGGGCGAACGTAAACGCAGGCCGGCCATTTTACCCCAGCGCCCGGCGAAGACCGCGCGCAGCGAAAGGGGGGGCAGGGCAATCGCATGAATGCCGTTGCCGTGGCCGACAACCCCTCCCCGCCCCTCCCCTGCTTCGCAAGGGAGGGAGAAAACCGGTGCGCGCTGCAAGCTTGGCCCCCTCCCTTGCGGGCGCAGCCCGGAGGGGAGGGTCGGGGAGGGGTGGTTTTTATGGCGTCAGCATTCGCGCGATTACTCTGGAAGGGGTGTTGCCGAGAACTCAAGCGTCGGCGGCAAAGGCGTCGCGCAGCCATTCCAGGCGCTCGCCGTCGAGCAGCACGCAATCGAAGCGGCAGTCGGCGGCGGGACGGTCGGCCAGATAATGCCGGGCGGCGAGTACGATGCGCCGCTGCTTGGCGGCGGTGATGCTGGCCGCGGCGCCGCCGAAATCGCTGCGGCCGCGCTGGCGCACCTCGACGAAAACCAGCGTCGCGCCGTCGCGGCAGATCAGGTCGATTTCGCCGCCGCGAACGCGGAAATTGCGTGTCACCACGCGCAGGCCGTGGCGCTCCAGATGGCGGGCGGCGGCGGCCTCGGCTTCGCGGCCGCGCGCGGTGGTGGTATCGTCGGTTTTTGCCCGCATTTGCCGCCCGATGCTAGAGGAATACGCCGCATTGTATGTCGTCCCGACGCCGCTCGGGAATCTGGCCGACCTGACCCGCCGCGCCGAGGAAGTCCTGCGCCAGGCGCCGTGGGTGGCCGCCGAAGATACCCGGCACAGCGCGCCGCTGCTGCGCCAGATCGGCTCGTCGGCGCGGACCCTGCCGGCGCACCGCCACAACGAGCAGGCGGCGGCTGCGCGCATCGTCGAGCGCTTGCAGGCCGGCGAAGCGGTGGCGCTGATTTCCGATGCCGGCACGCCGGGCATCTCCGATCCCGGCGCCCGCGTCGTCGCCGCCGTGCGCGCCGCCGGCTGCCGGGTCGTGCCGCTGCCCGGCCCCTGTGCGGCGGTTACCGCGCTCTCGGCTTCCGGCCTGCTCGACGAGCATTTCCTGTTCTACGGCTTCCTGCCGGCCAAGGCCGGGCAACGCCGGCAGGCCATCGAGGAATTGCGGACGCAGCCGCACGCCCTGATTTTTTACGAAGCGCCGCACCGTGTTCTGGAAACCGTCGCCGACCTCGCCGCCGCGCTTGGCGAGCGCACTCTGGTCATCGCCCGCGAATTGAGCAAACTGTTCGAGAGCATCCACAGTTGCCCGCTCGGCGAGGCGCTGACTTGGCTGCAAGCCGACCCCAACCGCCAGCGCGGCGAATTCGTGCTGCTCGTTTCCGGCGCGCCGGCCGGGACGGATAGCGGCGCGGGCGAGCGGGCGCTCAAGCTGCTGCTGGCCGACGGCCTGCCGGTCAAGCAGGCGGCGAAACTGGCGGCGGCCATTACCGGCGCGGCGAAGAACGCGCTCTATGAACAGGCGCTGGCGCTGAAAAGTCAGGCTGCCAAATGACGCCATTTCTGGATTGCTTCGTTGCTTCGCGCCGCGCAATGACGGTGCGGAAACGGGCGTCATTGCGAGCGCAGCGAAGCAATCCAGTTCTGTCCAGCGAAACATCACCCACACCATGAGCAAAAAACCCTTCATCCTTGGAGTTGTCGTTCTCGTGGCCGGGGCCGCGTTGGCGGCGTGGTTTTTCAATCGGCAGCCGGTCGGTACAGGCGAACTCACGCTCTACGGCAATGTCGATCTGCGTCAGGTGGCGCTGGCTTTCGATGGGGCCGGGCGCATCGACCGGCTGGCGGTGCAGGAAGGCGAGCGCGTGACGGCGGGGCAGGTGCTCGGCGAATTGGATACGCGCACGCTGCAATTGCAGGCGACGCAGGCCGAGGCGCAGATTGCCGTGCAACGGCAGGCGTTGCAGCGCCTGAAAACCGGCAGCCGGCCGGAGGAAATCGCCCAGGCGCGAGCGCAGGTGGCGGCGGCGCAGGCCGATGCCGATTGGGCGCGGCAGCAGATCGAGCGCCTGCAAGCCATCGGCCAGAGCACGGCGGGCCGCGCCGTCAGCCAGCAGGACATCGACGCCGCCGAGGCGCGACAAAAGATGACGCTGGCCCAGCTTGAAAACGCCCGCAAGGCCGAGCAGCTTGCCGTCACCGGCCCGCGCCGGGAAGACATCGCGCAGGCCGAGGCGCAGCTCGACGTGGCGCAGGCGCAGCTTGCCGTGCTCAAGCATCAGGTGACGCTGGGGCGGCTTCTGGCGCCGATCGACGCCGTGGTGCGTTCGCGCCTGCTGGAGCCGGGCGACATGGCGACGCCGCAGCGCCCGGTATTTACGCTGGCGATCACCGACCCCAAATGGGTGCGCGCCTATGTGAGCGAAAGCGATCTGGGCCGCATCAAGCCCGGCATGGCCGCCACGCTGCGCACCGACAGCCACCCCGGCCAGCCGCTAACGGGCAAGGTCGGTTTTATTTCGTCGGTGGCCGAGTTCACCCCCAAGATCGTGCAGACGGCGGAACTGCGCACCGCGCTGGTGTATGAAATCCGCGTGCTGGCCGACGACCCCGGTGACCGCCTGCGCTTGGGGATGCCGGTGACGGTACAACTTGATATGAAGTGAAACACTTTCCCGCGCCGGGCTTGCCCTCTCCCCCAGCCCCTCTCCCGCAAGCGGGCGAGGGGAATATCCCCGCGCTGGCGGGCCGCGGCCTGCACAAACGCTTTCGCGTCAAGGGTGCGGCGCAGCCGACGCAGGCCCTCAACGATGTGACGCTAGCCGTGCCCGCCGCAAGCTTGAGCGCGCTGGTCGGTCCCGATGGCGCGGGCAAGACCACGTTGTTGCGTCTGGCCGCTGGCTTGATGCGCGCCGACGCGGGGGCGCTGCACGTGCTCGGCATCGACGTGGCGCAAAACCCGCAGGCGGTGCAGGACCGCATCAGCTACATGCCGCAACGCTTTGGCTTGTATGAAGATCTGAGCGTGCAGGAAAACCTCGACCTCTACGCCGATCTGCACGGCGTGGGCCGCGACGAGCGCCGCGAGCGCTACGCGCGGCTGATGGCGATGACCGATCTGGGGCGCTTTGGCACGCGGCTGGCGGGCAAGCTCTCGGGCGGCATGAAGCAGAAGCTGGGTCTGGCCTGCACGCTGGTGCGCTCGCCCGATCTGCTGCTGCTCGACGAGCCGACGGCGGGCGTCGATCCGCTGTCGCGCCGCGAACTGTGGAGCATTCTGCGGCAACTGGTGGATGAGGCGCGGCTGTCGGTCATCGTCAGCACCGCTTATCTGGACGAGGCCGAGCGTTGCGCGCAGGTGTTCGTGCTGCACGGCGGCAGGCTGATTGCGCAGGGCGCGCCCGACGCGATTCGCCAGCAGGCCAGCGGTCTGTGCTTCGTCGCCGCGCCGCCGCCCGGCACGGCCCCGCGCGCCTTGCAGGCGCGGTTGCTGGATGCGCCCGCGACCATCATCGACGCGGCGCCGCAGGGCGGCGAAGTGCGTTTTATTCGCCGGCCCGATGCGGATAATGCCGCTGTCGATGCCTTGCTGGACGGCGTGAGCGCCATGCCCGTCCCGGCGCGGTTAGAGGATGGCTTCATGGTGCTGTTACGTGGGCGAGAGGCGCAGGCCGAGGTGAAACTGTCTGCCGAGACTAACGCTACCACCCCCTCTCCCCAACCCCTCTCCCGCGAGGGGAGAGGGGCTTCAACCCCCTTTCTCTATGGAAGGCTGTCGCAAAGAACCAATGCTCCCCTCCCCCCTCGCGGGGGAGGGGCCGGGGGAGAGGGGGAGGTGGCTTTGGGCGAAGGCCATTCCCATCCCAATGCTCCCGCTTCGCCCACCCCTGAAATCGTCATCGAGGTCAAAGACCTCGTCCGCAAGTTCGGCGATTTCACCGCCGTTGCCAGCGCCAGCTTCGACGTGCGGCGCGGCGAAATCTTCGGTCTGCTCGGCCCCAACGGCGCCGGCAAGACCACCACCTTTCGCATGCTTTGCGGCCTTTTGCCCGCCAGCAGCGGCTTTTTGCAAGTGGCCGGCGTCAATCTGCGCACCGCCCGCGCCCATGCGCGCAGCAAGATCGGCTACGTGGCGCAAAAATTCGCGCTCTACGGCAATCTGAGCGTCGGGGAAAATCTGCAATTTTTCGGCGGCGCCTACGGCCTGCGCGGTTCGCGGCTGCGCGAGCGCATGCAAACGGTGCTGGCGCAATTCGATCTGGCCGGGCACGAACAGGCGACCAGCGGCCTGCTGCCCGGCGGCTTCAAGCAGCGCCTCGCCATGGCGACCGGCCTGCTGCACGAGCCGGAGATTCTTTTTCTCGATGAGCCGACCAGCGGCATCGACCCGCTGGCGCGGCGCGAGTTCTGGCGGCGCATTACCGCGCTGGCCGCCAGCGGCGTCACCGTCATCGTCACCACGCACTTCATGGAAGAAGCCGAATACTGCGACCGCATCGTCATTCAGGATGCGGGTCGTTTGCTGGCCATCGGCACGCCCGAGCAGGTGCGCGCGCAGGCCGGCGGTGCAGCCGATGGCCGCCTGAGCATGGAAGAAGCCTTTATCGGCATCGTCATGCAGGGGCGCGCATCGAGCCGCACAGCGGGGCAGGGGGCGCATGCATGAGCGCGCCCTTGCAACTTTCATCCATTCGCCGCGCGAGCGGGAGCGCCGTTCTGTTCATCTTCTCCGGGCTGCCAGGTTCAGGAAAGACCACGTTGGCAAAGGCGGTGGCAAAACGAGTCGGCGGCGCCTACATTCGCATCGACTCGATCGAGCAGGCGCTGCGGGATTTGTGCGCCGTCAATGTGGAGGGGGAGGGATACGCGCTCGCCTATCGTCTTGCCGCGGATAACCTGCGCCTGGGGCTGAATGTTGTTGCCGATTCGTGCAATCCGCTTGAGCTTACCCGGCGGGCATGGGAGGGCGTTGCGCTGGACGCCGGCGCGCCTTACGTGAATATTGAGGTCATATGCAGCGATATCCGCCAACATCGCGACAGGGTGCAAGCGCGGATCGCTGACGTGGCTGGCCTCAAGCTTCCCGCATGGCCGGAAGTGCTATCCCGGGAGTACGCGCCATGGAACGCGGAGCGCCTGGTGATCGACACCGCCGGTCGCTCGCCTGCCGAGTCAGCGGCCGAACTGCTCGCTCTGTTGTCGAATCATGCGGCGGCGCAAGGGGCGTTCGCATGACTGGGCCTGCCCGCAACCGCTTCTGGCAGCGCCTCATCGCCCTCACGCGCAAGGAAACGCGCCAGCTTATCCGCGATCCCGGCAGCATCGCCATCGGCGTGCTGCTGCCAATCGTGCTGATCCTGCTCTTCGGCTACGGCCTATCGCTCGACGTGAAAAACGCGCCCATGGCCGTGGTGCTGGAAGACGCTTCCCCCGCCGCCGCGCAAGCCGTCGCCGGCCTGCAATTGACGCCCTACATATCGCCCGTGCCGCTGGCTTCGATGCGCGAGGCCGAGGCGCTGATGCGCGACCGCAAGGTGGACGGCATCGTCCGCCTGCCCGGCGACTTTTCGCGCCGGTTGGCGGCGGGCGACGCCACTATCCAGGTCATCGTGCACGGCGCCGACGCCGCCAAGGCCAACATCATCCTGCGCTACGCCACCGGCGCGCTGACGCAGGACGCCCTGCGCCGCGCCGATTTGGCGGGCGGTGCGGCGCTGGGCGGCGGCATCGGCCAGGTCAGCATCGAGCAGCGGCTGTGGTTCAACAGCGCCAATACGAGTACGTGGTATCTGGTGCCGGGGCTGATCGCGCTCATCATGACCCTGGTCGGCGCTTTTCTCACCGCCTTGGTCATGGCCCGCGAATGGGAGCGCGGCACGCTGGAGGCGCTGTTCGTCACCCCGGCGCGGCCCGTGGAGATATTGCTGGCCAAGATCATTCCCTATTTCATCGTCGGCATGGCCGGCCTGCTGCTGTGTCTGGCGGCGGCGCGTTTTTTGTTCGCGGTGCCGATGCACGGCTCGCTCGCCGCCGTCGTGGTCAGCGCCATGTTTTACCTGCTGGTGGCGGTTGGCATGGGCCTCGTCATTTCGTCGGTCACGCGCAACCAGTTTCTGGCGAGCCAATTGGCGCTGATTCTGAGCTTTTTGCCGTCGCTGATGCTGTCGGGCTTTTTATTCGACCTGCGCAATGTGCCGACACCGATCAATGTCATCGGCCACGCCGTGCCGGCGACTTACTTCATTGAACTGCTGCGCACCCTGTTCCTGGCGGGCAATGTGTGGTCGCTGGTGGTGCGCGATTGTTTGATCTTGCTGGTGTATGCGGCTGTACTGCTTGGCATTGCACGGGTTGTGACGCGCAAGAGGCTGGATTGACGGAGTTTCGCCAAATCTATTAATGCCATCAATGAAAGTGAAAAAGAGAGCCCTGTATGAGCAAATTTGATTCCAAGAGAATGCTTGTCGTAGACATGAATTCCGGCAAATACGTACAAGAACGGACGGGCCATGAGCTTTTCAACTTGGAGAAAAACCCTGTGGATGGCAGGTTTTATGGGTATTGCCCGCCACGCGATAATATAAACATCTGCGCTAACTTCGGCGCCAAAAGCCGATCAGGCTTCGTGGATGATATCCTTGTCGTATATGTGACGAAAAAGGAGAAAAGCGTCGACCGTGAGATAATAGGCTTCATGCCAAACGCCAGAGTTCACGGAGCGAAGCAGTCAGGCGAGAAATTAAGCCGGTCTTTTTTTGACGGCAAATCCCAAACTGATGTGGTGGTATCGTACTCGGTAGAGGGCGATATCCTGATAGACCTGAGAAACAGGGCAAACAAATTCAAAATTGAAGCCGCAGAATACGGCTCATACATGTTCCGTAGCCAGCGCTACTACGGCGGCCATCCAGATCTCAACAAAAAAATCATAGCCTACGTAGAGGAAATACTGGGAGACAAAGATTTGCTTGATGACGATCTCGATGATCAGAAAGAAATACAGCGATCAGAGCCGGCTACGTCGCAAGAAATAAAAGAATCAGCAAACAGACCACTCTATATTGTAGAAGCAACCCAAGGTGGCAGGTCAATGGCGAAGGATGGTCGAATATCAAAAGCGGCGCTGGAACAAAGAAAATATACCTGTCAAATAAATCCAAAACATGAAACCTTCACAACAGCGCGAGGCGTGCCTTACATGGAGGGTCATCATCTCATACCATGCACCCTTGCTAATGCCGAAATTTTCTGGGAAAAATTCAACAGAAATATAGATTGCGCCGCGAACATCGTCTGCATTTGCCCAAATTGTCACCGTGCAGTTCATTTCGGAGACAAGAATACCAAGGAAGCAATGCTCAAACTCATGTACGAACAACAAACCGGGCTACTGAGGGCGGCAGGAATAAAAATCACCGAAAAGGAACTCTTGAATCTCTACAAACCTGCCCTGCCCGTACCCGAATTGACCCAACTGGCGGGCATCGCCAAGGGCGCGTGCAAGGGCGGTTACCGTGAGCGCGTGGATTCCTGCAAAGACCTGCCGTCATCCGCTGCGGCGCGTGCCGATCAATTGACGCCGGAAGGCTCGGGTGAGCAGGGCAAAGCGCGCCGCCGCCGGGGCGCGGGCTGAACGCCGTTCGGTCATTCTATGTTACCCGCCTTCCTCCTCCGCATCGGCCACCTCTTCCGCAAGGAACTGCTGGCTATCCTCAAGGATCGGTCGAGCCGCGTGATTCTGGTGATGCCGGTACTCATGCAAAGCCTGTTGTTCGGCTACGCGGCCACCTACGATCTGGCCCGCGTGGACTACGCGCTGCTTGATCAAAGCCGGGGCGCCGCGTCGACCGCGCTCATCGCCCGCCTGGATGGTACCGGCGTGTTCCGGCGGGCGGCGACGCTGGCATCGCCGGAGCAGATCGCGGCGCTGGTCAACCGGCAGGATGCGCTGGTGGTCATCCAGATTCCGCCGGATTTCGAGCGCCGGCTGCACGCGGGCGAGGAGGCGCCGATTCAGGTCATTATCGACGCGCGCAATTCCAATACCGCCGGTATGGCCTCGGGCTACATCGCCTCGGTGGTGAGCGCCTTCAATGACGAATGGCGGCAGCGGCACGGCGGCGCGTCGGCGCCGGTGCGCGTCGAGGCGCGGGCGTGGTTCAACCCCAATCTGGAAACGCGCTGGTACATCCTGCCGGGCATGATTGCCGCCATCAGCATGATCCAGACCCTGCTGTTGACCGCGCTGTCGGTGGCGCGCGAGCGCGAGCAGGGCACTTTCGATCAGTTGTTGGTGACGCCCCTGTCGCCCACCGAAATCATGATCGGCAAGGCGCTGCCGCCGGTGTTTGTCGGGCTGGTGCAATCCACCATCGTGCTGCTGATTGCGCGGCTGTGGTTTGGCGTGCCGATGGCCGGCTCGGTCGTCACGCTCTATATTGGGCTGGCCTTTTTCACCGTCGCCAGCGTCGGCATCGGGCTGTCGATTTCGGCGGTGTCGGCCAATATGCAGCAGGCGATGCTGTACACCTTCATGCTCATCATGCCGATGATGCTGCTGTCGGGCTTTGCCACGCCGGTGAGCAACATGCCCGAGGCGCTGCAAATCGCCACGCTGGCCAACCCGCTGCGCTTTGCCATCGACCTGGTGCAGCGCGTGTACCTTGAGGGCGTCGGGCTGGCGGCGGTCTGGCACAACCTGATTCCGCTATTCATCATCGCCGCCATCACGCTGCCGCTGGCGGCGTGGTTGTTCAGGCATCGGCTGGCGTGATGCCCATGCTGACCAGGCAACTTGCGCTCAAATCAGTGCTTCGGTGTGCAGGCCAAGTGCGTCGGCCTTGCGCCGCAGTGCTCTGTCCAGCGTCAAAAAAGGCGCATCATCGGCCTGCGCCAGATGCAGCGCGTCGGCAAAGTCCATGCCCGCCCGATGGCAGGCCACGGCGGCGCGCACGCTGTCGGCTTGCGCCAAGTCGATGCGCGGATGCGCGTCCAGCCAGTCGACAAACTGGGCGAACTGTTCCGGCGCGTAGTCGTAGCGGGAGCGCAATGTCCATTCGGTTTCCAGCACTACGGTGGGCAGCACGCGCCATATCCGCGCCGCCAGCGATTCGACGGCGGCGCGATGCTGACCGGCATGGTCGCCCGTCGCCAGCCGCACCAGCACATTGGTGTCAACGACGGCTGGCTTCATCGGAGAGATCCACGGGTTGCGACAACTCCGCCGCCGAGAGGCTTGCGCCTTTGGGGTTGAGCGGCGTCCACAGCGCCGGGACTTCCGGCTTCAGCACGATGTTGCCGTGTTCGACCGTGACGGCAAAACGGTGGCCCGATTCGAGGTGCAATGCGTCGCGCACGCGCGCCGGGATGACCAATTGCCCTTTGGTGGAAAGCGTGGTGGTTTCCATGCGAGCACTCGCTTGGTAAGACATGTTTTATTTTACAGCTTACTTCGTCAAGCGTGTTTTGCATGGAAACGAATTTCCAATTCGGGACACTGATATTGAAATGCTTGCCATGAAAACTTCTCCCCGCCTTTCCGCCGCCCTTGCCGTTAGTGCCGCCCTCCTCGCCGGATGCGCCGCCGTCGGGCCGGACTTTGCGGCGCAAACGCCCGAATCGCCCGCCGACTTTGCCGCGTGGCATGGCGGTTCGGCGGAGCTTGTGGATGTGGAACGCATCGCCCCCGCCGCCAGCGCCGCGCCGCGGGGCTGGGCGATGTTTGGCGATGCGGCGCTGGATGCGCTGCTCGAACGCGCCCTCGCCGCCAATCCTGACCTGCAAACCGCTGCGCTGCGTTTTGCGCAGAGCCGGGCGCAGCGCGGCATCGTCGATGCGCAGCAGGGCCTTCAGGTCAATGCCAGCGCCGCTGCCACGCGCCTGCGCGCCAGCGAAAGCGGCGAAACCTCGCGCATGCTCGACGCCATCAATCCGCCCAACCGCGCTGATCTCGTCAAGTTCCTGAGCGAGCCGCACAACTTTTATCAGGCGGGTTTCGACGCCGCGTGGGAAATCGACCTGTGGGGCCGCGTGCGTCGCGCCATCGAAGCGGCCGACGCGGATGTGGAGGCGGCGCGGGCCATGCTGGCGCAGGTGCAGTGGAATGTGCAGGCCGAAACGGCGCGGCGCTATTTCGAGCTGCGTCTGGCGCAGCGCCAGATCGCCATCGCCCGCGAGGACATCGCGGCGGCGGAAGAAACGCTGCGTCTTGTGCAGGCGCGCGCCGACGGCGGCCTCACCACCGACCTCGACGTGGCCCGCCAGGCCGCGCAGACGGCCGAGCTGCGCGCCCGTCTGCCGCAATTGCTGGCGCAGGAGGCGCATGCCAGCAACCAGATCACCCTGCTCGTCGGCGAGCGGCCCGGCGCCTTGCAGGCCGAACTGGCGCCGCCGCCCGATCTCATGACTATCGGCGCCTTGCCCGATCTGGCGCTGGGCCTGCCGTCCGAACTGGCGCTGCGCCGGCCCGACATCCAGATGGCGCAGGCGCGATTGCACGCCGCCACCGCCAACATCGGCGTCGCCGTGGCCGACCTCTATCCGCGCCTCGTCATCGGCGCGGGCTTCGGCTGGCAGACCGTGAATGGCGGCAGCTTCAGCGACTGGGGCAGCCGGCAGTGGTCGATCGGCCCCAGTCTGCAACTGCCCATCTTCGACCACGGCCGCCGCCGCGCCACCGTCACCCTGCGCGAATTGCAACAGCAGGAAGCGGCCATCGCCTGGCAGCAGACCGTGCTTAAAGCCTGGCACGAAATCGACGACGCCCTGAGCGCCTACACCGCCGAGCGCCGCCGCCACGCCGAACTGGCCCTGCGCGAGCAAAGCAGCCGCGACGCACTGCAACTGGCGCAAGCGCGCTACGAGCGCGGGCTGACGGATTTTCTCGTGCCGCTCGATGCCGAGCGCACATGGCTGCAAGCGCGGCGGGACTATAGCGAGAGCGCCAGCCGGCTGGCCTTGGCGCTGGTGGCCGTGAGCAAGGCGCTGGGCGGGGCGGGTGAGTTGGAGACAAAGCCTTAGTTTTTCAGCCCCACCATTATCTGACGCCAACCCGGTTAGTGTGTGCTTGCTCTGCCATGCTGTTTCGCTACAATGCGCCCACGGCAAGCGTCTTCTCAGCCGTCCTTGACCATCAAATCACTGGAGAATGGACTCGATGAATAAAAAAACACTGACGAGCGTAAGCGTGGCGCTTGCTGTTCTCGTAGCGGGGTATGTTGGCGCGACGGCCTATACGGGCAACAAGGTCGTGGCGGCGCTGGAGGCGCAGATGGCGCAGGTGCAGGAGCAGCTTCCCTTTGTCCATTTCGTCGATACGAAAATAGAAAAGGGGCTTTTTTCGTCCACCTTCAGCACCGGCCTGCGGATCGGCTGCGAGGAAGGAGAAGGCCAGCCGCTCCTCCAGATCCGGGAGCATGTGGCGCACGGCCCGCTGCCCGGCCTGGCTGGATTCGGCGCGGCGGTGATCGACACCCAGATCATCCTGCCCGATAACGCGCCCAAGGGACTGCGCGACTATGTGAGCGGGATGAAGCCGGACGACATCCGTACCTGGCTGGCTTATGACGACAGCTACCGCGTGGCGCTCAATCTGCCGGCCGTGGAGGTGGCCGAGTCGGGCGTCAATCTCAAATGGTCCGGCTTGCGCCTGACGGGCACGGGCCAGATTAGCGGCGAGGCGTATAGCGCGGAAATCGCGATGCCCAAACTCGAAGTAAATCTTCACAGCGAGAAGGAGCTTGGTTTCAAGGTTGTCGATCTCAGCGCGCGCGCCGAGAGCCAGGGCAGCGGCAGCATCTGGGCGCAGCCCGGCAGCAGGACGCTCAGCATCGGCAGTATCGACTTCCAGATGACGGACGAAGAGAATGCCTTTTCCGCGCAACTCGCGCGCCTGAACTCCACGAGCGAGTCGAGCCTTGACAAGGATTTCCTGAACATTGCCACCACGACGACGAGCGGCTTCTCGCTGAAGGCCGGCAAGGATGCCAAGCCCTTCCCGCTGGAGAGCATCAAGATTCAGGAGTCGGTCAAGCATGTCCATGTGCCCAGCTTGCAGAAGTTGATGGACATGTACATGGCCGGGCTGTGGTCGATCTGCGCCAAGCCGGAGGCCGGCGCGGAACAGGTCGTCGCCGGCCTGGCGGCCGCGGGCCAATTGCTGGCGCATGGCCTGGAAGCCGCCGTCCACATCACGGCGAATCACGAAAGCAGTAGCGCCGAGCTTTCCTACGCGCTGGCGGTAGGCGACTACGCGCCGCCGGAGGACGAGAATTTCCTGGAAAGCATCCCCGCACTGCTGGCGGCATTGAACGTGAAGCTGGATGCCCGGGCGCCGCTCGCCTGGATCAAGCGGGTCGATGCCTTTATCAATGAACTCAATCTGGCCCAGGTGGAGGCGGACGATGAGGACGATGAAGATGAGGAGGCGCCGGTCGGGATCGACGCGAAACTCGCCAGCCTGATTGACGAGAAGCTCCTGGTCCGCAAGGAAGACGAGATTTCAGCCTCCTTCGTCTTCGAGAAGGGCGCTGCCACCCTCAACGGCGAGCCGCTGCCGCTGCCGTTCTTCTAAAGGGCGACCGCCGCCGGGCGCCAGCGCGCGCCCGGCGCGCGAGCGCGGGCAGGCGGCGAAAAGCGCGCCGCATGAGTGCGCTTGGAAGGGCTAGAATTCGGGAAACTTCTCCGAGTATCCGTTCATGCGCCTGACCATTACCCGCCCCGACGATTGGCACCTCCACCTGCGCGACGGCGAGGCGCTGGCTGCCGTGCTGCCGCACACCGCCGCCCAATTCGCCCGGGCTATCGTCATGCCCAACCTGAAGCCGCCGGTCACCACCGTCGACCTGGCCGCCGCTTACCGCGACCGTATTCTTGCCGCGCTACCGCAAGGCATGGATTTCGCGCCGCTGCTGACCCTCTATCTGACCGACAACACGCCGCCGGCAGAGATCGCCAAAGCCGCCGCGTGCGGCTTCGTCAAGGCGGTCAAGCTCTACCCAGCGGGGGCGACGACCAATTCCGACGCCGGCCTGACCGACATCGCCAAGGCCCATGACACACTCGCCGAAATGGAGCGCCTTGGCCTGCCGCTCTTGGTGCATGGCGAGGTCACCGATCCGGCGGTCGATCTTTTCGACCGCGAGAAGCTTTTCATCGACACCGTGCTGCTGCCGCTGACGCAGCGCTTCCCCCGCCTCAAGGTGGTCATGGAGCACATCACCACGCGCGATGCCGTCGACTTCGTCGCCGCCGCGCCGGCCCATGTCGCCGCCACCATCACCGCCCATCATCTGCTCTACAACCGCAATGCCATTTTCCTCGGCGGCGTGCGGCCGCATTGGTACTGCCTGCCGGTATTGAAGCGCGAGACGCACCGCCAGGCCCTGGTCGCCGCGGCCATTTCCGGCAATCCGAAATTTTTCCTCGGCACCGACTCGGCGCCGCACGCCAAGGGCGCCAAGGAGGCGGCCTGCGGCTGCGCCGGCTGTTACACCGCGCACGCCGCCATCGAGCTTTATGCCGAAGCCTTTGAACAGGCCGGCGCGCTCGACCGGCTGGAAGCCTTTGCCAGTTTCCACGGGCCGGACTGGTACGGCCTGCCGCGCAACGTCGGCACGATCACGCTGGTCAAGGAAAACTGGATCGTACCGGCCGATTATCCCTACCTTGCCGCCGACCGCATCGTGCCGCTGCGGGCCGGCGAAACCCTGTCCTGGAAAATGCTTTGAGGAGCCCCGCCATGCGCCTTCTGCTGCTCACCCTCCTTGCCGTCCCCCTGCTCGGCGCCTGCGTCAACGACATCGCCACCTACGAAATCGACGGCAGCCGCGAGCACACCCTCTCGCTGGTGCGCCAGCAGCAATATTTCTGGAACGACAAGGTGGATCTGCATCTGGTCGTCTCGCGCATGCCCAACTGCACGCGCCGTCACGACCTCGGCGGCGGCACGCCGAATACGCGCGTCGAAATCTGGCAGGTACCCTCGGGCGCCTTCATCGTTCGCGTCGGCAAGCGCCTCTACGCCACCGAGACGCGGACTTGCGAGAGCTTCGCCCGTATCGAGGGCGAGCCGGCCACCGGCATGGGCGAGATGAAAGGCGTGTTCCGGGTAGGCCAAGGTAAATTGACTTTTGCCAGGGAGGCCGTTGCTGGCGACGAGGGGGCGGAGTGAAAAGCTGAAAACCCGGTCAGCAGTGTCGGGATTTTTTACAGAAAGTCAGCGAGTCAATAGGCGGAAAAATACAACCACTTGAAAATAAATGGAAAACATATTGTGGCATACGATTTGCTTAACGCACGGCTCGCATAATCAATAATTGAGGGATCCCATGAAAAAACTCTTGGCCATTGCCGCGCTTGCCGCCCTGACCGCTCAGGCGCAGGCCGCGCTGCTCCATTTCACCGGCACCATCGAGTGGAATACCGACGTTGTCCAGATCAATTTCACCCTGGATCAGGATGCGACCAATGTCCGCATATGGACGGATTCTTATCAGGGGGGCGTGAATTTCGATCCGATCACTGCGCTGTGGAATCTGTCGACTGGCGCGCTTATTAACTATAACGATGACAATGCCTACATCGGCCCCAACCAGACCAGCTACGATTCCGGCTTCATATTGCCTACTTTGGCTGCTGGTGAGTATGCCTTTACCGTTGCTGCCTACAATAACTTCCCTGGCAGCAATTTGAGCGACTTGTTCGACTTCGAGCGGTACGGTATGCAGCCCCAACTGCTCAGCACCTGGTGCCAGCCGGCCAGCCACTGCGGCATGGGCGGTTACTGGAGCGTCTGGCTTGATGGCGTCGATTTCGCCAGCAATCCGAACGATCCCGACCCCAACAATGTTCCCGAGCCGGGCACGTTGGCGCTGGCCGCGCTGGGTCTGGTCGGTCTGGCCGCGCTGCGCCGCCGCAAGAGCGCCGCCTGAGCAGCGACGACCTTCTGAATATCAAGGGCGCTCCGCGGAGCGCCCTTTTTTGTGTACCGCTTCGCCGTCAGGCCGCCTGCCGCTCCTTGCCCTGCGCAGCGGCGGCGTGCAGGCGGTTCACGCCGCTGATCAGGGCTTTGATCGAGGCGGTGACGATGTTGCCGTCGATGCCGACGCCGTAGCATTCGCCACGGCCCTCGGCGGCCAGTTCGATGAAGGCGCAGGCGCGGGCGTTGCCGTCGTCGCCGGATGGCTTCATCGAGCGTTCCTCGTAGCTGCGCACGCGGATGTCGATGCCGGCGCTGTGCAAGGCGTGCACCGCCGCGTTGATCGGGCCGTTGCCTTCGCCCGTGAGGGTATGCGGCATGCCGCCGATATCCACCGCGAGGCGGATGCCCTGGGCGCCGCCGTGCTCGAACAGATGGTGCTCGCGGTAATGCAGCGGCGTTTGGGTGTCGAGCCAGGCGGCGGCGAACAGTTGCCAGATGGCGTCGGCGCCGACTTCGCCGCCGTGCGCCTCGGCCTGTTCCTGGACGATGCCGGAAAACTCGATCTGGAGGCGGCGCGGCATGATCACGCCATGCCCGCTTTCCATCAGCCAGGCGATGCCGCCCTTGCCCGACTGGCTGTTGATGCGAATCATCGAATCGTAGCTCCTGCCCACGTCAGCCGGGTCGATCGGGAGATAGGGCACCGCCCACGGCGCGTCCGCTTTTTGCGCGGCAAACCCCTTCTTGATGGCATCCTGATGGGAACCGGAGAAGGCCGTGAAAACGAGATCCCCGACATAAGGATGGCGCGGATGGATCGGGAGCTGGGTGCAGTGTTCGTAAGTGCGGGCGACGGCGTTGATGTCCGAGAAATCAAGCTGCGGGTCGATGCCCTGGGTGTGCAGGTTGAGGGCCAAGGTGACGAGGTCGACATTGCCGGTGCGCTCGCCGTTGCCGAAAAGGCAGCCCTCGACGCGGTCAGCGCCGGCCATGAGGCCGAGTTCGGCGCTGGCGACGGCGGTGCCGCGGTCGTTGTGCGGATGGATGCTGATGAGCACGCTGTCGCGGCGGGCGAGGTTGCGGTGCATCCACTCGATCTGGTCGGCGTGAATGTTCGGCGTCGCCATCTCGACCGTGGCCGGGAGATTGAGGATGACCTTGCGCGTCGGCGTCGCGCCCCAGGCGGCGGTTACCGCATCGCAGATTTCCTTGGCGAAATCGAGTTCGGTGGCGGTGAATAGTTCCGGGCTGTATTCGAGGACGATTTCCGTCTCCGGCATGGCCTCGGCAAGCTGGCGGATGAGGGTGACGGCATCGACGGCGAGGCGCACGACCTCGGCCCGGCTCATGTTGAACACCGTTTCGCGGAAAGCGGGGCAGGTGGCGTTATAGACATGCACGATGGCCCGCCGGGCGCCCTTGAGCGATTCCAGGGTGCGGCGAATGAGCGGCTCGCGGGCCTGGGTCAGCACCTCGATGGTGACATCGGCGGGAATGTGGCCGCCCTCGATCAAGGCGCGGACGAAATCGAATTCGGTCGCCGAAGCCGACGGGAAAGCCACCTCGATCTCCTTGAAGCCGATGCTGCACAGCGTCTTGAACAGGCGCATCTTCTTCTCGCCGTTCATCGGCTCGAACAGCGCCTGGTTGCCGTCGCGCAGATCGGTGCTCATCCATACCGGCGCCCGTTCGATGACGCGGCTCGGCCACTGGCGGTCGGCGAGGGCGACGGGCGGGAAGGGGCGGTATTTGTCGGTATGCGGCTGCGACATGGCGGAATTCCTGAGGATCGAATGAGGCCCATGGTATGCGGAAATGCCCGGCAGGTGCTTGCGTTTTTCATCTTAATTTGTATGATTCCAGCAATTAAATTGCCATAAAACACGGCAACTCAAATTAAAATTCCTCTATCGCCGCTTTGTTGGAAATATCATGCAGCTTGATCGCTACGACCGCAGGATTCTCGAACTCCTGCAACAGGATGGCCGCATCAGCAATCAGGAACTGGCCGAGCGCATCGGCCTCTCGCCCTCGCCTTGTCTGCGCCGGGTGCGGGCGCTGGAAGAAGCCGGGCTGATCGCCGGCTACCGCGCCCAACTCGACGCCCGCAAACTCGGTCTGTCGCTGCTGGCGCTGATCGGCATCTCAATGGACCAGCACACGCCGGAACGCTTCGCCAATTTCGAAAAAGCCGTCGCCGACATCCCGGAAGTGCTCGAATGCCTGCTCATCACCGGCCAGCAGGCGGATTACCAGCTGAAAGCCGCGGTCCGCGACATGGACGCCTACCAGGATCTGCTACTCAACCGCATCACCCGCATTGCCGGCGTCAGCGGCGTGCACACCAGCTTCGTCCTGCGCCGGGTGGTTGAGCGTAACGCGCTGCCACTACCTGAGACGATATAATCGCCAGCGGAAAGTCGGCCAGGCAATCGCCGGATGACCGGAGGCGACTTCGGCATCGGGAGGAAAGTCCGGGCTCCGCAGGGCAGGATGCCAGCTAACGGCTGGGCGCCATAAGCCGCAAGGCGAAAGCGACGGAAAGTGCAACAGAAAACAAACCGCCGATGGCCCCGGACTTTGTCGCCGCAAGCGGCGACAAAGTCCTTGAGTGGGGGATACCCCACGGGGATCAGGTAAGGGTGAAACGGCGAGGTAAAAGCTCACCGCGTCCACGGTAACGGCGGACGGCACGGCAAACCCCATCCGGAGCAAGACCAAATAGGGAAGCATCGGCGTGGCCCGCGCTGCTTCCGGGTAGGTTGCTTGAGCCCGTCGGCGACGGCGGGCCTAGAGGAATGATTGCCGAACCTCGCAAGAGGGGAACAGAACCCGGCTTATCGGCCGGCTTTCCAATTTTCTTGTTTGTCTTGCAATGCAAAACCGCTCAACGGTTTTCTCGTTGAGATCTTGCCTTGGGCGAAAAAATAAAACATACTCTGATTATAATTAGTCTGGCAGCCGAAATAAATTGCTGCATGGCAGCATTCCTATATAAAAAGCGAGATAGGAGAAAAGCAAGCAATGGCAAAATTCATGATAATAAACACCATGAAGTCTGACGGGGCTGCTGAACATGCCGGGATGCAGCCCGGAGATATGCTGTTGGCTTACAATGGTCAAGTTGTCCGTTCGCCCGAGGAGTTGTCCGAAGCTATCAATGCTTTCACTGGAACACTGGCCTCAATCGAAGTTCTTCACGATAAGCAGGTATTTAATTACATGGTGGAGGCCGGCCCGCTGGGCGTAATGCTGGGGGAATGTGAATACGATACCGCAATATTGGAAAATATAATGGCGGCATCTTCGGTTACTGTGACCACCGCGCCAACACTTGAAAACCACAGGATAACGCGCACGCTCGATATCGTTTCATCGGAATGTGCGGTTGGGTTAAGTGCGTTCAAAGACATTCTAGCTTCTCTGACAAATACACTCGGGGGACGTGGCAAAACATTGCGGGATACCATGCGTCAAGCAAGGATTGCCGCCATGAATGAATTGCGTGTGGCTGCATACAGCTTAGGCGGCAATGCAGTCATTGGAACGCGCATCGAGTATTCGGAAATTTCCGGAAAGGAAAAATCGATGCTGATGGTGGCAACATATGGAACGGCCGTCGTTGTAGAGGCGGATACCACAGGCAGTTTTCATTGTGAGCGCACTATTACCTAAGGACTCTCTGAACAACCGTCCATCTTGGCAAGCCTTGTCATAAAAACCCTGGAAAATGTGTCAAGGCACAGGTTTTTGGGCTGTTGATCAAGAAATTT
>Ga0123354_10001617_pt1 | contig 27896 bp, 9 predicted proteins | sample TergutLab28metaG_2_FD_97872 | JGI IMG/M metagenome (GOLD analysis project Ga0123354, IMG submission 97872) | Labiotermes labralis P4 segment gut microbial communities from Petit-Saut dam, French Guiana - Lab288 P4 | ecosystem: Host-associated > Arthropoda: Insects > Digestive system > Gut ... | reverse complement strand
GGCGGACGCTTGTGAGTGCGGTAATGAACCTTCGGGTTCCGTGAAATGCGGGGAATTTCTTGACTACCTGCAAACCAGTTAGCTGCTCAAGAAGGACTCTGCACCATGGAGTAAGTAAGTAAGCTAAAGCATATTGCTTTTAAGAAATTTAATATTTCTAGGAACAACAGTAACAAAACCTGCATTGTGTTTACAGAGACATACAGTGTTTATTAAATTAGGCGAATAGTTTCTGCCTTTCAGTTCGGAAACTTTCTTAATTTCGTCTTCAATACCAAACGAGAGATTAAAGTATAAGAAATTCTACAGATATCGTAGAGTGTTGCAGGTGACAATCAAGTGCACTGTGAAATGTAAAACTTAACGAAAGTATGTGAAGCCTTCATGAGTATAAACCGAACCAAAAAAAGTCACCCTGCTGGGCTGCATGATTATCTGACTTTCTGGACCTTATAATCACCCTGTACAGTTTAACAGATATCTGCACTTTATGATCACCCTGTACAGTTTAACAGATTGTTTGAGTCGGCGTGGAACTTTGACTGCCGCCCGAAAGAAAGATTAGAAATTGAAGCTGTTTGGAGCGGGATGCAGAAAACAATGTTTATTGTTAACAGAGTGGAAGTAGGTTCTAGCAAACAATTAGAGAGAATTTGTAAATGTATTACTAAGAACCAATAAAATGTACACTTTTTTTGTTAATGATTTAATTCAATTATATTGTCTTCGACATGTTTCGAACAACCAAGTATTCATCTTCAGGAAGACTTGAACATGCAGTTTTAAGGTATTTTCATGCATCTATATAAGCAGTCTGATCGATGTCAGGATGTCTTTGATAGAGAGAATTTCTATAATTTGCATTCGTAACATTTCCTATTGTTTAAGTGGTGTAGAATTTTCACGAATTTATCTGTTATTCCTTTTTTTCTTTCAGGTAAATTAACAGCGTGTTTGTTCAGAAGGACCTAAGTACAGATATCTACATACAGTGAGTTATGTATTATATTGTATGTCTCTAATTTTATTTAGTATCTGTGTAAGACTGACCAACCTCTTCTACAGGTGTTCCGCGAAATGCCTGCGAAATTCCAGGATATTACTATATGAGTCTTGTGAGTAGAATTGTTACATCAAAATGTGCCCGATTATCAACCGTTGTAGTGATACCAATATTTTAGCGCGGTACATAGCTGTATCAGTGAGTTTCAAATACATATATTTCATCAAATTCGAAAAATAAGAAGAAACTTTTGTATCAGAAAACATCGAAAAAAAATGGAAGTAATTAAACTTCACCCAGGTGTTCGTACAACATCGAAAGATTTTTGTTTCATATAACATCACAAAACGAAGACACCTGTTTATGTTTCTTGCACAGTGCAGTGTGATATAAATATACAAAACAAACCAACGAAATGCACAATTTTCTAAGTCAATATGTAATTTCTGTTGTCTTCTACGTGTTTCGAACCTCGTGGGTTCTAAACATGGAGACAACAGAAAATAAATATTAATTAGAAAATCTTGCAATTCGTTGGTTTTTGTTGTATAATTACACCATTTTTTGTTTGTATTACTTAGTTACCTTAGCTTATGTAGTTCTGTTACGACAAGGAATATAGTCAGTTGTGGTTAGATAATACTATAGAATGCAAATTATTAATTCTGGTACAAATATTACTGTACAAAATGATCTCAAACTTTCTGTATGCGCCTTTGTGCATGTAAAAGGTAACGGTAAAGTGATCCCGTTACAGGCCTAGTGTGGCCCAGAGGGTGGGTAGAGGTATAGCTCTACTGTTTCATTCTCGCCGTACTAGAAGGGGGTGAGTGGTCAGCAGCACGCCACGGCCGCACTTTACCCCCAGGAAAGACCCGTTACCCATTTTACAGAATGCTACCTTTGTGCATATATCAAAAGAAAATTACGATTGAGTTGTGTTTTCCAGATGTGGCAGCGAGCGTGAAGCTGGCTCATAATAATAAATACCGTGGAGTATCCTCCTATGTCTTGAAAAGTAAAAATGCTCCTAACTGTACAACGAGTTGATAATATGGCATATGTTGGTGCAGAATTTTTTTCCTCAAAATGGCCCGTAATAGCTTCCTGAAGTTTGGCACATCTTATATGGAACATCCTGTACAGCACCTGTGTACCACTAACGATAGAAAGTGTAAATCTGTAGAAGGAAATCTGTGATACAATTCGATACTGTCGGTAATAGAGGAACCTGTTTGAAAAGCCACGTTAAATGATCTTCCGGAAGCAGAAAACACTTCACACAGCTCAGAGCAAGTTGGAGCTGGCACGCCAGTAATCCAGACTAACCCGCTGAACTGATTTGGGAGAGAAGTTGCCGCGACAGGACGGCGTTTGGGTCCTTCAAATTACTCTAGGAATGAAACATGAAATTTGTGTAACTGCCAAACTTCATTCTGGGAAAATTGGCGAAAACACGAAATGTTACGGATGTAGTAACTAAATAATTGTACTTCTTTACGCAGTTTTTCCTTTAGCTCCGTGAACATTTAATTTCATTTTACATGACGCGAATGCCCTGATTAACTCCGAAACACTTGCCAGTTGTAATCTTAAGTTGTGATATCCTCGTCCTGCTTGTAGTTTTTTAATTTTTTTTAGAAGACTCTATATCGGTCTTATTATTGTATGCAGGAGATAAAGCTACTGACCTGACGGATGTCTTAATTTCAAGTTGCGTATTAGGTTATTGCGTACTTTCTAGTTTATATATGAAAGGTAAAGACTTTACGTTTTACTTTTAGACTCATGGTTATTATCTACAGATTAAAGTGGGCAGTAAATTCTAAAATGATCCATTCATTATCCTAAGAAGACCGAGAGAAGCCAACAGCATTTTGTGGTATTAATGTGCATGCATATTAACAACATATTATTCATTCCAGAAAGGTTGTTTTGTGTTTATCCAATATGGGGCATCGATGTATATAGTCATAAGAGCTAAAAGAGAACATCATGAATATTTTAACAATATGTACGGTTATTTAGTTTCACTTTGTATACTTACCAATTACAAACGAGTGTAAACAAAGAATGCCGCTGTTGTTTATACAAAAGCTCTGCGTAGATGATATGATAACTGATTAACATTATCATCACAGGCGTCACGATTCACGCAGTGTCGGACTGGACACTTGATGCCGTGCGCCACAGGAAATTTCATCGCACCTGTCTCAGACTTTGTGTTGCAAAGAAAAACGGAATGTCTTGCGGCGACATAGATACCGGACCTTCTGTGTGAGGATACCGTACAACTGTCAGACAACATTAAAACTGTACAGATGACGTTAAGATCAGGCGAATACTGCTGAAAATCCTGAGCCAAAGAGAGAATAAACTACCTTACATCTCAAGAGGAGGAAGTGATCATTTCTTGGTCTCTCATTTTGGATATCCTTGGGTTTCCATTTTTTGTGTAAAGATGATATCTTTGTTTTAGAAATTTAAAATCGGTGACTTGTATAAGCTGTACACTATAATTATCATCATCATCATTATCCTCATCTACTACATGATGTTTAAGTGGAATGTAAATTTGTTATATCTTCACATACCTCGTGACCCTGATGCTACATAATAGACACAGATACTTAGTGGGATAAGATATTATGTTAATGGACTTTATGCCATTACTTACGTGAATCATCAGTTATAAATGGGTTGATAATTTAAGAATCGATAATTTTATAATATGTAATAGTCAAGATTCTTACGTGTTCCTTCTGTAACGTAACTACCTAACGTAGTGTTACAGTAGACCGAGAGTGGCTGCTATTCTATTCCGTGCTGATAAATTAAATGCATTAAAAATTCGTGAGCCTAATCCTCACCCAGTGGCGTATCGAGGGGGAGGTTTGGGGGGGGGGTTCAACCCCCCCCGCCCGAAATTCCGAAGGCCCTCCAAAATCGTGCCAAATTCAACCCGATTTGAAAACTGTTAAAAACTTTTGAATTTAGGACGCCAACACCCCAAGATATTCGGAAAATAGGCAGTAAAATTCTAAAACTACTAGGTTCGCAATTGTTTTACATTAGCAATGACAAATAAATTCGATATAATCATAAATAGTCTTAAAGTACCAAAAATTAAGAACGTTTTACTATATGAAATGAAATTTCTTGTACCAAATTACACCTGCCCCCAGAACACCTGACTAGGGGGCTACCGCCCCCAGATCCCCGTTCTCTCTGTCCTCTTTCCTCAACTGGATTTGTTGAACCAACCCGAACAAAATTCCTGGCTACGCCACTGTCCTCACCTAACTGATTTCTCACAAGAAGGTAAAACACCAGACGTTACATAGAATATCAAACCGTCATGCTTTATTTTAACTCCTGTCTAGAGTTATACCAAGCAGAGAACTCAGTGTTCATCTCATCAAAATATTCTTGCACAAGCACTGAACCTTATTGGTATAACAAGTTGTGTCACAAATAAACACTTTAACCAGCTTCGTGGAGTACATTCCTTTCTAAAAGATAGGAGTTTTTTCAACTACTAAAGAAATTTCCTGAACTTCATGGAATCTGATGGTTCATTACCGTCTTCACAAAAGCCCTCCACTTGTCGTCGTTCTGAGGCACCGTAGACCATTCCGCCCCTTCCCATCTATTTACCTCAATATTCATTGCAAAGTCATGGTTTCTTAAGTGCGTACCAGTCTTTCAATGTTCTCTTTATTAAGGTTAAAAAACGTGTGTGCATTTCTGTTCTCCATCACGCGGTCCAAATGACCCGTGCATCTTGTCATGTTGTACTTGATCACCCTATAATATTAGGTGAGTTGGATGAATATAAGTCCGTATTACGGAGTTTTATCCAGCTTTCCGTTACTTAACCCTTAATCCCCTAACGTGGAAAATATGGTGAGCTCCTAATAATGCCAGCAGATGGCAGATGGGAATTAATTAGGCGTTTAAAGGGTTAATTTTAAAAGCAAATATCTTCTTCAGCACATTATTCTGGAACACCCTCAGCCTATATTTATCTTTTAATGTTAGGAACATAGTTTCTATGTTACATAAATTATACTTGTACTTCTGTTTGTTTTAATATTTTATCAGCATGAAAAATGATCGAGTATGAAGCCAACACATTCATCCAGACGTGAAAATATTTTATAATACTCACTGAAGGAAGAAAGTTGGCTCTCGATCTGGCCAGGAATACTAATATTTTAATATCTGGTTTTGAAGAAAGTAGGAGAATTGAATACAAATTATGGTAGAAATAACGTTCATATAGAATATAATTCTTAAAAATGTGCCCTACCTTACTTCACAGTATCAAAGGACCTGGTACCTTTTGAATTTAGAACTTCCATACTAGCAAAACCATTTCCAGTGTAGCAAGCATACATCATCTTCGAGATATTGTAAAGCGTTTAAGATATTTTTTTTTCCACACAAACTGTAAGAGGTTATTCTTTATCAGAGTCTTGGGCATAAATGACAGTGCCCCTAAGTACGATCATGGTGATAATAAATTTGTTTGTTTACGTAATTATATTTGTCAGAATATAAGCCATTAGAAAATTATCTGCGTGTAGTGCACTTCTACAAAAATTATTTTTCGTATCTGTTTTATTTATACTGTTACTAATACTATGTTATCAGTTTGATCTGAAAATAAGTGTTTGTAAGGTAAGATTTGGTAAGGAATGTGAATGTTAGGTGGATTTACCATAGCGTTAGATTAGATGAATCCTAATTGGTACTTGTAATAGTATTGTTGTGTCTGACACAGCTGTCTTGTAACTATAGTAGTAGTTTAATTGTACATTAAAGATGTCTGTTTCGGCACACAATTACGACACTGAAACCCGTCGATGAAGGAAAAGAAATAGCACATGTGATAAAAAAGAAACATTTTTATTTGTATTAATAATTGTCCAACGAGATGCAACACAAAGCAGTCTATTTATTATTCTGAAAGTTCACTCTACATGTTTCGGATGTCAACCACACTCATCAACAGGTTTACACAAAACTGTAAGTACAGCCTCCGGTACTGTGCAGCTACCTCCCTCCAACGCGACCAAGCTAGCTTGGCCGCGTTGGAGGGAGGTAGTTGCACAAAAATATGACCAGTACCGGAGGCTGTAGTTAGAGTTTCGTGTACTCCTGATGATGGGTGTGATTGACACCCGAAACGTGTAGAGTGAACTTGCAGAATAATAAATAGACTGCTTTGTGTTGCAGCTCTTTGAATAAATCAGCGATGTACGGAGCCATAAAAATAAAATTTCTATTTCTATTTTTTATTATGTTTAATGAGTTATATTTTGAAATTCGAGCAGGAACATCAAATGATAAAAAGTGTAATATTCTCTCATTCCCTTTGTCTAGACTGCAGGATCAGCCTTCATGCTTTTACCCATCATTCTTTATGTGCAGGTAATTCAGTTCGTGTATGCATACATATTTGTCGTGGTCGCCGGTTAAACATGTCGTTTATACTGGAGAATCAAACGCATCTTTAAATATCCCTGTCGTATATTAATTGACCTGGTCTACTGTAAGAACCCACACATAATGAATTCTGATATTTTAGGTAACGTTTTCATGAACACGCTGTACTTACTGTATAATTCGAACCTTATCTCAAGACTCATAACTTCTCATCATTTTAGATGGATTTGTCAAAGCAGTATACATCAGTATTGACGTATAAATGGCAACAACATTTTAGAAGGTACTTTGCTCAAATTTGAAAATATTATTCAAAACTAAATATAGGCCTACTTTTATTCAGTTTTGGTCACTCAGAACTGTTTCATTGTTTAAGACCTTATCCCTTTCCTTTAATGCACTTTGGCGAAGAACGAAAGGAATGAAAGTAAATGCGACAGAGTATTACTTACATGCCTTAAAAAGACGGGTGAAGAATTTGGTGAAAATTGTACTTCGTGTAGATTGAAAGATCACAAAAATAAACACAAATAAAACTGACAGTTTTTTTCTTTTGATAGGAGTCAACTCGTTGTGTTGCAGTACTAACTGAAAAGTCGTTCATTCGAAACACAACAATAATATATAGCTAATTTTACATTATTGAATATTTGTTGTGTTTTGACTGAACGATTTTTTAATTATAACTGACAACACCGATTCAACACAATCTCTGTTTCGTTTGGCTTTCAACGCTATTTGGAAATGTATACTCTTAAGAACTTTCTGTCGTCTTCGTTATCACCACCATCACAACATGTCGTGATTATCACCACAATCAAATTGTGTCATAGTTATCACCACAATCACAATGTACCATGGTTATCACCTCAATCACAATGTGACATGGTTATCACCTCAATCACAATGTGTCATAGTTATCACCCCAAACGAAATGTGTCATGGTTATCACCAAAATCACAATGTGCCATGGTTATCACCACAATCACAATGTGTCATAGTTATCACCACAATCACAATGTCATGGTTATCACCACAATCGCAATATGTCACGGTTATCACCAAAATCGCAATGTGTCATGGTTGTCATCACAATCACAATGTGTAATTGTTATCACCAAAATCACAATGTGCCATGGTTATCAACACAATCACAATGTGCCATGGTTATCACCACAATCACAATGTGCCATGGTTATCACCACAATCACAATGTGTCATGGTTATCACTACAGTCACAATGTGTCATGGTTATCACCACAATCACAATGTCATGGTTATCACTACAATCACAAGGTGTCATGGTTATCACCACAACCACATTGTATCATAGTTATCACCAAAATCATCACGTATCAGTTCCTGCTTTCTTCCGGCTTCGACGTCTGAAACTACTCATTTAATTTTTATTATTGGGCGTTCCTTTTGTGTCGCACCGTCCGTTGACATAGGCAGAGCAACTTGGAAATTTGATTTTCAGGCTTTTTTTCTAAATTCTAGCAATTTCTGGTATCTTTTGTTATAGTGCTGTTTTCAGTCTATAGGCCTTCCCTAGTAGCTTCAGCCCATTTGCGACCAATTCAGAACACTCAACCAATAAAAAACACAGTGTTTTTCTTTCGATAGTTATATATGACATAACGCAGAGTACTGCTGCATGTTTCAGACCACAGGGGATCACCATCAGGCAACAAATATTTTGTTACATTGCAAAAATCTTAGTAATTTTGAACACATAATTAGTATGTTATGCATGTTAACGCAGAACTGCGTAAACAGGTATTTGTAGAAGAGTTGTGTACATAAGTGAAATGGGATTATCATGTAGGGAATCTCCGGGGCAGCTTACGTACTTAATTAGTGTGTCAACTTTCGTTAAGTACGTAAATTGCCCCGGAGATCCTCTATATTAACATGTTATTCCACTTACGTACACAACTGTTCTACAAATAACTGTCAACACTCCACTATTTCACCATGCATAAGATGCTAATTATGTGCAAAAAAATAACTAATTAAATTTTAAGCAGTATTATCTGATATTTTTCCCTGATGATATTGCCTTGTGGATTGAAACATGTAGGAAAATTATGCCTTATAACGTAATTATCTAAGATAAACGTAGTTTATTTTGTTGTTTGAGGGTTGTGAATTAATCCAACGTATATGGAACGAACAACATAAAGGTTAAATTTATGATTTATCATTTTTTATCTGAAAATGCAGTCTTATTATGTTGAGAATTAAAGTCAATAAAGTATCTTCATTTGCTTCACTACAATTCCTCACATAAAATATGAATACCCTGTTACTTCTCATCTGCAATGAATTTCTGAAGTACATTTCATCTGCCAAGCCTAATGTAACTGCAAATTCAAAGGATGCTGCTATTAAAAATATTTATGAGGTTTTACAATAGTAATTTTGATTGAAGAGCGCGTTGACAATACAAGTAAAAAGGTTTCAGATTGTCTTCCTGCACTTCAAATTACAACGTGTACATCGACCTGTCACAAATTTCTGCGTTGCTGCGATGGAATGGCCTACCCCTTACCCTCTGCTCCTAGGCATTTGCCCACCTGCAAACCGCTGTAGTAAAGGTCAATCCAGTTGCTGCTCTAAATGATATGGTACGCGTTACTTGGACAGCCATTCCGTCACTCATGTAGGAACGAGGCTCGGTCGATCTACCCGTCTGTCTGCCCGTCCGTCCGTCCATCCGGTCGCAACTGCGGGGTAACAAAGTGGCAGGCGGGCCGAGTCATCTAAGCGTGAACTGGACAGCGTGCTCTTGTTCGATGCAAATTCGCTCCATCGACTGGAACACAGATTGAGTAGTGTACTTCACACCCAACTGTGTCTTCCTCTCTTTTGTAGGTCACCCGTCTTTCGCGTTCGCTAAAACTAAGGGGAAGGCATTGAAAATGAAATGTACGAGGATTCCAGGACACAATACCCACAAGTACCGTTTGAACGCGACATAATTGGCAAAAATATTGTGAGAGATGCTTTGATCTAGACCTATTGACGGATAGACTTAGTGTCCGATTTTGAGCCTTCCCTATTTACCTCCGTGCGAGCAACGAATTATGAAACAGAGTAACCCTGCCTAGGGTGCTCGGAATTGTCCATCTGTTACAGAAATTCCCCGCCTTGTGTGTAATTCATTTACATTATAGTCGCCACAAAATTTCACCACCAATTTCTCTCCTGGTGCAGATAAATCCAATTAATGTCGTTAAGTTATCTTACTATAATATTTATTTGGTACTATAATCACAATTCTACCTTTAAAGTTATCAGTTGCGGCTTGCTGGATACACTTCATCATTTTTCGTTCATTACAATGCGCATGGCGTCTCTACTGTATCGTGTTCTGAGCATGTTAAACCCATCCAACACATTTTAAATCTACGTAGTAACATCTTAGTTGTCTCTGGGACAGGTCTGTCTCTCGTCCAGGGGAGTCCTACGAATTACATTCGTGTCTGTGAGTGCGATCAGGTGCTAAAGTAACCCTCCATACCTACAGTGATTAGGCAGAAAAAGTCAGAATAAGAAAGAAAGAAAGAAAGAAAGAGCAAATTGTTTAATGTTAATCACACCTTAAACTCATAAAAGTTGAAGAGTTATAGCTGATTAAATTGTATTTTAATTGGTTCTCTCTAGAAACAAAATGCCAAATGTCGAGAAAGCATCCAAAGCCTCATTCACATATAAGAGAAAGTGACAAGAGTTCGAAGTAAACCACATAAAATGTTGGATTTAAGGCTAAAATAAGTATTAAGCTAAACTGTCAACGGCAGCACGATCATCTTCTGACTCTTCCCATGCACGAAGGGAGATTGGTTTTTATGATCATATCGACGGGTATAATATGGTTGAAGCACGCTAAATGACGTATGTCTCTCCATTTAATGGACACTTATTTTTTGCCCCAAAACCCCAAGGGAAAAAACAATTAGGATGCCCTATGGGTGTATGTAAAAATATATTAAAAACGGATGTAAGAAAATTAGGATATAATCGATAGGAATTTTGCATGCACTTTTCCAGGTTGCATTTCAGCTGCGAACAGGTTCATAAAGTTGTTTTATACAGCGTAGAATGGTAATTTTTTGCCGACGTTTTGGGACAATGTGTCGGTTCCAACACGTCGGTAACGAACTACAATCTACGCTGCGTATAATCCCAGAAGACCGCAAATTTATTTATTTTTTGAGCCTAAGCCATCTTGATCAAATTTTAATTGAACTGTGTCCAGTAGGTTTGGAGATACGAAGCCGAGACTGACTGTCAAATATCTGTCTGAATCATTTCAAAATTGTTTGGGACATATTTGCAGTATTTTCATTTTACTGGATCTCTGATATATTCCTGCTACACTGTTCAGGTTCACTTTCCCGTAATAATCATGTATCTGGCTAATGATTTATTACTTTATTGCTAGAGCAGAGCGGAGATAGCTCAGGGGCTGTAGTGACGACTGTTAGCTTGAACACGAGAAAATTGGAGTTCGTTTCCCTGCATACGCAGTGATATTTCTGTTTTCTACAACTGTGAGGTAGAGTTTAGAGCTGGCCTAATTCGCTACCTAGCAGACAAGGAGAAAGAGAACCGAGGACTGAAACTCACTGTTCATAGTCAGCTGCCTATAGCACTCAGTTTTCTGGACCTTATTGCCACTACAGTCTGGGTATTCCAAATTTTATCCTTAATCAAGAATAGAAGCAACTTTTAATAGCTAATTTTAACGCTTTAAAGACAGTGAATATTAAATACAGTTTAAACATTCAGCTCGTACCGCGCAGTAAATTCTCGTCTCGGTTGTGAAAATAAAACCGTTGATTCTGTATTGGTAATAAATGGCTGTTATTTCTGAGATAGGTGCACAACACATTAATACACTCTGGGCTGAATGTTGAATTTTTGTATGTTCAACCTGGTGTTACATAAAGTAACCGCTAGTCGTTAAACATTCAAAGAGAGAGGAATGAAATGATGCTTTGAGAGAAAGAGTGAATCCACAGAAAGTTGTAACAACGGACTGGCAGCAGTCACCAGGATGGCAGTCACAAGTTGACGACAGAGACACCGGTAGTGGTGTCGTGGCGTTACTGCGAACCCACAACAATGGGAAAGACTTGGATCGTAAAATGTCGAGGTTGCGTCCTTCTAATGTTTACAGGAAAATGTAGTATGAGCAAGAGACCCAGAGTATGTAGCAGGAAGGACATGAGGAGGAGGCAGGAAGCGGAACTACCTTATGAAAAGGATTCTCCTTACAGAGCGATCAACATCAAGGAAGAGAAGTCGCACAGAAATGTATCTTCCGCAAGCGGAATGTTGCGAAAGTCGCATTGTTCAGATATAAACAGGCAAGTATAGAATATGTTTCATGCTTCACGACGTGTGTGATATTAAGAGACAACAAAATAGTTTCTGGTTCAGTCAAACACAACAATATATTTTATCTTATTTTTATCTTGAGGACATATTTCGGGCAATTGACCGTCATGAGACCATCTTTACAAAACTCAGAATAAGGTACATGTAGTGCAAATAACATTCATGTAATGCGGGATCCTATAAGATTGACGAATGCATTAAATTATCTTAAAATGGTATGAAAATAATGGTTTTCTTTTTGTAGCTTTGATATATCAAATTTTTTGTAATAATAAGCAATTGTTGGAAGTTGAAACGAAATTAATATGTGTATATATAAAATACATTTAAAAGCTTCTATATTCAATTCGAATAATGTTTTGTTATTAAAATATATGTCTATCTTACTTAGTCGCAAGTGATTGCACACGATGCAAAGCAAGGATTTTTGTGCCTTTTGTCGTGTACGTTGAATTTGGAAATTCTAATGGTAATGTAGATATTATTGAGCACGTGCACACGTCAAGTTGTACACAGGGGTGCTGATAAGTCCTTAGCCCGACTAGGAAGGAAACAAGCTAATATTTCTGCTAGAATTGCGTGAATTTTCTTCGGCGTCTTGCCTTGCAGGAAAAAAATAACTTGATGACAACTCGCGTCTCGATGTTGCTGATATCGCGCGCGTCCCTGATATTCTTCTGAGTTTGTTTTCTTTCCTGGTCGGGCTAAGGACTTATCAGCACCCCGGTAAAATGCCCCCTCCCCCACCTTTAAACTGATAATATAACTTTAATTGTAACACATGAAATTTCCATGCATGATTTGTTACTTATTTACGTAAAATAAGTTTCTAATATCTTAAACCTTTAAACGACGAGTTAAATCTCACCTGCCATCTGCCGGCAGTATTAGGAGCTCACCATATTTTCCACGTTAGCGAGTTAAAGGTTAAAGCTGAGAGAAGTGATTTCAGAGAGGTTTATTAAGCTTGAGCGCCCAACGTAACGGGAGAACAGTGACTGTAGAAGTGACAACAGTTGTAATCGTGGTTGACGCCATCTATTCATATCAATTAGGTGTCAATTATCCAATCAAGCACAACCATACAGGTACTTAAATTTTCTTTTTGTGTTCCCATACTATTAACGATACAAGCCTGTCTAGCTAAGATAATCTTGGTTGACAATGACCCACTGTGTATTTCTTATCAATTAGGTGTCAGTTATCAGACCAATTGACTCCTTACTGATGAGGCATACACAACGGGATGATTTTACCCAAGATTATCTTAGCTAGTCAAGTCAGTCCTTGAACACACACGAACAAAACTAATATATTTCTATGCTTATATTTTGTCGGATAATTATCATATTATTGAGAAAGCTGTAGAAAATTACATAATTACAGACAGCGTAATTTTAGATTCTTACAAGAGATTCGTGTGACAACGAAACTACGAAGATCGTTGCAGCATGAAGGACACACGGGAATTGCCACTAATGCACACATGTTACTACTTTAAAGAGACTTTATCTGTGAGTAGTATTTGGAGACGCAGTCAAAACTAGGAGAACAGAATATTAATAGACATTAGAGAAGTGTGTAACGGCGTGCACTAGATTTATATGACTCAGCATCCAGTGCATTTACGGATTTTTATGTCCATGATAGTGTACAGGATGGACTGTATTCTTGGACCATTTTGTGTTTCCATGGAATAATACGATTGGCAGATAAAGACATTCAATTCTTCGTTATTCATATCTTTGCTAACAGATGAAGGCAACTGTTCTCCTGTAAGTGAGAGATAGGAGAGGCTGCAGTCGGAGGAACGTGTTGCGAGGGAAGTTAAGTGCTGGCTTGAGGCACTGCGAGTTGTGTTCGGTCTGCGTGAGTGCGTAATAATTGATACTGAGGGAGACTGAGCGGAAATTAAGTAACTGGTGTCTGCACACGTTATGGAAATGTTGTATAACGGTGGGAAATGACTTAATGGATGAGTGTCATATAAGTAATCAAGCAGTTACTTAGCTAGTCGAGAGATTAATAAAATTTTACGAATGCTGGAAGTTTGCTTTCTTCTTTACAAATGTCCACCATTGACTCCTGAGACAAATTAATGTAGTACCATGCAATTTTTAACGCATCTCATTAACACTTTTATTACTACGCTGCCATCTACATCTGGGTCTTCCAAATGGTCTCTCAGTCTCAGATTTTATTACATTTGAACCATCCATACTGTTTAATTCCATTTGAGCACCTTAATGATATTTTATAGAAGGTACAAACTGTAAAGTTTTTGCTATTTATTTTTTTTCTCCTATCGCCTTCTTTCTACTAGGTGCACCTTTGATCACTACACCGCAAAATCTTTCGTTCTTATCGCAGTAGAGCTTACTTCCACATTCGCATAGAAACCAGAAAAAAATTTTTGTTCTGTAAATTTCGTTTCTCTAACATGACCGTTATTGTAATAGTAATAATAATATGACCATGTTCCAAAATCAGTAGAAACAAGTCAAGGAGGTAAGGTAATCATATTGTGGAACTAACAAGTACAAACTGACAGAACTATCCCCAACAACAAACCAGATATTATAATCCGTGATAATGAGAAGGGAACATATATGTTAAAAGACACTGCAATCTCAGGAGACAGAAATGTGATTAAAAAAGAAGCTGAGGAGATTCTAAAATATAAAGACCTTACAATAGAAATACAGCGCAGGTGGAATGCAAAAACAAAGGCGATACCAGCAATAATAGGGGCGACTGGGACTATTTCAAATTCATTTAGAAAATACGTGAACAACATACCAGAAAACATGAAGTCAAAGAACTACAAAAAAACAGCCATTTTGGGCACTGCACACATACTTCGGGAAGTACTTATGTAAAATACAATAGATTCAACACTGAAACTAACGATATAAGCACCATGAATAGTAACAACAGAATAACTACAAACTGTATTCCCTAGGGACATAGTTTATCTCTGGAATATAAGTATAAATACCCTGCATAAAGGAGATGATGATGACGATGATGATGATGATAATAATAATAATAATAATAATAATAATAATAATAACGAAATAATTGAAACGGATGTGTTGGAAAAAGTGAATTCTTATGGAGTGTCTGTTAACAGGAACGTCAGACGAGCAATACACCTTCGCGACAGTAATCTCTCGGCTTTAAACATGGTGGAAGAGAATTTGGAGGGATAATAATGCAGACCTCTCTGCACATGCACTTTAATTAACAGTAATGACTAAATGTGGCGGGCGGAGAGAGAATTGGGGAGTGGTTTCGCATGGATGAAACGAGATTTTCCTGCAGCTCTGTAGCGGGCTGTGATCACCCAGCCGCGTATAAACACGTTCATATTTTTATTTTTACAACGTGATTATCTTCTTCCGAAAACTTACTACAATTAATATGCCAAATTGAACAATTATTTCGTAGATGTTTTTAAAAAGTTTTTATTATTATTATATACTTTATTCATCCTCTATCAAAATTGTCGGGATTATACGCGTTGAATGTAGGTCTACTAACTTTATTATGATGATGATCATCAACATCATCACCAAAATTTAACTGCTGATTTAGCTTGTAATTGCAGAGCTCATGTTATATCTGTTACGTTATATGTCGTGTCTCTGCGTGTAATTTTTTCTGTATTCTTGTTTTAGTAGTCCTTTCGCTTATTATTGTGCTGTTGTGTTTCTAATAAACTAGCACATTAATAATATTTTCATATTATTATTATTATTATTATTATTACTTTTACATTTTAATCATTTTAAAATGAATTATTTTGCTACTACTCAGGTGTCACAATGTTTTATGTAATTTATAAATATAGGTTTTACTTAAGTGATTACGCGATCTACCAGCAACTACCCTGCAGACTGATAAATTTTGCGCAGAAGGTGAAATCCTAAAAGCATTGCTGCTTTGCGAGTATCGTTGGAAAAGCTTTCTTTCAGGTTTCGAATTTCGAAATTCCTGTGCATGTTCGTCGTGACCGCGCCCCTGACTTGCAGGTTTATTACTAATGAAAGAACGCTAACGCAACTATTTATTACGATTAAATATTACGACAGCAACATGTTTCGGCTTGGTGTATAAAGCCATCCACAGGCTGTATCTATAAAGCCTACAAAGATGGTCCAAATAAAACCGGTATACCTTACAGTAACTGTTAAAATACGACAAATCAATGACATGTTCCATATATTTATCATGTTCATTTGTTGCATAATAAAGTGCAAATTAAATTTTTTTTATTAACTCTGTATGGTCACGTTCTGATGGCATGGTACAGCATCCTAAATTGATGAATTCCTATTGTGCGTTTCGTGATGTGATGAATTCCAAAGTCAAGTTCTGGATTTCTATGAGCTATTAAGAAATCCTTTTTTCTTGGATTGGTCACTTCTTGTGTAGGAACAGCTTTCTAAAACACGTTATTGAAGGAAAGGTAGAGAAAAAAAGGAGGCGACGGGAAGACGAGGAAGAAGGCGTAAGCATGTGCTGGATGACCTTAAGGAAAAGACGGCATAATGTAACTTGTAAGAGGAAGCACTAGATCGTACTCTGTGGAGAGCTTGCTTGGAAGGGGCTATGGACTTTTCGTAAGAAAAACTATGTATGAATTATTTTATGGATGTATGAATGAATGAATGAATGAATCTTCTGGTGTAGGAAGAGACTGGATCCGTTTTTGCGGAAAACCGGATGATAATTAATATGGAGAAACGGCTTCGTAACATTGTTTTGCATTTCCAGATTTGTTTATTCTTGTTTATTCAATTTTATTACCTTACATTTCTCTGGAACATCCCAGTTGCTTCTCGAAGCTTAGTCATTTTAAAGTTTGCATTCTGGTTTCCTAACTAAATTCCAGTTCCGAACTAGTACTTAACAGCTACCGTACGTTTGGTCATTACTCTCGACCTTAGGCGATGTGCTTTCCTTCAGCATTTTAGCTGAACTTATTGTCCCACAAATATAGTTTCAACCTAAAATTTTTGTCGATATCGTCGATCCGAAGAAGGTTTATCTTAAATATTGGAAACTTTTCACGTTCTTTGTAGATTAACCACTAACTGTTGATGTTTGTATATTGATTGTGAAATCCTTTTGTTTAACATTAATTATGTCTCAGTTATTGTTACTTGGACAGCACACAAGCTGCTCCCTGCTTTGACATCTGTTTATACCAGATACGAGCAGAAGTAAAGCAATCCTTTTCCTGGGCTGCGCAGGCTCTTAGGTTTCCAGGAGGTTAAGGCTGCCAGGATTTCTGGACATGAAGGTGGCAAGGCTTTCAGACCTCCGCGTCGACCGTCTTTACCCCCAGGGAATATCCGTGATACTAATTTTTGTTATAGACTGAGTCGACCCAAACCCATAATACGGCCGGATTAATTAAGTCAATAAAAAATCCAGTGACCCCCATCAGGAATCGAAACCGCGACCTTCATTCTAAATACAAGTACAAATCCATTTTTCCATTCACTTAAATGGTCTAGGAAGAGAAACTGATTTAATAAGTTTAGTATTGCATAAAACCTAGGGAGAGAAAAGTAAATTAATTACCGAGCTCTATTTAGATCTGACTTGATAAATGTACATAATCTCTTGTTACACATTCGTTACCTTAGGTCTATTCAGACTAAGAAATAACGTTTACTTGCGGTATTTTATATCTCATTGACCAAAACGTTTATTTATAAATGACATGTATATTTTTCATCCAAACAGTGTTTTGGGACCATAATTAATCGAAATATCTTGCGGGTAACGCACTTAGAGTGTCTGAATCGCATGACTTGTGCTTATTCGCAGCCAATACGGTTTTATGAAGCGCAGGTAAATAAGTTTTAAACCTTTGTATAAATTTACTGCAGTATCTGGCATATAACATTCACACGTTAACAGGGCTGTTTTGGGTATCGTGTAACATTCCAGATAATGTTTTTGGTCTTTTGCAGTCGTCCTTTTAGTTAAATTGTAATAAGTCAAACTTGTTGGGTAAATATACTTCACAGCGGATTAGCAAACTACACGGTGCAAAGTCCGTCTAGAGAAACTGATAGTCACCACCCTAAACAAGCGCTTGACGGATTTGTGTAAGCAGAAGGCACTTTATTGGTTTAATGAGGGTTCGCCACTCTGTGTACTTATATACACAATATGAATAATTTATTTGTGAATAATTGATGTGGGCGTGATAGCTTAACTCCATTCAGCGATCCTGTGACCTGCAGAGTTGAGGTAAAGCGAATGTGGAGAGTGTCCTGCTCTTTGTTTTTTTGTTTACATGATTGTACAAACTGCGTGCAACAGAGACCAGAAATACGCAGCCTGTTGCCAAAACTTTACGTATTTGGCTATAATATGGAATATCCCACTGCGTTTAGATACACTGATGAGAGGCATTTGGAGATAGAATATAATTTATAACTGAAGAACAAAAACCAACTTGATGCCACTTATTATTTTATTGTACTTCTTATAGGCTCAACATGTTTCGGGCACTACTATGACCATCATCAGAAGCTCGTGACTATAATGTTGAATACCACATTGGTCGATTCGTTCTTGGTTTGATGAAGGTTGGAGGTTAGGTGCGGGTAGGCTGGAGTAGTGTCCGGGCTGCAGGCTAGTGACATCTAGTTGGATTCTTCAGTTATGATAATGATGCACTGTCCAACAAACACCAAATATAATTTATATTTTGTTTCAATTCGGCCACACCTTCGGCTTCAAACCGAAATATTTCTTTTTTTCTCCTTTTCGCCATTACAGGCAAAAAACCGTTTGAGGTAATATCCTTTGATGGTAAATTAGAATAATATGAAAATCATAAGTAGAAGACTGAACGAAATTTATTGTAATTATATATTCCATGACAATTTTATGTAATTATTGTCAACGTTTATCTCTTTCGGTTTAATTAAAAAGACATAGTAATATAATTATTTTACATGATTTTTATTATTTATTTTGCTTTTATTTTAAAAGTTGATTATAATGTGTTTGATACAAAACCTATCACTAGCGCAGTATTTTATGTGTTTGGGTTTACACATGGGCAATGACAGCATAAAAGATTACATTTTTAATGTGCATGGTGTGTTGAATGAAGGCAGTCATAACATGACATTATCTGTCATTAGAACTTTAGAACTTAACAGCTCTATATATTAGCTCAAATGCAGGCCTGATAATAGCCTGAAACGTGAAGCCGAAACATGTGGTCGGCTTGATGCAATGTAAACTTTCTGTTAACCATTGCTGTATTAGCTGAAATATGTTAATTAGTGTGACGTTAGCCTTTATGAAGCACTTCCTACATAACCACTGAATAATGTTGAGAACCTTATTTTTTATAAATAATAATTTCGTGGGCTGGGCTGAATATTAATCTTACTGTGGCTTTGCCACTACTGTCGTGTCCGGAACATTGGTGCAGTGATTTCAGCAAAATAAGTTCGGCTACAGTAGATGTGATACCGGTAACTTTCTAGGCGCAACATAACTACCATGACGTTCTGACTCGCCCTGTGCCCACAGATAACATATGGGTCAAAGCAAAGGCTTCAGATTTAATTTTTACTGCAGTAAAATATAGAGCTATAAATTGTTCTCGTGCCTCGTGACCACATCAAGAAGGTGTATCAGAGAATAGGAGATGGACTTAGGTGACGGTGACAGGTTGCTGTCACGCGGAACTCTTAATTTTCTGTAGTCATTGTAAGTGAAATTGGGTTTAAGTGTGTTTTTGACCATTATTCTCTTTCAGGAAAATGGAATTCCGGCCATTCTGTCAATGTAAAATCGACTCTTTAATTTTAAATCCAAGCTGATGCTTTAAAACCAATGCTTACCTAAAACTGAATTTATTTCATAAGAGTATAGCGTTCGTCACCCATCTTCGTGTAGAGATTTTGTTTCAGAATGTATAATAATGTACATTAAAACCATATACACAACGGGCTGCTTAGGCGGAAGGCATATGACGCCATATTTTATTTACTTTGGAAGGAAAGCAACATACACAAAGCACACCAACCGGCGTGTTTTACAGAAAACAGACAGCCTGAATGCAAGGCGGAAAGCAAGTAGGGTGAAGTCAATAGTGGGCCACGACCCGCTCTTTGTTGATGTTACGAGATAACTGTCCTTAGGACTCGTCTGGACGAGTGATAAGTCCGAAGAAGAAACCTCTACCTGACAACACACAACACTCATAAGAGACAAACATCAATACCGCCAGGGGGATTCAAACCCGCAATCCCAGGGAGCGAGCAGGCGCAAACCCACTTTTTAGACTACGAGGCGACTGGGATCAGCTAACTGAACTGAGTTCCGTTCTTGGTGTTTTGAAGCTGCTGGTGTAATTATAGGATAGCTTTAAAATCCTGGCTAGGTGTGAGCAGGGGTAAAGACACACACAGTAGCACGCATGGCAACGCATTCCATATAAAACGTGAGGGAAATGTTCATAACTGCTACATTTTTATAGTCCATACAAAATCCCAACTTACACATTCATGAACGTTTAAATTAGTCGAGAGTAAAAATCGAAAGTCGTAAAAATTCGGCTGTTGCTGGGGAAAGGAGGCAGAATATTGTACGAGCCTTCGAGTTTATAATTTGCAGCAATGGCGGTCTAGCAATTCAACGTAATTTAACGTATGCGAACAAAACCCTAGGCTCAGTATAACCAAATCCTTTACCATTACCGGGTGTTTCAAAAGGTAATATAACAGTTGTTCAGACTCTATAATGAACACGTCAGGATATATACCACTATAAATCATAAACTATTGCTTATATACACTGAAAAATTGGGATAAATCCTGATTAAATTTCGGTGGAAAATTTAGAAACAACCCTGATTGAAATAAATATCTCCAGGAACATTTAAATCTCCAGACGATAGATTTATTCATTCTAAAGAACAGTACGCGATATAGTAAGGATTTTCACTAAACTGTGCTGCTACCTAGAGAACGTTTGCATCCGAAGTTTAATTGTAATGCTACCTGAAGCAGTCGTGGTTTTCTCTTCTCCATGAATGCTTGGCAACGCACAAGAGAGAACTCGGAAAAAAGAGCCAAGCTTTCGCATGCCGAATGTTTGATTACAGTGCATCATACAATTCGGGTAATTTAATTACTTGATTACTTCACTCAGTGGAGGAGCGCTCGAATGTAATTTATTTTTTGACATTTGATAAATTACTGAATGATTTTTGTTGTTATGAATTCCAAGGCTGCTCTGTCGTTTCCACAATGGCTTCCCTGTAGGACTAATAGCAAAATGAATAAATGTTTGGGGTATGTGATGTGATTTATGTTGCTAAAATGGGCCTACAGCCTTCCGTAACATTTCGTTTTGAAAGGGTTTCCTTGCATCTCTAATCGACTCTATTATAACAGAATGTTTACAATATCTATATGCATATATAACTAATTGCAACCAAATGGTAGATGATTTGAGTCACTTTAAAAAAGAATCATCTTCACAGATATTTGTACGTACATTATGCAGCCGGTATTGGATGGTTGTATATATCATAATTTTAGGAAACTTCAGCTGGCCGAGAATATGAGTCATGTCTCTGTCTCTATCAAATTCAAATCGCACGCCATTTTCTCGTGAGGTCTCAAGCAGAATGTGACGTAGTATATTCGTCTCTCTTCTAAATTCCTACTATGAACTTTGTGCCTTTTTTTGCAGATAGATAAAAAAAATTACCACAAGTAAATAATCAACGAACTTGACTGCTATATCCAGGAATCCAAAGCAGAACACAATTGATTCTAGGTGTCAGTAAGTGGGAATGCATGTGAATTTAGATAGCGTTATGCAGGTTAGCAGGAATTCTAAAATAAGCTTCTAAATATTAAAATGATGCAGGTGAACTATTAAATATATCAAATTAATATGTAACTTTATTAAGAAGATTGATAGAGCAGAATAGGAAATAATAAATAAATTTGTGAAACGTTATGAAGAGGCAACTGGTAAATAATGACGTTAGGTAGAGGTACAGTTTTTTTTAAATTTTGTTAATAGAACGAGATGCAGAGGCTTCGAACTGGAAAAGACCTTTTGTTAGCGGGCACAGTTTCTTGTAAAATTTGATTAAAAAAATAAGTGTTTGTTGTTTGATTTGGTGTGGAGAAAATGTGAGATAGTCCAATAAGATCGCATCTTTGCAGTCGTGAATGTTTCCTTTCTACCGGCCTGACTTAAAAATATTATTAAAGATGTAACACTGTTGGTGTATCTAACACCAAATGCATTAACCGGACTGGCCGTTTCTGCTTCGGAGAAATTCGTCTTAAAATTGTCTGCACTTGTGCTAACACAATGGGAAGATGCTGCTCACTAGGAAGAGCTGAGTTCAGTTGATGCGTGTCCCATTGTTCAGCAGAATCTGTCGTGTCCAGTCTCCTGCCTGTAACAGGGATCGACTTCAGTTGCAGGATCCTATCAATGTCGAAAAAATCAAAATCTCCAGTCTAAAAACTATACGCCAAATTTAAGAAAGTTAGAATAAAAGATCTAAAATCTTTTAGGCTCATTATGTAGATTAGGATTTGTTAAATTGATGAATTATTATAAAAGTACTAAAATGGATTCTAAACATGAGAAAACTATCCTGGTTACTTTTTATGTTTATGGTTCCGTGCATAGCTGATCTATATTAATAACTGTCCAACGAGATGCGACACAAAGCGGTCAATTTATTATTCTGGGTGTCAACCACACCCATCATCATGAGTACACAAAACTGTAACTACAGCCTCCGGCCAGGTCATACTTTTTGTGCAGCTACCTCCCTCCAACGTGGCCAAGCTAGCTTGGCCACGTTGGAGGGAGGTAGCTGCACAAAAAGTATGACCTGGCCGGGGGCTGTAGTTACAGTTTTGTGTACTCCTGATTATGGGTGTGGTTGACACCCGAAACATGTAGAGTGGACTTGTAGAATAATAAATAGACTGCTTTGTGTTGTATCTCGTTGGGTAATTATTAATATATATCCTGCTTACGTCGTGATTCACCGTGGAAATGGAAGCGAATAAATCTCCCATTCTTATATTATGTCTTGGCCACGAAAAGTTATGCAATATTGTAAAATACTGTGCTCTGAAAGTGACGTCGTGTGGTCAGGCATAAATCATGAACTTTTCGAAGGAACCTACTGAATCCATCTTCAAGGTAGAACGGTGATCACATTACATGGCATCACATCCCTCAAGGTGGGGATTCGCAGCTGTGGCTGTGAAAAAGAGGGAAGTATAACAAGTTCATTACTGTCCGAAAATATGTATATAGAATTACTCGTGTCTGCCGCTAAGCCTCTATACAGATTTGGGCGGAAGGACGCTACGGTATTCATTACACTATTGTTGGAAACAAGTAAACTGAAACGTTTTAGAGAATAGTGAGCATAATGATCGCAGTTTCATATCCGTGCCTTGCTTTTTGAAGTTTATCCACTTGTTCCATATGACCTTTAAGAACTTTCATTCATTTCAATAATCGATAACTGATAGCCTGGTTGGCTCACACCAATCAAGCACCGTTAATTTTTTCATTTAACTCCGGAATGCAGACTTTCGGTTTTTGGGCGTAGTGGGAGGAACGCTGCCTCAGTAGAGAGGGTCTGGGGCTGTTAATTCCGGTGAACGTGGTGGCCAAAAGGGGTCGCCTTGCCGTGAAATTCCTGTCGTTGGAACGTTTCTCCATCTTACTGAAGCTACATTTCTGACATCTCCCCACATTATTCACAATTCAGTGCCCAAGCAGTGCTCGCAACATAACTCAATAGCCCTCGTTTTCTATACAATGGGCTGTTTGTTTTCATTACCAGAATAAAGCCGTTTTTAATAAAGGGACATTCCGCTTATTTTACGGATCAACTAGCAAAACTATTGTCACATACAACTGTGTTTAATGCGTTACAATATCCTGTATAAGTAAGAAAAATATTTTTATTTGAAGCCTTATGATAGCACTTTTGTGTTGAAATATGTAGCTTATTTTTAACGGGACTTTGTTATGCAATAACTATAGTAATGCTTGACGATGGTTATAGTAAGTAATAGAAAGAAGCCCCAAAAAACGTTTTTATCTTTATACAAAAGACACGCCTCTTGCTTTGGGTTGATGCGTTTGTAGTAAACTGTCCTTGTTTCTTTGAGGAAAACAACCAGAATTTACCGCAGATTGTAAACACTATTGCATTGTCCTGCTACGTAACACTGTAGAATGATGCAACGGATGTGAAATGTGCGGGTTAAACAGGATGTTGCAAGGGCCGACAGGACAATTCCAAATATCACTTCTGTTTGGAGTACATTTGAGTGCTCTTTAACCTTTTGGCGCCGGAATTATTTTTTTAATTTTAGCACACCCTGTACATAAAATGTAAATAATACAGGATCCAAATACTTTAGAATTATGAAACAAATTGCATTTTGAAGAGAAAAAACGGAGAGTATATACCATGTTTAAAATATTCAGTACCTATATTTGTTGAGTAAATATATAAAATGCAACTTTACAGTTTAGCAGTACGGTACGTCAACTATAGTTGACATTAGGCGTCAAAAGGTTAATACCTAAATACGTATAAACACCGAGGGATATCTCATTTTTAGTTGAATTTATTTTTATATAAAATAATCTTCGTGAGATTAGTTCATGTTACTGTTAGGAAAATGTAAAACTGTCAGTTTAAATGTGTAAGGCATCAGTCTTAGCCTCTGGTCTTATAGATATGCGTCTTCATGAAGAACATCGGTGCATTCTACAGAGTACGGTTCTGTTCGTACGTGTAAGACTGAAACGATCGTATCGATATTGTAACCAGCATATTGTGTGCCAGCAATGTCATTAAACGTGCTTTACTCTGAGTTATATGCTGTAAAATTACTGTTACTTTATTATGATAGAGAATAGCACTGTTTCTTAGAACCACGAGGTGAGATTTGTAATTTTTCATGATGACGGAAGCGGGAATCACTTTCGAAGCGTTCTATTTCGTATCAAAAACAAGAGCAATTAAAAGTGTTCACTGTGCGTGAGTTTGAGGAATACTCTCATGTGTATTTTGGAAGTTTACATATATTCTGGAAATTTAAAAAAATGTGAACAAAATACCTTACATCGTGATAAATCCGAATATTTCGGTTTTTGAAATCATATAACGTGCAAAGCCCTGAGAATCAAATAGTCATTTGTACTTGTGTTAAAGAATTTTTCGTCGGTATTAGAAGTTGTCTGTAACAGATCGCAATTTACGTCACATTTTAAGGACTGTGAAGTTTTTAAAAATTAAGAAAGATATAAATCAGTTTCTCTAGAAGACTTCTTCCACTGTAGACCATATTGTCGAAGAAAAAATTGACATCGGTATAAAAAGTATTGAAATTAAAAGTCCCCGCTCGTGTTATTAAAAACCCAGTCGCCATCGTTAATATCTCTCCTCGTCCACAGAAGAAAATCTTTACTTCTGTTCCGCTTTTTTCCTCTACATTTTGAATGTTGTAATAAAATTTCATTTCCTTTCCAACATTCAATAGAAAAATTTGTTTGATTGGGGCATTCCGTTGAGCTTTTAGGCAGACACAAAGAAAGCAGCACAAGTGTTGAAACACCTGCAGAGTTTCAAAGAAATATTACGTGGTTTTTGCAAAGCGCCGTCCTTCGAAGTGTGTGCATTAACAGCGAACCTGAGCTGACGTCGTATGTGGGCTGTATGACGTAACGTGAGCTCATGTTCGTAATTAGAGTGTGAAAATGACCGCGAATGTGTGTGATTCTGACAGTAACGTCTAATTGTTTGTTGCCGTGGGTTGTATATGTACAGTCAGTTCTGAAATAAAACGACAGTTACGTTCTTGTGAGTCCTTGCGTTATATAAAATCACGTAGTAAAAATGTGATCAGATTCTAAAATATTTCGTCCGTCATCCAACCTCATACCTCCACCCTAGTTGCTGAAATCACATAATAGCCAACATGCATATGCGAGATTGGCACCGTGTTTAATATTTATTTTAATATTTTCCATTTACGTGGATTAATTAGATTTTTTTGGGCGCTGCGGCCCAACGCGGGTTATGGCCTCCTCGTTCAGGAGGTTTCTAGATCACACACAACGACGCACCACAGTCGGTAGGACTCTCCTGGACGAGTGATCAGCCCGTCGCAGAGACCTCTACCTAACAACACACAACACTCACAACAGACAGACATCCATGCCCCCGGTGGGATTCGAGCCCACAATCTTAGCAGGCGAGCGGACGTAGAACTACGCCTTAGACCGTGCGGCTACTGGGACCGGCTAATTAGATTTGTAAAATGCATAAATAACGAAAAATATGCACTTTAATTTTATGATGTATTTTAATTAATAATATTTTCACCAACCTGTTTCAGCCAGTAACCACCCTGAAGATGGCCTGATTCCTGGCCGAAACATGTTGATGAAAGTAGTATAAATAAAAATAGGTCTTCAAATTAAAGTGAATTTGTTGGTTGTAAATTATGTGTTTATGTGTATATTTATGCATGTAATTTACATATAACTATAAAGGTAAAATTTACCCTTATGTACGTAATGAAGGGATAAGATGGAGTGGAAGTATGGCTCCACTCATTCCTAATCTTGGTATTAGATGGCGGTGTAGTCAGCTTCACGCCCTGGCCGCTTTCTCCCGGTGAAATAGCCCAAGTTGCCTAGCAAAAATTATTCTTTGTAGTTCTCAAAGGCCGGTCTGGACTGTGTGGAAATATAAAAATTACTTTAAAGAACTCCACTTTTCCTGTTGTCCAGCTTTCGGCCTAATTCCCGCAACTGTGTTCAGATACACGTACGCACATGCATAATTATTGTGTGTGGTTGTGTGCGTCTTATGCATGTTACCCACACATGTACGAGTATGTTAACACCTGCTCGTATATATGAATATATATATATATATATATATATATATATATATATATATGTGTGTGTGTGTGTATACACTCAAGCAAAAGTACGTAATCTTGAATTTGTCTTTCAGTGTAAAATTTCATGTTATGCTCGGTTTTTGAAAAAGGAACTTTACCTTAGAAATAATTTTGACAAAAATTATTTAAGAAATTAAATTACGTGAATTTTCATTAGTGTTTTTGCAAATTGACGAAGATGGTTCAAGCGTCATGCTTCTGAATTGCATTTAGACATGCCTGTTTCGAATATCTCCTGGGATATAAATTTTCATGACTAACGTTTTCCGTAATTTTTCTCAGGCCCTCCAGAATCATGCCAGAATGCTGCCCCAAACTGTGCCGCAGCCACGTTTAATTCATTGTCTAGGAATCATTCAGTTGTTCAGCGCTCTACACTCACGTACTGAGAGCTCCCCTAAATAAGTCATAAATAAATAAATAAATATTTTTCAAAAAGTCCTGCCACTAGTTAGTCTCCTTAAGCCAGATGAATCCTCTCCACACTCTTATACCCTACATGAAAATTCTTTGAATTCTATCCTGTAATTACAAGGTGATACATTCTATCTAATTCCCCATACAGTTTTCATGACCCATTTTAATGGTAAGGTTTACAGTCATTTTGATCTGCTGTATGTGATTATATTCTAATAGTTTTTTGAAAATTAAAATATAATAAAATATACACCAGTTGGTGTATGATTCATTAGCATATAATGAAGAAGGTGAATTCAGCTGTCCCAGGTTTATTCGAGAGTAACTGAGGATAAACATAATATCTACTGAAGTATCAAGAAATTAAATCCAGAATTCCGTGCATATACCCACACAGCCATGGATAAAGAATATTTCTTCATATTCCATGACATAATACTTTTAGTACTCGCTGCAGTATTTCAATTTTGTTGTCATTCCGATGGGTTTATTCTTTACGATTCGATTATTCTTGGTGTGCAACTTCAATAGAGTGGCATGTTCCACACACACACACGTGTGTCTGTGTGTGTGTGTGTGTGTGT
>Ga0123354_10001614_pt1 | contig 27916 bp, 24 predicted proteins | sample TergutLab28metaG_2_FD_97872 | JGI IMG/M metagenome (GOLD analysis project Ga0123354, IMG submission 97872) | Labiotermes labralis P4 segment gut microbial communities from Petit-Saut dam, French Guiana - Lab288 P4 | ecosystem: Host-associated > Arthropoda: Insects > Digestive system > Gut ... | reverse complement strand
CGCTACTTTTTTCATTCAAGTAGCTCCTCAATTGACCTCACGAGGCTGAGTGGACCTCGTTCCAGACCCACTACTACTCAGAAAATCTGGTAGCGCCGGGGATCGAACCCGGGACCTCTGTATATGTAGCCAGAAACTCTGACCACTAGACCACAGAGGCGGTCACAAACATAAACTCAAAATATTTAATGCTATTCCATTGCTACAGCGGTCGCACGAACGTGCCTAAATATTGCGTTACGGGTGCATTGTCTGTCTTGTTCATTTCCACTATGATGACAGTCGCGAATAACCAGTTCGTTCTGGTCCACTTCCAAGCTCTCTTGCAAATGCTTACTACAAGCTTTTAGAGTTGTTTTAAAAATATGTGTAATAAGTGGTATGATTTGTCAGCATTACCAAAAACCAAATACATTTGTTTTTCGACAAACTGTATGAAGTCCCAAGAGTTGAAATTCTGTCGTTGTTATTTCACCATGTAGCAAGTCATTAACTACACTTGTGTAAGATGGCGCTGAAACCTTTGTCGTTATGAAGTAGGGGACAGAATGTTATGCTTCAGCCAGTAGTGCAGCTTCGATCTTTGACGAGAAAGCTCTATCTGTAGTTACGTCGTAGATACACCGCCTGGTCTGTGAAACCACTTTAACCTTTTGATGCCTAATGTCAACTATAGTGGTCGTACCGAACCGCTAACCTCTAAAGTTGCATTTTATATATTTATTCAACAAATATGGGTACTGAATATTTTAAACATGGTATATACTCTCCGTTTTTTTCTCTTCAAAATGCAGTTTGTTTCATAATCCTAACGTATTTTGTTCCTGTATTATTCACATTTTATATACAGTATGTGCTAAAATTTAAAAAAATAATAATTCCGGCGCCAAAAGGTTAAAGAACTGTTCAGTTTGTGGCTGCACATTCAGAACTGTTACTTTCTCTTCGTGGGTGTAGTTCGAAAGGATGAACGGAAGTAAAAGGAAATTGTAAAATTTTTCCCTCCCAAATTTCAATGAATTTTGAATTAATTTGTGAGGCTGTATATTGTAAACACTACAGTGGCTAGGCTACGGGACTACATAACGGAGCAATTGCTATTCATTCCCCCGCAGAGGGTATGGATTCTGAGGTCTTCGCTCTTCTGGGGCGTTACGCAGCGTTGATTGGTAGTTAGTTACCGACTTTTCGGGACCGATAGGCTGTCCCGAAACATCGGTTACTACCAATGAAAGCTGCAGGACATCCCAGAACAGCGAGGGTCTTGTTTACAAAGCGGAGGAAGCCTGAAATCCAGGCTATAGGTGACGACGTCTCAACTGCCTCTACCAGCTCTGGGGTCCATTTAACGAGAAAGGAAAGGATAGAAGCGGCCAGTCCATGAAACTGTTACTCAACTCCATCTACTGCCGAGGATAAGAATGCGTGTAACCGTACCCCACTGTCCCATATGCCTTAATTGTGTGATGTTTAATTAAGTACAGGGACAACTTACGTTTAATCTTCATGTTTGCACCGTGCATCAATGATAATTAAACACTTTATTATCCAACTAACGTACAATATATAATATGTAGGTACAATTAAAATTTTAAAATATTTAAAAGTACTCCAACATGTTTCGGATCGCAGAGGATCCATCATCAGGGAGCCTTGTACAGTGCTTGGCTAAAAATTATAAGAATGATTCTATCGTGTCCGTTGACATGGACAAGGTCGGTGTAATGGCAGCATATTATGACCCGTTGTGCGTGTGTGTAGTTCACTGTTTATGAAGGCACTCCCTTACTGCATTCCGTAGGGCAGTGCCTTCATATACAGTGAACTACACGCATGCACAACGGGTCAGAATATGCTGCCATAACACCGACCTTGTCCATGTCAACGGACACGATAGAATCATTCTTATAATTTTTATCCAAGCACTGTACAAGGCTCCCTGATAACGGATCCTCTGTGATCCGAAACATGTTGGAGCACTTTTAAATATTTTATAATTTTAATTGTATCTACATATTATATATTGTGTATTAGTTCGATAATAAAGTGTTTAACTTACGTTTACTTTCATTCAGTTACCGATTAACCGGACCAAAGACTTGGGTTTTATTCTTCAGTCTACCCAGCCTTACCGCGGCGTAGTAGCAGCTTCAAGTAAGTTATAAATAATGCCTCGTTTTAGCATTTTTAACTGCTCATCATTCACCATAATCTTGCATCTCAGTCATAATGTAAATTCCGAAGTAGTAAAATCGTCGTTAAACAGCCGCATAATCGATCCGTCAGCTCTGCATCTCTGTTCAAGTATTTCACATACGGAACAGAATTCGAACACGCGACCTCGGGATGAAGATAATCAACATCTAGATACCGATGATGTTGAACTGCTTGCAGAGACACAGAAACATTACTTTAGGAGGGCGACCATGTGCCACTAGTGTTTCGTATCGACGTACGGATAAACAGAATCTGAATATACCGGCATTTATTGCACGAGAAGATTCATGGCACCAATAAATAAACCCTTCACTGTGTTTTTCTGCCCTGAGCAAACAGAAACTGCTATATGACCGACCATCAACATTTTCCATCAAGGTCTTCTCTGACGCTATTCTAGAATTATCCGACCCACCCAAAAATGTGAAGCCTACTGCGAGCCGATACGTCACACGACTACGTATTTTTAGAAACCGACCGTTGTCCTTTATGAAGTCCTCGACGGTTTTCTCTTTCATAAGGTGTTTGTTCTGTCACTGTACCCCCTCCCTCTGTCTCAAAGTCGCCCACGTTCTTTACAAGAGTATGTGTCTGTGGTCTTCTACATTTAGATCCGAACTTTTTCTGATTCACGATGCGGTAACACAGTCGTGATATTTCCCCATGACCGGTACAGTGTCTTATACTGAAAGAAGAAAACGCTAAGCCATATTGGAATAGCATTATGGGATATAACGTCATGTATGCTATTAAGTGCCATTGTTTTGGAGGAGACGTCTGCCTCATTCTCTTGCGGCGACCCTCAAGGTGGAGGCAGTTTTTTTCCGAAAATTTGGCAACTGTATACAAGTATGCACGGTGTCATATTCGTCAAAGTAGCAGTGTATTTTTATGGTAAAAACGTTTCCATCCCTTCAAATGTTGCCAGCAATTGAGAGACGTGTGATGATGAAATAATGAGAGTGCAGCATGTCATTAGGTGCGTGCAGAGTTTTATTACGGTTGAAGAGAAACCTGTGTTGATGATCGCACTAGCTGGACCAACACATCAAGGACAGATGCATATCCAGCATGTGTGGAGGAACTGATTTTGGAAAACAAACAAGTAACCATCTGAGATTTATCTGCTGCATGGGAGTTGTCCATCGGGAATGTAAACAACACTGACTACGAACAACTGTGATACCATAAATGTGCAAACTGGGTACCAAGATGTGTGATAGAAGAGCACAAAAATTGGCGTTTACACATCTTCAACATTTGCAAGAAGGAAATAATTTCCTGGGATCCACAGTGACATGAGACATGGGTGCATCATCATTTCACTTCTCAAACAAAACAAGCTCAAACGCAAGAAAGACATCAAACCTCCCAAAGAGCTAAAAGATTCAAAGCCTGTCTGTCAGTGTGCTGGAAATTTAGGTACGTGTTCTGTATTTTGGGATTCAGGAGTAATCCACACAGGCAAGTTAAACTCCAAGCCCTTCACAGCAGCTTTTGCTACTGCTTCGAATTAAGGTTTGATCCTGTCATCCTAATGCAATCGTTGTGTGTTCCATGCACTTTCTATGCAACTTACCATGCTGTGAAGTACAGTTCAGTGGATCTACCAGTTTGGTAGGTGAATTGGTTTGATGGAAGCTAACCCCAATACAGTTAGACTAACCTGGCTCTGATATCCACATCACTTTCATATGTCTTGAAGCTGTATGAATACATCTACATGCCAGAAATGCCGCTAAATATCCAGCATGACTAACAGCCCAAATTGTCTGTGTCACGTTGCAGGAACACGTGTACAATTTCATCAGTCTGTGCTGATTTAAATGGCTTAAATGTTCCTACAGCTTGAAAGATTTCAGTCCTCCCTGCCTGCTTTGCGTATTTTCATGTCCCCATATGGTTGCCTGTACTAATACCCTTGTTCATAAATTACACCCGGATCAGGGAAGTGGACTATGCACAATCCTCCATATTGTGCCTTCAACCCAACTGCCTACTGTGCCTTCATCTTGTCAAAAGGTTTAGATCTGTACCTCACATCCCCCATGTGTCTCCATGGTGCAGTGCTTAATTACAAACAAGGACCTCTTACCCTGTTAATCACCTGTTTTAAAACAATGATCAAGAGTTTGGGACTGCTTGTTACTACATTCTTGATTGCCTGGTAACACCTCCATGAACATCTTATGGCTCTTTACTCCAAAGGGGAAGAAAATCAAGAGAGGGGAAAAACCAAAAACAAAAAAATCACATTAACCCAAAAAGATGGTGAAGGAAAGCAAAGATCACCTTAGAACAGGGCATGAACACCTACTCTTTCTTTAACCTTGGTGCTAGATGGGATGGGTGGTCAATGCCACACCCTGGAGGCTTTACCCATGGGAGGGAGACCCATTATCCATTGTACAGTAGGTGGGTGGGCCCCAGGGCCAGTCTGGACAGATGTGGATATCTTGCCCCCACCAAGAGTCAATCCCAGGACCGTCCAGCCTGTAGTCAGTTGCTATGTCAACTATGCTATCTCAGCCCACCAACAAGTTGGTACCGAACATAAATGTTGAAAGGTAAAAGTAAACGAATCCCATTACAAGCCTGGACTGGCCCTGAAGTTTCCAGGAGGTTGAGGCTCCCAGATTTCAAGACAATTGGCGTATGAAGGTGGTAAGGTTGTCAGCCCTATGCACCGGTTGCCTTTACCCACCAGAAATATCCCTGGTACTCATTTCTGTTACAGGCTAAGTCGATCCCAGGGCCTTAGTGCAGTGGGAAGGATTAAGTCAATGAAAAGTGGCACCATTGGGAATTGAACCTGTGACCTTCTGGCTTGTAGTGCAGTGCCTCAACCAAATGCGCCACCACATACCCCTAACATAAATATAAGATCCTGAATTACCATTAGGCACAATAAAAAATTCTGTCCCCACCCCCCCTGAAGAATCTGTGATTTTTTAAACAATGTTATGACCAAACATCTTACAAAGAACTGCTGTCAGTGCCTGGATATAGTGCAAGTTAATCTGAAGAAATTTCACGATAAATTTCTCACAAGTGGCAAGTTACTGCCTTTGTTGGTTTCCTGAAAGCCACAGGTTTGCTGGTACTGCCAGCACCCCATGGTGGTATGTCAGAGCTGACATCTGCCTACTTGGAAACACCCTCCTCCTCTTTTGCTTGCATGTACTTCCCTAAATATTCAACATGAAGCATTCAGTCACTGGAAGAAAACAAAAAAGGCACTAGTTGGAAAAATGGTAATCTTTCATGATTGTAGTAAAAGTAAATAAAACCACGTGGTATGTGTAATGTTCATTTCCATTATTTCCACCTATTAGCAGCCTACTCACACTTCTCACATACAGTTTCCAACAATTATTCTGCTCAGGGGACATTTGGATGCTAGAAAATGCTTGGAAATAAAAAGCAGTAAGTTAAATATTTGTCATCCGATACTGCAGAAGGCTGATAATAACATCTGTCCATCACACCTCTCTTCAAACATGGGTATTAGCCCATTACATTTCACGTCATTTCCATTCTTCTGTATGGATTACATAACTGACGTCAGTCAATATCACTCTGCCTTCCAACTAATGACTGACATGCGAGGGTGTGAGTCTATCGTTTTGTTTTGCCACCCACTTTTGTAGCTCTTTTAGTTTTTGATGGTGGAGGACCACGGCCATGTTTCTTTCCCTTTTTTGATGTATTTAATCGCCGATTGTCCTTCTTCATCCTTGGGTCAACAACCTTGTATGGTCCTTTGACACCACGTGGACGCCGAGAATATTTCGACGCTGTATGCTTTTTGGATACAACATAAGTCACTTCTTTCTTGCGATTTCCTTTGGCCTTCTTGTATAATCTGAAACATTATCCAAAACATGTCATCAGTTACAGCAGTCAAATTTTTCATAAAACATCCATTTCTATATTTAAAATTAAATTTCATGCTATTAACAGTAAATTTTTATTAGGTTCCTTACTCTGGTAAATACAGATTATAAAAAAAAGTTACGAAATATAACATAACCAAATTTTGGTCTCCTTTGCAACATACTGTAATAAGTGATATGGAAAATCCTATAAAAAATGTAGCACAATGGACTACTAACGCTCTAATTTGTTTTGCTTTTTCTCTATCAGACACATCCACACTCTCCATAATGGCTTCCATCTTCTTCTTTGCACGTTCCAGTCTCTTAATAGCATGTTTCTTTTTTCGAGCCTTTGCTTCAATCACCTTTTTGATTGGCCTGACATTCATTTCACGTAATTTCATAGTATACTCGGACACCAATTCCTGCGCAAAGTGAAAATGTTCATTCTTAGTAGGATTCACACAACAAATTTTGCGAATAATGGAATATGATGGGGGGAGGAGTTAGGGAAAGAAGACACTGAATTACATGAATAATAGGTACACAAATGGAGATTTAAGCTCCATATGACAGTGGCCATGAAGATTACTGTCTTCCGAAATGTGTCACATAGTGTGAAAGATACACACCGACATTACAGAGCAAACTGCCACCTTCATTATCAGAGTAAATTAATAATGTTTTGGCTTATCCAACTACACTAATGATGGACACAGCAGCTTTTTCTGAAACATTCATACATACCTGTTAGACCACATTGCATCACATCACAGAAGATGGTAACCTCACATTTTTGGCACTTAAGAAAAAGCAGTTACTACATTTGTCATATTCATTCATCCATCCATATGTAACAGGGTGACTACCACTGGATAAATTATCATGAAATATCATTTTGGGAATGTATACTAAAATTTATTGATAATTTATCCACAAATTCCAATACTGGACAAAAATAACTGACGCTCCACATGCAGACCTATGTACAACTTCTTACCATGATTGGTCTCCATAACTTAGACATTTTCTCTGTGACATATAGCAGAGGCTGACGGAATAGCTGAACAATGAGAATCGGGCATAACTGATTGTAATAATTAATATCAAGGTTTTAAGAGCCCAACTGTATATATCCCCACTTACAGTATCTCAATGATGACCAACTGTAAATCCATTATTAGGATATGCAATATTCATATAAAAAGGTAAAATGTTCTCGTTACAGGCCCGATGTGGCCCAGAGGGTGGGTAGAGGTATAGCTCTACTCTTCCATGACCGCAGCACTAGAGGGGGGTGAGTGGTCACCAGCATGCCCCGGCTGCACTTTACCCCCAGGAAAGATCCAGTACCCACTGTACAGGAGACTGGGTGGGCCCCAGGGGCAGTCCGGACGGGCAGAAAATCTCGTCCCCACCGGGATCCAATCCTGGATCATCCAGCCCATAGTCAGTCGCTATACTGACTGAGCTACCCGGCCCACCACAGTATTCATATAGTATGTGTTAAAATACTCAATGTTTTTTTCTGCAAATCATTACAAATTTAAAAGTTAGAGACCAAAACAACTCAGTGTGCCAAAACTGTTACACTCTATGAACATTCCTTAACTTGTTATAGTAAGTTACACTGTCTCATAACACATGCCTCTTCATTCAGTAAATTAGATGGGAAAGTAATTTTGTCATGTGCAAGCACACATGAAGACAGGCACTGATGGCAGAGCACATTTACTTCCCTCCATCACAGGCTACACCACATACTGTGTAAGGACTCCTATTCAAACACACCTTTGGAACTGGTGCCTCCTTTCTCATGTGTTTAGCTTCATCTTCAACAAACCAATCAGGAAGATTAGGGTCATTGAAAGTGTATCGGTTCCATCCTCCATCTATTAGATTTCGTTTGATCTTACGGGAAGTTACCATAAGTGTTCCTAATGCCAATCCTTCTTCATCCAGCTTCACCTTGCGTTTCTGGGTTGGTGGGACTATGAACATGGAAATATTTTTTACAAAAAAACACAGCAAACACAGCGGAATGAACATAAGTGCTGTTAGTACCTTTTACTTAATATAATAAATTACAGTATTCACAATAAAGCCAATAAAGAATGTTCTCTGCACTTTCAATTTTAGAATACACTTTCAAAATGGATCAGTCTTCTGAAATTATATGTTCCATATTGACAGCTTCTGAGCAAGACAAAGAAAGAAATTATATCTAGTTGCACTTCCCACTGTAAAGCACATATACAACACAGAATAACAGTATGTTTTTGGCAAACATCTTTCCCTATACCATGCTAAGTTTCTATGTGTTCTCTATATAACACATACATAAATAACTGAATGATGTGGAAATATGTGCCTGTCTGTGATTTTGTCCATTAGCTGAAATGTTGCCTTCACCCAGACACTGACCCCACAGTATACAATATTCCTTGAAAAATTAATAGTTATTTTCCCTTGGTCAAGAAATTCCTTGTCTTTATGGAATCCAAGGTCACCAATATGCACAACAATCTACCACTGGAAACCGTGCATTTATCCAAAATCCTTTCTTTCATTTTACCTTCTGATCTATGGCAGCTGGAACAGCTCAGTTGGTATAGCATATGGGCTATGGCCTGGATAAATGAGGAATACAGATTAGATTCCCAGCAGGTGTGGGGGAATTTTCTCTTCTCCACAGTATCCAGAATGGCTCTGGGGCTCACCCAGTCTCCTATACAATTACATACTGGAAGGTCTTTCCCTTGAGGAGCAGCTGGGGCATACAGCTACATGCATGCCAACATTGAGAATCTGTGCACCTGTACTCAGTTCCACTACATGCCTTCATGGTATGGTGATTATTTAAGCAAAATACAGCTCTCCCTTTATTTCTATTCATTTGTAGGTGTTCAAACACATCAATCAAACTACATAACAAAATGAAGAACAGACAACTTATTTCACCATAATGTTTCATTTAATTACTCTGATAGGTAGAACTACATGTACTAAATTATCATGATTTTATCATAATAACTGCCTACAGACTGTACGTAACTCCTTTACCTACCATCATCTTTGGCAACAATTTCAAATCCTGCTTTGACTCGTGCTGCAGCCTTGGTATTTTTATCTTTTGGCTGAAAATCAATCCCTGAATCTGCATCTGATGCTTCATCTTCACCACCACCACCATCATCATCATCATCATCATCATCATCACTACTTTCATATTCAGCCTTTAAGGTTTCCTTATTTTTTTTACTGTCACCAATTATCTCTCCACCCTTCTTCTTGTACTCTTCCACCATTCTGTCCAATTCATAATCTTCATCTGCTTCATTCTCCAAGCTCTTGAAAATATCCTACAAAAGCAAGAATGAATACATGCATACACATCACACTGCTGTGTACTGAAACATAAAATGATTTATAACTATCACCCCATTTAACACATCTCATGCTGCACCAGCTACAGGTACACAGGTGTAGGGTATTCTGACAACAAACTGCACATGTCAGCATAACTAGAGATACTCTGCCATCCAAGTTGGTATTACCACAATTAACTTCTTTTAAAGCAGAAACATTGTAAGTCTAGATTCCATTTTGATGCAGTTAGTCTAAAAGGCAAGGAAACAATTATAATAATTGGAAATAATTAACACAACTTCAATAACCTTTACTTTAACATGATGGGAAATGTACATATAATGTATCAATGAGGCATGTTCACATAACCATTGTTGCCTTGGAAGAGCAATAAGTATTACACATTCTGAGCATATCTGTAGCCTTAGTTATCCAGCATGCAAAGTGCACATGCTGTATTATTTTCTCATCTGTGGCCTGTATGGCTCTACAATATTTTTCCGCATTACCTCATAAACGGCACAATTTTGGGGAAAAAGTTACCAACCAAATATGTCGGTTTTGATTTTCTCTACAATATTTGTGTGAAACATTTTTGATTCTAAGAGGAATTCTGTGAGATATTATCATAAATGCATGGGCTGGGTAGCTCAGTCGGTATAGTGACTGACTATGGGCTGGCATCAAATCCCAGTGGGGATGAGATTTTCCGCCCGTCCAGACCGGCCCTGGGGCCTACCCAGCCTCCTGTAAAATGGGTACTGGGTCTTTCCCAGGGGTATGCTGCTGACCACTCACCCCCTTCTAGTGCCGCGGTCATGGAAGAGTAGAGCTATACCTCCACCCACCCTCTGGGCCACACCGGGCCTGTAACAGGATCACTTTACCTTTACCTTATATTGTCATAAATGTGCATAGGTCTTCAATAAGTACTCAATATTCTTGTCAGATTTTAATCATACTTAAATTTTCTCAACAGTTTTGATAAATACTCAAATATCAAATTTCTTGAAATTCATCAAGTGGGAACCGAGTTGCTTCATGTGGACAGACAGATGGACAGACTTGACAATGCTAATGGTTGCTTTTCGCAATTTTGTGAAGTGCCTAAAAATCAGAAATGTATGAAATATACGAAAGACAAAACTTACCCGTCATAAAAATTTACGACTAATACGACAAAGAATCCTGGAAATAAATATGACAAATCTCAAAGTCTAGCTTAAAATTCAAATGAAATGTATCTAAGTACTAAATTAAGATAGAGCTAATTCAGATGATCTAATTTCCACTTCACACATTATTGGCTTCAGGCCATACAAAGTATCAATGCCAGTGAACTGTACCCTTTCAAACCAGAGCTCAGCTTGATGTGCTTTCTTTTCTCTCTTGCCCCTGGGATCCAAGTCAGTGAGCAGTGGATTCTCTTCTTGTTGCTGTTTCAAAGTGTGTGCTTTTTGATCTGGTTTCTCGTTTTCTTCACCACTACTGAGACCTATAAACATTTATAATTAACATACAGCAATCAATAAATACAGGGTTTATGACCAAGGAAACCACTGTGATTGGCAAAACCAGAGCTGATGAGACCACAGCTTATGGGAAGTGTCACACAAATTTATAAGTGATTTGATTAACAACATGTGACTAAGACTTGGCCCTTGTAACTTAACCAAACCACAGCTGATGAGACCAAAGCTTATGGGAAATGGGGTGAAAAATGTATATCTGATTTGGGTAACATATGGCTATGACTTGGCCCTTGTAACTTACCCAAACCCTCCTCTTCAATGCTATCAGAATCACTGGAATTTCTGTCTTCCTCTGAATCACTCATGTTACCTGGCTTGTAGAACCTACAAAGAAATTACTTCTTAGTTTAGTAAAATAAATCATTTGATACAAGTGCACAAAAAAGAACATCTGGTCACTTAAACCTCATGTTCTGAACCAAGTAGTCCAGTTTGTCAAATGAGGAAGAAACATGCACAACAGTACAAAGAAACAATGAAGGAATTATATTCCCACATATTTCAACAATACAGTGAACTTCCTAAATTATAAAGTAAAAAAGTGAACTTAGGTTTATTAGCAAACTCTGCCTTAATAATTTTAACTAAAAGCACAAGTCATCTTCCCATTTCTTAAAACTGTAGAAAAAAGAACTCATGCTACTGACCACTGTGCATTGGTATATGACAGCCAGGCTTGATACCAAATGCAGCATTTATCATAATTAGTGGCTGTGGTAGTTTTAATGGGCAATTACTGACACTTGTTGTACATAAAATATCTCAGTCAGAGAAGCCAGTCCAAACCAAGATTTGAACCTCGGATCTCCCAAACGCCAAGCAGGAATGCTACCACCAGAGTGTTCAGTGTCCATTCTATTTGTGGAATTAGACAGTAACGAAGACCATTAAGTAAAATACAGTGAACACTACTCATACAAATGCAGCTGAAATTTGGGAAATGAGCAAAACTGATTGACCTGGAAGGAGAAAATGCTGGAAGAAGTCTAGGCTGATACAGAGAACTAAGTTGCGTAGTCAAAGAAGAAAAAAGGAATAATAATAATCCAGCACTTGTGCTCTGAAGTTAATTTAAGAGGCGCAATGTGAATAAATGTAGTTGCAAATATTTATGAATGAGAGTATACATAAGGAAATAAATTAAGAATGCAGAACAGAACATAGGAGAGAACACATGTTCAAGCAATGTATGTCAAATGTAGGTTACAGAAGGTTAAAGAAAATTCTGGAGTGGATACATGTTTAGAGGAAATATGGACAACCTTTAAGACTGGACAATGTTACATCAGGACGACTGAGAAGACATAAGTGTGACACATGGGAACTGGAATGTGATAATAACTGCAACTTGATGATATGGCTAGTAAATACTTCATGGCCCCAGATAACACTCCTGGACATCTCTAACAGACAGTCCTATCTGTACACAACATTGTGGATTAAATATTACAGCTATATTTGGAGACACTTATGACTGAAAATACCTAGTACAAGCCACTGTCAAATGGCAGGAAATGCCTTGTACTTACTTGCCAGATATGTCGAGATCACCACCATCCTTCTCATAAGATACAAATTTTCGCTTTTTAGGAAGTTCATCATCTGATTCAGGTTCTGATTCTGCAAGTATGTCAGGTGTATTGTCTATCACATTCTCAAGTGCCTAGACACACAAAATTAATTGTCTTTAATTCAGCGTAAACAATCAATCAACAGAAAAATGAGTGAAATGACATCATGGAGCCAGGAATATCAGTTGGTATAGTAACTAGGCTATGGTCTAGACAGCTGAGGAACCACAGTACAATTTCCTACAGGGGTAGGAGACATCCTGCTTCTCTACAGCATCCAGTATGGCTCCAATACCCTCAGAGTCTTTTATCCAGTGGGCGTCAGGGTTTTTTAAACTTTCAGCATCAAGCAATCAGGTCATTAATCTAACAATTCTCCATCTAATCTTAAGGTTAAGAGTGCATGACACTATGCTTCCATTCCCCAGTACATCTTCAGTATGCTTAATTAAGCACTAGGCCACTTTACCTTTACATTTAGAATCACAGAGTGAAACTACATGACTGGTTTGAAACAGTGTAACTGTTACAGAACCACTCAACAAGAAAATAATAATCTGCCTCCTGAGATGTACAGTTCATGATTAAATCACCCAGAATATGGAGGCAGTATGCTCCTCCAAAACATCAGAACAAACAAAGCATATTACATGGTGTAAAACTCAAAAAACAACTGTTGTTTGAACTTAAATCTTTTCACCAACCTTCTAAATTTTGAAGTGAAACAAATGAATAATGTAGTCAGGACATTTGTCTATACCCAAGAATACCCCATGTTTGAAACAAACTGCCTACATGACACATACGTATGTTACTCTCTTTATACATCACATTTATAACTACAGTGGAACCTGTTTTAGATGACCCTGCCAAGAAATATTCCCACCAAAGATGATAAAACAATTTGGTACCAAAATTTTCCATATGATTAACAAACACATGCCCCCTTTTAAAACATTTCCTGCATAAAAGGACATTCCACCTGTGAAGCAAGACATATTTATGATGCAATGGCTTTTTCTTAATTTTTATTAGTTTTTTGCATCAAAATCTTACAATTTTTACATCAAGATCTTCAACAATTGCCCGCACGTTCCCATTTATTCAATTTGTTTCAGGGGGGGAATGATGCTCTCCGTTCCTAAAGATTCATCTCAAACTTTGTTTCCACACATGTGCACATCACACAGCTAGAGGGATTGCTTACTAGTGATATTATTGACTCATTATTGCTGCAAAGCTTGTAACAAATCACCATGACAATATAAGCCTCTGTCATCCATTTCTATCTCCACACTTTCACGTAGTTGGGGAATTCAGGTCTAAAACACTGTCAGTGCATTTTAACAAGACTTAAAATAAGACAGACACAAACTCATAGTTTGTGGGCTATCTACAGGTTGAAGAGAGGTGGGATTAACAGAGAGTGTTGTGACTATGTAACAGTTTTACTTTAATTTCAGGAGTCTGAAGCACTGTGTGTGCATAATTTGTATACATTTTGTGATCATTTCACACTGCCTATGTGTGTACAGTTTCTGTCCTGTAGAGCGATTAATTATTCAATACAGATGTAGCACTGCACCCTTTTTTTAAAAAAAAAAAAGGCACAAGCAGCTGTCAATTTGATAAAATCCAGACATTACTGTGCCAACTTTAAATACAGTTATATTAAATCAAAGAACAGTAATAGGTTTGTCAGTGAAGAGCTGAACTGGAAAGAATAAAAATGGCAAAATGCAACACATTAGAATCAGTACCAATACAATGGTTCCAGCAAAAATGGTCTCTTCATCTACAAGTTGTGCTTGTATAGAAAATAAATAGCCTTGTGTCCAAGTATGCATCTAATCGGCAAAAAAAGGCAAGCCTTACAATGTGGTTTGGTGGTGAAATGATTTCTTTAATGCAGAACAGGTAGGCACTAACATTCCAGTAGAGGAAAAGCCATTTTCAACAAACAATTAAATCATTACAGTTTTCCAAAGACATGTTCTTGCTGAATAAGTGTAATTTGTTGAATTTTTCAAAAAACATATTAAGTGGGTTTCATTGTATTCTGATTTATTGCAGTGAAATGTAATTATAAAATCAGGGGAAAGAGAAATGTATTTGAGTTTGCATGCTAAACAGTGGAAGCAGGGACATTTTGTTAGCAGACTTAAATTTACGAATGGTGTTATAATACCTATTTTAATCCTACAATCCTCAATGCAGTAAACCAAGGACATGTGCTTTTTAAAATTCGTTTAGATTTTAGAGTTTTTTCACAAGTTAAATTCTTAGATTATTTAATGATATATGGAATAAGATGGGAATATAACAGTGATAAGTAAATGACAAAGGTGGCAGCTGTGGCCTATTTTCAAGGCACTACCCCAGTATTTGATTCCAAGCAGTAACAAAACCACAGAATATACAGGCAGATGATGCACCGCCTTTAATGTCAGTGTGGTCAACTGTGATGTAGCTTACTGCAATTTGCTCATTTTCAGACACACCCAGTTATGCCTGAAATACATACACAGCTATTTTATAAATTCAGAAAAGAGTTCCAAAATATTTCAAGTTCTAACAAACCTTTCCGCTCTCTATCTGCTGGAGTCGGAACATGTCGTCTGTCTCAAGTTTTGGTCCTTCATCGCCACGGAGGACCATCTTTAGATTTAGTCGGTCTTGTAATTTTTTGCGTTCTTTGTTGACCCTCTTCCTTTTTCTCTTCAGAGCTTGAGCTTCTTCCTCCTGAAGTTCAGACACTCGCTGGGAAAGATCTGCCATGTCACGCTCATCTTGGTCACTTTCATCTTCCTTTTCTTCTCTCTACAGACAACACAACATGACTAACTTAACAGTATGCATGCAAACAACATACTGGTGATCAATATACTAATACTATTAACAACAAAATACAACCATACACCAGAATGTGTAACTTAGTTTGCTGATCTTAAATTGACCCCCTGCCCCACTATAAAATATCTTGAAAGTATGAACAGTGAATATGCAGTACCCAGGTCCTGATCATTAAAGTAATGAACAAGTTGCTTAGTCTCTATGGTATGACAATTCTCTAAAACAACTACTATTTTGTAACACATTATTGTACTTCTGCTTACATTTGAAACTATTTCATGTTCCTAGGAAAGAATGAAATAAAGAAGACTGTCCAAGTCTGTTTGGGTGTATTTCACAGTGATGTTACATTCATGGTGTCCAGTGCATGTGTAACAAGGATACCTTCAGAGAGTAGAAAATTTAATGTAAACAATTACAACATAACGAGTTCTATAAAATTAGTCTGAAACATAACTTGTGTTCAGAACTAAAATATTTCAGCCACAGGCTTCTCTGTCAAAAGGTTATAAAATAAAATGTTTGACAACTGCACAGTAATTTACTGTTCTGATATTTATAGATCTCATCATCACCTAAGTTATTTACTTTTACAATTTTTTAGTTAAATAGTTGAAGAATAAAACCGACTAGATGTCACTTGTTATATTTACTTTACTTCTTAGATATTCAACATGTTTCGGGCATTAATATGTCCATCTTCAGGAGTTTGCGACTATGCTGTTGAACTACCACATTGGCTGTATTGTTCTTGGATTGCTGTGTGTTGGAGTTAGGGTGCGGTTTGGCTAGGATGGTATCCGGGCTGCCGGCTGAAGCCGGATACCACCCTAGCCGAACCGCACCCTGACTCCAACACACAGCAATCCAAGAACAATACAGCCAATGTGGTGTTTCAACAGCACAGTTGCAAACTCCTGAAGATGGACATATTAATGCCCAAAACACGTTGAATATCTAAGAAGTAAAGTAAATATAACAAGTGACATCTAGTTGGTTTTATTCTTCAACTATCACAATGATGTACGGTCCAATAAATATCAGATTTTAGTTAAATGTTACGAAAAGTATGTTCTAAAAGCAAAAGAACTGTAACAGATTCTGCAATGTCTGTTTTGTAATATCTTTACTTCCTGCACCTTCCTCTTCACTGCCTATACAACAGTACCTTTACTTCATCTTCTGTGCTTTTCTCTTCATTTTCATGTTTCCCTTCAGTGCAGACTTGTTTCAAAGCTTTCCACCAGTTCATTAGGACACGAAGGTCTTTACGACCCAGTACTTTGATGTCTTTACAGCATTCCTTGATTTCCGCAGTTGTCAGAGGGTGATTTGCTATCTCAGGATCATCTAGCACAATCTGTGAAGCAACCACTATTTGAAAAGAATATGCAGAAGAAACAAATGCAGCATGAAAGAGAATTTGGGGGGGGGGACCAGTAACCCCGTGCAACATTAACTGATAACATCAGTGCTACTTTGGGCACATTAGAAGTCACCAGATGCAGGCTACAAATTCCTGCCATAAATCATGCCTGTGGTATTATCCAAATATTTTGTAATTCACCCATTCTCTCGCTGTTATTTTATGAAGTATGAAAGAGTACTATTTTTTTAAATACTATTTTGTACTTTCCTGAAAGCTTATGGTGACATTTTCTCCTACTTCAAACACAGATAGTACCTTTATGTGAAGTGGCAAGAGCTAGTCATCAGTTAAGTAGGGCCAAAAAATGTAAGCAAGTAATGTTTGTGGGTGACTACTGCTCATAAAAGTCAGCCAGTGGGTTAGAACTACTCACTGCATTCCAAATGATGCAATCTTAACATAAAAAAATAATATTACAAAATCATTAAATGCCATTAGTTTCAGGTCGATTTCATATATACAGAATAAATTTATCACTTGACCTCTGATGCTCTCTGCAATTCATCCACTACATTGTCACTTGCAATAAACTCTGCAACAGATAGTTTGTGATGCAAGGTGTAGTCATTCTCTGGGTAGCCCTCTGGTTTTGCCTTCTTCTGCTTCTCTGGATGAAATACACTAAGTTTATTCTGGGGCTCCAAGTCCAGCTCTTCAAACACATACTTAGCGTTGAGAAACCGAGAATCCAACTTATCCGGTGCTTTGTATCCTTGACATACTACAAAGATCTCTGCAGATTCGCTTCGTGATGCTCGAGGCTTTGTAGCATGAACCTGAAACAACAAAAACTCCATGTCATTCATGATGCTGTACCTAGATCTGAAATTATTTAGTACCTTTGTCAAGGTATGAGGCACGTTGAAAATACATGGTTCCCTGGCCTGTAACTTCTGTCTTAATCAAGAATTTTATATTTTGGTAGCAAGCAGCATTTGTAGGAGGGGTAACATGGAACACCTAGTACAAAATCCATCATTCAGGTTCTGTTCTGGGTATAAATTGATGTGCAATGGTAATGACATTGGAAACTTGGTCCTGCTAAGGAATCTGCAATGTGATTCAGTTTTTATGGGTGAAACATATGTTTCCACCAATGAAATTCACCTCCATTTTTTATTTTTGTGTTCAACCTGAAGATGGCCTTGTAGGCCAACACATGTAGTTGAAAATAATAGAATAAATTTTCGTTTCATCTGGATTTATTGTAATTTTAACTTGTGTGTTGTTGTCTTGCTAATGAATGTTTTCCTTGCTGGGTTCTGATGATGACCATTTTGTGACTTCTGAATATCTGACACTACAGCATCAAAATTTTTATTATTTTCATCATCCTGCAATTATTAGAAAAAGGCAAAGCTGGATAACATTATGCAATGAAGGCTGTGACAGCAACAGTTAATAAGAATATGCACTAATGAAGACAAACACAGAAATGGTAGATGAATACAGTATATCTGATAAGATAGAGTAAGGTGACTTCCCTGGTCACTTGTTTTAGTATAAAAGCAAACAGTTGACCCAATGGGATAATAAAGTACGTGGCAGGTCAAGGCAGTGCAAACATGAAGTTAATCAAATGGTGTTTGTCACTCACACAGAAAAAAAAAAAGTATATTTAATATACAGTCAAAGAATAATTGTAGCAGGAAAGTCAGTCCACTGCGCAGAAGACTTAAAGAAGAAGGAAGACTGCAGCATAAGTAGTGGCAATAACCCTGCCAGGATAAAGGAAAAGCAATTATGTTGTGCAAATAGTATGTATTCACTTCACTTTCACAAACTAGGCAGCACAGTTAAATGATGGGAAGCAATTATATGAGTAAAGTCTGCTATGTCATTAAAGTGCTGTATGAGGAAAATGTGGAGGGGGAATGTAGGCTGCAGGTGTTTGGGAATAGGGTGTTGAGAAGACTATTTGGGCCTAAGAAGGACGAGGTAACACGGGAGTGGAGAAAACTATGTAATGAGCTTAATGATCTCTACTCCTCACCCAGTATTGTTCAGGTGATTAAAATGAGAATGAGATGGGTAGGACATGTGGCACATAAGGGGGAGAGGAGAGGCATATACAGGATTTTGGCGGGGAAGCCTTTAGGTAAAGAGACCACTTGGAGGACCCAGGTGTAGATGGGAGGATAATATTAAGACATATCTTCAAGAAGTGGGGTGTGGTGGCATGGATTGGATCGAGCTGGCTCAGGATAGGGACAGGTAGTGGGCACTTCTAAATTCAGTAATGAACCTTCGGCTTCCATAAAATGTGGGGAATTTCTTAACTAGCTAAGAACTGGTTAGCTTCTCAAGGACTCTGCTCCATGGACTGAGTGAGTGAGAGATAAGGAAAATGTTCTTCAGTAACAGAAGCATTACATATTACATTTTGACAGGACCTGACATTAGACAGAAAGCATTACATATTCTGAATAAATCACCTTCTTGAAGAGCTGTTTAAACACCCAGATTAGTGACTGGTAATCTTTGGAACGAAATATCTTGGTCACAAACCAGCCACCAGCCCGAAGAATGTGGGTAGACAGCTTAAGAGCACCGAGTGTAAGGCATGCCTGCTGATATGCATCATGTAGCCAGTTCTTACCTGAAATTATTATTAATAAACCTACATTAAATGGGTAGGTAATTGTTTATTTCAACATACACTTCAATCAGATCACAGATCTGAGTTCCACCCTGGGACCCCCAGACCATGTAGCAGAAATGCTAACCACTGGACCATGACATTAAGTTTCAGCTTCCTGATAAAACTTATTGTAGAGTATTCTTTCAACTGGCGTCACGTACTAATACCAGTACTGATTATCCACTTCTCATCACATGTACCTCTTTACCATTTGCCACATCAAAATGTCCCTGTCTCACCATGCACTTGTTTCAACACTCTTCTTTATTAATTGTGTAGGTTAATTAGGAATGAAAATTTCTTTCCCTTATAAATGCAGAAAAACTTCACTATTAAAACACACTGCAATATTTCAAAGGTATTTTGGACATACCAACACTCGGTGCACCATCATTTAATACGATATCTGCTTTCCAAGACTGAAGTTCTTTCTCAATAGCTATTCTGCATTTATCTGTGGTTATGTCCCCTTGCAGAGCAATGCAACCTGGAACTGCCTTAATGGGAAAAAGATCCACACCTGCAACAAATAAGTTAACAAAGTAACCCATACACAAAAATCAAAACATGCCCAAATTCAGATGTGTTTATCACCGTCATCATCATTGTCATGGTCACTGTCACCATCATCACATTGCATCTGGTGCTCCAACCTTGGCTTATCATAATCAAAACAATCACTCTTTCAGCCACAACTACAATATGTCAGTATACAATACTACCTTAATAAATTCACTTGGCTTACCAATTACGATACTTGAAACAGGCATGTTCTGTTTTGCAACTTGCATCCATCCACCTGGTGCAGCACACAGATCAACACATACCCGCGATTTCTGTAGAAATTCGAATTTGCGGTTTAACTGTATAAGCTTGAAGGCTGCTCGAGATCTGAACCCTGAAATAATGAAATCGTATTTAACAGTGGTCAAGATGATCATTACACATGTACGTTGCGAACTATAGCTTCCCCACAGCAACTCATGAAGACTCAGAGGGGGGTGGAATGTTGCGTTTCCATCCCTCCTTTTATATTCGACACAACCAGGACGGCAGAGTTTTTAGCTACACGTGCCGGCCGCACTTTACCCCCAGGAAAATCCTTGGTACCCATTTTTTTAGAGGCTGAGTGGACCCCACGTTTCAGACTATAACCTACAATATTTGCACAGTTGACTGCAAAACGTCACCTACCTGTCTCCTTTGCTAGTCGATAGTATTTGTCTTTACGTTGTTTTCCAAGTTTCTTTTTCCCCATTTTGTAAACAGAATGCACACTTCAAGCAACAACAACAAACCAAGCACACCTCCCCACAAGTAACACTGCACAACTCCTAACCTTCTTCGGCAGTCATTTGTTCTCGTGTTCCAATTAGTCACGTGGTCACGGAATCAGCACCGAGACAGCACGGATTAGAGCACGATCAGAGGCAATAAGTGGAACCGTTAACGGGCCGAGACTTGACACGTTGGTTGCATTTCGGACTCATACGTGGATTGCTATTCGTACTTTTACCTTAGTGGGCGGTATGAGGTAGATTTGAGAGTTGATAAAAACCGCAAGTCATTCTGTTAATTGGGTGGTGATGCGGCTGACTTAAAAGTGCGAATATCGTGTTCGGTGAAAATTTTGTATCCAGTTCTGTCAGGTTTAAGTATTGCAGTACTGTACAGAAGGTAAATACTCATATCTCCATTTCAAAACGTTCACTGTCGGGGTGTGAAAAGAGGCCCCATAGCTCGTGTCTAGTAAGGTGCATAGAGAGTAACTGCACCTGTGATAGTAATTAGATCTGTTACAAATACGGTTAATTAATTGCGGTCGTGGGATTATATAACACAGAAATAAGTGGGCATATTTCTTGTTTTCATCTATGACAGGTGTGGGAGCTTTCAAGTATTCCTTTCCGTTGGTGAAGTAAAAAATTTGATACTAGTCACTTGCTTACCGTTTCTTTCACTCACTCACTCACAAAGAATATGTACAAAAATGAATTGTACATGAGCACAGGACAGTTTTGTATCTGTTTGTAATGTTAACTGTTTTCAGGACTGTGTAAAACATTACTTCTGTAGTTCATATAACATAGAATATACATGTTGGCTTGGAGAACTGAGTGATAAGCTGAACTGCAGAAAAGAAGAGGTATTGTTGCTTCTGTACATATTTGAAGGCTTGTATGGGGAGTAGAAGTATTACCTCGTCTCATTTTTAACCATGATACTAGATGGGGTGTATGGTCACCTTTAAGCCTTGACTGCACCATCCTCAGGGAAAGAGCCTATGGTAGCCATTGGATAGGAGAATGGATGAGCCCCATATTCAGTGTGGATACTTGGGAAAAGTGATAAATCTCTTGCATCTCACAGTAATTGTACTATGCTTTCATGGATATTCAGCCTATATCAATGTCAGCATGTCCTAAAGAGTGATAAGATCTATGATTTGAGTAATTTTCTCTGGCTGTGTCTTTTCTCCCCCCTTCCCCCAATTGCTGTGAATTACTTGTTGAATTCTTATGGCTACATCATTTTGCATCTTTTCTGTGTTCCTTTTCTACTTGAAATTTGTTAAACCCCAAAATTTGTGCCCTGCATATTGTTTTATGTCCATATTATAGTATTTTGTATTTGTTTGGGGCATTTTCAGTGAATATTTCATGCTGACTTTTTTTTTTAAATTCTACCATCATGTTTTTGACAAAGAAACAAAATAATGCTGCAGTAAAGCACTTAGTCCTAACGCAAAACAAACAGACATAGTATGCAGTACTTTTGGTGCATGTAGTAACATGTTCCAATATACGCCACCTCACCAATGCTGCCTCTTGTCGGCTAAAAAGTCCTGGTTACATTTTACTGTGAAGTTATGTGTATGTATACTGTTTACTTTATTACAGGTTTTGAATCTGGAACATGATGCAGAACAGTGGAGGAATTTGGTCCTCATTTTGGTTTGTAATGGGATGTATAAATTTATCATTTCTGTGGTTAATCTACTGTGCCTTTGGAAATAAAAATTTAAGGCGTAAACTTCAAGACAAGGTATGAGCAAATCTGTAACGTATAAAATTAAAGTATGAATGTCACGTACCTTTACTCCTACATACATGCCTTGCATACTTGTGATTTCTTCAGTTTATATATGAATGTGTATCCAAAATTTTCACACTCACCAAGAGGACAGAGAATGGCAAGTAGCATAGCTTTTTGCTCAAAGTGCCATAGTATTTCTTTCTTCTGAGTCAGGCAAGTAAGTTTTGCGGCTATAACCCTCTGCATTGCTCTGCAGCATCTGTTCATTGTTGTGTTTGATAAGTGCAGTCTGCAATTTTATAATGGCTTATATGAAGGAACAACATATTTGCATGATGCTTGGCTTCAGACCTGGGAAACAGGCTTGGAAAGTGCATGAAAGATTGAAACAGTTTTCACTGACAATGCCATTGGAAGCACACAGACTTTTGAATGGTTTTTCTTAGTTCTGACACTGCAGAATTATTGATGAAGGCCAATGGACTTCCATTTTTGAGATTGCTGGCAGGTTAGTCCTCCTTTATGGAGCAAGCCAACAAATTTTAAGGGAGGAATTTGAATGTGTAATGGAATGGATTTCTGTGAAGTTTCTGCCTCACTTTTGCACTGACAAGTGAGGCTGTAATGTGTGTTTTTTTGCCTGAAATTATTGGATGAAGCCAGACTTGACCACAATTTCTCTCTGAGAGTCATGACAGGAGATGAAGCATGGCTTTATTATTCAACCCAGGAAGCAAAGAGCATTCCTTTCAGTGGAAAAGCTAATTTTCTGCACATCTGGAAAAAAAGTATAGCCAGTTAGGCTGAACATCAGGAGCATGTTAAGTGATATTTTTTTGAGTGTGAGGGCATTATCTATCAGCATTTGTTCCTCCAGGCCAAGCAGTTAAGCAGCCCTACTACCGTGATGTTTTGCGCTCTGTGAGGGAACAGTTTACCAAAAATGTCTCTAAAAATGGCAGAACAAGGAGTGGTTGGTTCACTGTGGCATTGGGCTGGTGGACACTGCCTTCTCAGGGCAGCAAGTTTTGGCTATTAAAAATATGGCTGTGGTAGCCCACCGTCTGTACGTGCTTGATCACCCCCATTGTGATTTATTCTTGCTTCCAAGTTTGAAATTACACCTATGAAGGTGTTGTTTCCTGGGTTTTATTGAAATTCAGGAGCTGTTGCTGACTGTCCTAAGGGCAATTTCAAAACGTCAGTTGCAACATTGCATTTGGCATTGGTGGCAATGGTGGAGTCATTGCATAAACTTGGAATGGTGCTACTTCGAAGGGGGCTCCAATGACCAATTATAAATTTAATTGTATGTTTCATTTTAGATGTGGTGTGGGCATTTTTGGATTCACCGTCATATGTTCCCTCCTACAACTTAATTGGAAGTGATGTGATATGTAATGTTTGGTAACTGTATATTGACAGTTTTTTAAAACTGATTTAAGATGTTTTGTAATATAATTTTGGTTGTTTTTCTAATGGTGTATTTTGTAAATATTTTCAGGTAGTTTTGATTACTGGAGCTAGCTCAGGATTGGGAGAATCTCTTGCACATTCCTTTTATCAGGCTGGATGTCGTGTTATACTTGCAGCAAGACGTGAGGAGGAACTTGAGAGAGTGAGGAATGACTTGCTAGCTAAGGATGTGGTAAGAGATAATAGTAGTTGTTTGTGACATTCAGAATGTGATGTTCATCATTTAGTTATATTGAATTTTTATGTATATTAACATTCAGCCTTAACAGTATTGCTCACTTGCTGCTTCTGATTTAGTTGAATTTTCTGCTAGTGTAGTAAAATATAAGCATTTCAATTGGATCCAGCTGCTTAGTAAACTCTGGCAGGGTTAAGAGATTTTGCCCATGTTCAAAGTGTCCAGACTGTCTCTGGGGCCCATACAGTCTCTTATTCACTTGTTACTGGGGGATCTTTGGGCATGTAGGTGGCCATTCACCTGCAACAGTTCTGATGTTAAGAATGGGTGGCACTATACATGTGGTTCGCCCATATGCCATCCTGGTGTACAACTTCTGACTACCAAGCATTAGAATACAGTACAGTTAAATGATGCAGCTTGACTGTGCTTGTCTGTTAGGTTCCTGAAATAACTTGTATGTACTTATTGTATAAACAATGGAGTACTTTGAAAATAAAACTTGCAAGTGGGTACAAAGCTGTCCATAGTGTGTGGCCCAGCTTAACTTGATGATGATGATGATGATGATAATATTGATGACAATGATGACTGGTGATTCTGGTAAAACTGAAACACAAAGTTGGTAAGTTAAAGTCATGTTTGTAATAACACATTATCTAAACACATCTTGGCTGTTGTGCATGCGTAATTGGTGTTGATGTGCATGCATTACGATAGGAACAGGTGGCAGGCACTTGTGAGTGCGGTAATGAACCTTTGGGTCCCATGAAATGTGGGGAATTTCTTGACTAGCTGAGAACTTATTAGCTCCTCAAGAAGGACTCTGCTCCATGGAGTAAGTAAGTTCATGCATTACAGATAAAAATCAATTTTACAAATCGAGTCCGTGGGCCTCCTGGGTTTGAATAGATGTGTGGGTTTGGTAGACTACTGGAATAAAAGGGGTACAACTGAAATGTACTGCTGTGAACCAATTAGCTTCTCAAGAAGGACTCTGGTCCATGGAGTAAGTTCATGCATTACAGGTACAAATCAGTTTTACAAATCCAGTCAGTGGGACATCCTCGGTTTGAAGAGATGTGTCGGTTTGGTGGACTACAGGAATAAAAGGGGTACAAATTAAATATATTGCTTTTTCAATTATTCAGTTCTGTAATTCTTTATAAAAGATTTCTTAAATTACTGGCACATAATTGAACCTTTATAACTGGTCTGACGGCAAGTTGATTAAACAAGTTCCAGAAATAGTTTAGCAGCACCCCATTGTTGTTGTGGCAGTGCTGGTTTATCAAAGTTCTTATGCTTTTAGTTTTTGCAGAAGAAAACAAGAAGAATTTTAACACTTGGGCACAGTAAATGTATTTGAATTTTTCGTGTATTTTTCATCTTACAATGTCATTGGATGTTGGAGGCATCAGCAGATCTTAAGCAGAATAGGTAAGAATAGAGGTAAAGTTGTTGTGACTGTAGGAGCTGGGATACATTTTGGACGCTAACACTGTGTGGATGTAAGTAGTGGTTGACAAGTGTGCTTTTCCTCAGGAGAAAGAGTCTCTTTGTATCTAGTGGAAAGAATGCGAGGTTGGCTGCACAGTCAGTCTGGGAGGGAGAAGAAAGATATTTATTGCCACATTAATGAAGTTAATAACCATCATCCATATCTTACTGACAGTCGCTGTTGTAATACTTCAAGATTTAATGAAAGAACCGGAATGTTGAAGGCTGTTCTTCTGGGATATGATACTACTTCACAAGGTAATTGGTTTCCTATATTCTGAAAGCAGCATGTTCCTTTGATACACTGGGAGACCTGTTAGACATGAAGATGAAGGTGCAGTGTTCTTCAAAATCGATTACCTAGTGACACAGGTTTGTATCCCAGGAGCACTTGGTCCTAAGTCACATCACCATGTAGACCTCAAAACACACAACAGTAATTTAATTGTGATTAACAATTTGAATTGATGTGATCATATTTTGTAATTATTCTTGTTCACAATTTGTTTGCATGAAGAGTCACATTTGTGGTATGGGGTGGTTGTGCACACTGTTCTTGTGAATTTAAGTTGTGTGTCGGCCTGCTGCATTATGTTCAAGAAATTTCAGGTAATCATTTTTATAATTGGCGTTTTCAACTTGCTGTGCTTATGCTTGTTAAAACAAATTGAGTAATAAGCAATTGTCAGATCTGTTCTGCAATTGAAGAAAATGCCATAAAACTTTCAGTTAGTTATGATATGGTATTTTTTTAACTGCAATTGGGTTGACACCTGGTGGCAATAGTATAGTACACATTTACACACAAACAATACATAGAACAACACAATTGACACAGACAATACATAGAACAGCACATTTAACTAACTTGGAAGAGTGAGGGCCGTGCCACATCTTTGCGAGATATACCCTGGCATTTGCCTTGCAACTGAGAAAAAAGCATGGAAAAACCTCAGTCAGGGTAGCTGAAGAATGCCAGTTGGCATGATGAAAACAGAGTATACAGAACAGAGCATACATAACAATAAGAAAACATAAACATAACAATAAGAATACATAACTTATGGAATTAAACAAAAGTATACAAAACATACAACCATGTACGCAATGATAAAAAAAGAACATGATGGAATATGATAGACAAAAAAGCCATAAAAGCAGCAAACTTCATTGATCTATATATATACTCTAATAATGTTATACACCCTTTTGCTAAGACTTTCACTACACTTCACCCAACTACACTTCACTGCACTTTTCAACACTTCACTTCCTCCCATTTAAACTTCACCGAACTACATGTCACCACCCTTTCATTTTGCTTAACCCCATATAAATTTCCTACCGCTCAATTTCACCTCACATCGCTACATTTCACCTCACTTCACTTCACTGTGCTTTTAGATGATTTTTGTCACATTTATTTTCCTTTCAATTCACCCCATTTATAATTGCTTTCCTAACTCTGTTTCTAAAAATCTGAGGTTTACAAGGGAAGGTCCTTAACGTTTCTGCAGATAGTTGGTTCCAGTTTTTAGTGGTCCTCTTTACAAAGGAATAACTCCCGATGTCTGTTCTTTGCTCCCTGTCCCTAATTTTCTGAACATGATCAACCCTACTTAAACAGTAAGGCCTTCGCAACCTGTCATATATAGCTTTCCAAGCCTGTTCCCCAGATTACGCTTTAAAAAGTGCACTTAAGTGTGCTAACATCCTATGCTGAGCCAAGGTTTCATATTCAGAATCCTTCGTATGATTTGTAAATTGAGCAGCTTTTTTCTGTACTCGGTCTGACGCATTTATCTGTCCTTCTGTGCATGGATCCCAGCATGCAGACCCATGTTCAAGAATAGGACATACCAATGACATGTAGGCTAAAGTTTCGGTATTCCTAGGAAGTGTGTCATCCCCGTTGTGTGTGTGAAACTAGGAGAAGGTATGTAGTCAAACACAACTTAATCACTGAGGTGTATTTACTGAATGTGATGGAAAACAACTACATGTTTCGGCCTGTGTTGGCCATCATCAGGTTGTCTATGGAACTTAAGGGCTAGCTATATGCATGCGCACGCGCGTGCTGTAGAGATCTCTACATACGCATAGTCTGACAAACCGAATCAAACCAGGGGTCAGGTAAAATACTATGAAACATAATACATATAGGTAGTGATACAAAACACATGAAATATACTAGACGTTAACTCTATTTTGTGGAAAGGGGTGGTGGGGGGGGTGT
>Ga0123354_10001611_pt1 | contig 27932 bp, 21 predicted proteins | sample TergutLab28metaG_2_FD_97872 | JGI IMG/M metagenome (GOLD analysis project Ga0123354, IMG submission 97872) | Labiotermes labralis P4 segment gut microbial communities from Petit-Saut dam, French Guiana - Lab288 P4 | ecosystem: Host-associated > Arthropoda: Insects > Digestive system > Gut ... | reverse complement strand
ATTCCTGCCAGTTTTAATATGTATTTGGTAATCAATAAGTGTGTAACAGCTGTCAAAGTTTCAAACTTCTCTGGCCATTATCTCCGTAACCGTTCAACTTTGGATATAGGTGTTTTGGGTTATGTCGGTATACTTTAACATAAGGAACACTCTCCCGAAGTCTGACACATTCCTCCTGGGACACCCTGTATATATAAAACTTTTTTTAAGTTCAAAATATTCCTCCAGAGTAAAAGAAATTTTCACATAAAAATTTCTTTAAAATCAATTTAAATTGTTTGAAATTATCAGACTCTATTTTTATTTAAGTAGGAAGCATATTAAACACCTTTACATCTAAATAGTACACTCCCTTCTGACATTTAGTTAAATTTACAGAAGATAGGTGTAAATTTGCATGTTGCCTAGTGTCAATGTGATATAGCTCAGATTTTACCAGCAATTGATTCTTATTTCTTATCATAAACAAAAGGACAGAAAGAATGTATTGGGAAGGAAGTGGTAAGTTTTCTAAATTAAAAAACAATTTTCTTCAAGATTCACTAGTTTTACAACCCTTCATGATTCTAATAATCTTCTTTCGCAACCTGAAGATCTTTGTACTGTCTGAGAAGTGCCCCCACCACCAGTGTATCTGTATAATATGCCAATCTGTCAAGACACAACTATTTATTATAACAAATCTAAAATAGTTACATGTTTCGGCTGGACAAAGCAACCACAACCAGGTTGTATGTTTCAGAAATGTAAAAAGAAATTGTACAATTGTACCTATACATCCCCAAGTAAAAACCTATAGCCGAGATCTCGTCCTTAAATGAAGTATTCGTAAACAATCATGTATGGAAAGCACTTTTACAATACATACAATTCTTGTAAAGCCATTATTAAGACATGTAAATTTAACTTTTTTTTTTAATTTACATTTTAACAATACTTCTGTACGTTAAACTAGACCATACTGTTTACAGGTCATTTCAAAATGACCTGTAAAGAGTATGGAATCCTACAGTGTGTGCACTCGCTGAATGTACTTTGTTTTAGGAATTGGCCTGAAGATGGTTCAGTGAACTGACACATGTCGCCAGGTTTATAGTGTTGATTACTAATATATGTTGCATTTTGACTGAATAAATTACTTTATCGTTACACAACGGGATGGCTCCTCTCTAAACTAGACCAACTTGCAGCAACAATTACCGTATATTCTCGAATCTATTCCGCACACTTTTTCAGTTTCAGAGGGCTAAAAAATCAGATGCGGATTAGAATCGCGGTCGTAAGCAAGATTTTGGAAAAATGATTGAGCCGCTGTACGTGCTGTAAGAACAACACAATACAATAATTTATTATTTATATTATATAATATTTATAATTTATTATTCATCAGACTCACCGTCATCACTCATGACTGAATCGTTATCCGTCACCAAGTCACTATCATCTTTATCTTCACCATCGTCCTCCCATAGAATGTCATCTTCGGATTCGTCCAATGCATTGCTTATGCAACACTTCTTGAAAGATCTGACGATAATGCTCTCCGGGATGGCTTTCCATGCAGCCGACATCCACCGTGCGACTTCTAAAGGAGCTACGCGTTTGATTTTTCCAGTTTCTGTTAACTCACGGGCAGGATCCCAATCCAGGTCAGATATTGTTGCCTCAACCTGCGTTTAAAGGGCTTGTTAATGGATACGTCCATTGGTTGCAACACTGATGTCATTCCACCCGGGATGACAAAAAGCTCAGTTTTCATTTTGCGGAGCTGGTTCTTCACGGAATCAGTGAGGTGCCCATTGAATGCATCAAGGACATGCATTGATGGTTGATTTAAGAAAGCTCTAGGCCTGCGACCCCATACTATTTTCAGTCACTCCAACATCAGCTCCTCCGTCATCCATCCTTTTTCCTGGGCCCTGACTATAACGTCCTTCGGAAACGCCTCTGATTTGGGTAAAGTCTTCGTTTTCAAAATTAGCAAGGGTGGTAGTTTTCTCCCATCAGCAGTTGCTGCCAGCATTACTGTTAGGCGAAGCTTTTCGCACCCAGTGATTTTCAAAAGTACCTCCTTCACGCCTTTCTTCTCCAACGTGTAGTTTGGCGGCATATGAAGATAAATGGCCGTTTCATCGGCATTGGCCATTTGCCCCATCAGAAAATTTCCCGTCTTCCTCAGGTTGGTGATGTACCGCTGATAATTCAACAACTTTTTTTCAAAATCTTTTGGGAGCTTCTGGCATATCGTCGTCCTATGCCGCAACGCCAGCCCAATCCGGCACATGAACCTTAAGGCCCATCCTTCACTGGCTTTGAAACGACTTCGAGGAATGTTCAAAGATCTGGCCTTTTTTTTATTGCCTCCTCGCGAAGTAGATCATAACTCACAAACAGTCCAGTCTTGCGTCTCTCATGAAAGAACGCGAAGACTGTATCATCAGTTTCAGGAAATCGTCCTTTCTTGGGTCCAGTGAATTTCTTTCGTGACGCCTCACACCCGCTGATCGCTGCCTTGTTTCCGCCACAGTCGAACGTTGCTTTCATCAACTCCAAAAACTGCAGTGGCTTTGGGGTTTCCCTTATCCTCTGCGCACCGAATAACTTCACATTTGAACTTTGCCGTATATGATAGTCTTTTAGATTTCTGGCGTCCCTCTTCCGTAACTAGGGTACACAACAAATTGGAACAAACAGTCTGTTTACCGGTATTTCTTCAGTTGAAATTACAACCCTAAGTGGAGTAGAGCAACGAGGCATTTCAATTTCGGCATAAAAAGCGTGACGTCACCGTGCAGCCAGTAATTACCTACATTTATTTTGGTATGCAACCTGTTTATCGTTTTCCTACTGTAAGAGGGCACAATCCGAACTAAATGTAAGACAGGCATAATAGAACCTATCTAACATTGGCAAATTATGATACGAAGAAATTTGGTGCTTAGTCCATTTTAGTACTCGTAGCCAAAATCTCGGACGAGTCACACAGTGACTCGGTTTGTTTTGGCTGGGAAACGGCGTACCATACGGTATATCAGCAGCGATATTAGGTATGGTATATGGTCATATTTCAGCGGGGTACATAGCAGGAACATTCTGCTACAAAACACGCCGTTATTTAGACGTTCCTGTAGACAGCAACGCTTGGCAGATCGATCGAGGCTTCGTTCAAGGAATGATGACTGCGTCGCCCACACTGCTAACGTATCGTGAGACGATAATGAAAGGCCCCCTGTTGCATAGCATAGCGAAATTAACTTACCAGGTTCTAAGATTGCAGCTGTCTGCGAAGCGCTTTATTCATGAGGTGCATATGGACATAATTGGGTAAAGTGGCCGGAGTGTGTATCTGACCACAAACCATTATATAATGTGGAGTTAACTTGTGGGGCTATAATTCTATGCCTCTACATGAATGTACGAAGCATTTAAATGGCCGCAGTGCTAATCAGCTTTGGTGCGTTTGTACCGCTGGCAGTTAAGTGGCCACATCACACACGGCGCGTTAGTCGGATAACGGTTAAAGCATTGGTAACATCCAATATTATTCAATCAGCCTGTCTTGAAGGCAAGGGGCGGTTGAAGGAAAGGTGGGGATTCGAACCGCGAACTAACACTTTTTTTTTCGTTTAAGAAATCGGCAAAAACTAGTGCGGATTATATTTGAGAATATACGGTATTACAATTTCAAGCCCACAAAACCCTTCTTACATCTTCTGTAGTATATTTTCCCAACACATCTGGATTAGTTGTCCAGCAACGAATGCCTTCATTTGGAACACTTTACTGAATAGGCATTTACTCTCCACCCTCCCTGTATGTTTACCTGAAAATGTATATATATATAATTTTATAAACAAATTACAGACATGATTACACATCTCTTATATTTGACATTACAGTGTGCATTATTACAACTGATCTGGATGATTGGGAGGAACCACACAAAAGACATTGTCTTTGATGCCTTTATGAAAAATGTGTGCCTACATTTCATATCCATACAATTTTAGTATGGTTCATGGATTTGGCAGCTGTATTTCTCTCTTTATCCTGTAATTATTAAATCAACTATTATTCATTTACAGGAAACGTGCTGAAATGAGTATAAATTTTCATGCCATCTTGTTACTTCTGGAACTATTTGCACTTGGAGTTAGCAGCAACAGACATGAGTATGCTGACTACTGGATGAAAGCTGGGGAGGCACAGCTGACAGGAATCTTAAAAGTGCAGCAGGAACACCAAAAGGCAAAAAATATAATCATCTTTGTAGGGGATGGCATGGGCATGTCAACCATAACTGCTGCCCGTATTTATAAGGGCCAGAAAAAGGGGGAATCAGGTGAAACTGGCTTCCTGAGTTTTGAAAGATTCCCAACTATAGGTCTTGCCAAAACTTATGCTGTTGACAAGCAAGTCACTGATTCAGCAGCTTCAGCCACAGCACTGTTTACTGGTGTGAAAACTAATTATTTGCTTGTAGGACTAGATGCCAGAGCAAAGTACAATGTGTGCGACTCGTCTACAAATAAGGAAAGTTCAGTTTCATCTATCATGACATGGGCACAGGATGCAGGCAAAGACACGGGGTTTGTCACAACTACACGCATTACACACTCTACTCCTGCAGCGTTATATGCACACACTAACAGCAGATATTGGGAATGTAACAATCAAATTCCGCATACTTACAGAACATGTGTGACAGACATAGCTCTTCAACTGGTCACAGATGACCCAGGTCAGAAATTCAAGGTGATCTTGGGTGGTGGGGCCAATCAACTTGGTCTGAAAGGTGTAAATGGGTCAAATTATGGGGGGTGTGACCGTACTGATGGAAGAAACCTTGCCCATGAATGGATAAAAAATAGGAACAAAAGTTTGCTTATCACAACGAGAAAAGAACTGAACGATGTAGATCCTGTGAAAACAGAGTACTTACTAGGACTCTTTGGTCCTGATCATTTATCCTATGCTGGGGATCAGAAAAAATCTTCTGATCAACCCTCACTTGTCAATATGACTGTTAAAGCTATTAACATGCTATCCAAAAACCCAAATGGTTTTGTACTTATGGTGGAAGGAGGTCGAATTGATCACGCTCATCATGATAATTACGCACAACTTGCACTTGAAGAGACATTAGAATTTGATGAAGCTATTGCAGCAGCTGTGTCTATAACAAATAAAAAACAGACACTTATCATTGTCACTGCAGATCATTCACACTCACTCACCATAAATGGCTACCCTGATCGTGGGCAAGATATTTTAGGAATAAGTGATAATGGCAATAAGACATATGAAACTTTAACATATGCCAATGGGCCAGGATATAACTTTCACAGACTATATAATTCCGACTCACAAGAAATCTGGATAAATTTGAAGAATACATCTGTACAAAGAAATGGAACTTTCTACCGCCACTTTTCCCCTTTATACCTTAGTGCAGAAACACATGGTGGAGAAGATGTTCCTGTGTATGCTTGTGGGCCATCTTCCAGTCTGTTCTCAGGTGTTTATGATCACAATTATATAGCTCATGCCATAAGTCATGCCACCTGTATTGGACCTTATGCCACAACATGTAACATGATAAGTGGTGCAGTTAAAGTATTCATGAGTTACAGTGTGTACTTTTTAACTTTTATTCATGTCAGTATTCTAACATTTAAAATGATCTGATGCAATTCCACAGCTTTGAAAAATGTCATATTTACTCATAAATGACGCGGTGTTCAAAGAATATGGGAACAGTCAGATTTAATAAAAGTTCTGGAAGTGCATGCTGATTGGTATTAATCAGGCATATTATTAACTTAATCAAAATAAGTTCTGTAATGCACAAACAGCATAATAATAATAATAATAATAATAATAATAATAATGGCATGTTCATGGAGTTTTAAGCTCCTCAGAAACCATAAGACTTAGGAAAAAGTGTGTGTGGCACAAAATGTATCAATTTCCTCTACAAGTTTTGTTTGCAACATTTTCACCTATGGTATTTGGTGAGTTACACTCAAAATCAGGACAGAAATGTATATAGATCTTCAGAGTGTTCATCATTGTTGGGCAGTTTCACCCAACAAGTGAAGGTGTCAACCATTATTAAGTAAAATCAACATCCATTCAATGATTCTTCAGATCATACCAGTAGGCAAAAGGACAAACAAACAACGAAATTAACAGGTTCAATCTTACATGTGTTCACTGTAAATGCACCAAAAATACCCGGCAAACAGAAGTACATGTGCAAACTAGCAGAATGTAAATGGCTACTTTTCTGTAGCCATGTACATTAGCAGAGTATAAAGCTTGTTGTTGTAACACTGAAATCTGTGACAGAAAAACATTTTTTAATCTAAATATGTAATTACATAATTTTACATATTAACCTAGGCTTCAATTAATGATGAGATATCTGATTTCATGCGAAGGATCATTGGAGCAACAATTATTGCGTAGAATTTCCAACACATATGCATCCATGCAAAGTGTAGCTATCATTTGTATGAATGAAGTTTCAAGTGTCCTCAAAGCATTAAGTAACAGTGGCAATGTAACAAAAACAATACATCATATTTCCACTGGAAGATGGCTACAAAAAGCTAAAACTTGTAGGTGAATATACTATGAAATTATATAATGTATACTTATTACCACAACCAATTAGTCATATTGGTTATAATAACATTGATTTATGACACCTTGTATATAGTCAGGCATTCTGTGGTATCGATTAATTCCTCACTGTTAAGCATAACATACTCCTCAGAACAACACTCATTTAAGACACAAAATAATCACTTATAACCAAGCTGGACTGTAGCTGGATTTCATTACAAATTACCATGTCTATTGCACTGACCACATAAAATATTTTATAACTTTGTTGTTTTAAATGATAATTCAGTTATTCTGTGTATAGTAAATACACTTGTGAAAGAAGTCCCTGTTCTTAACTAAGCATATGCCACAAAGATGTGTGGAAGTGTGGGGCTAGAGCTCCAGTTTTCATCTTGGGCAATAGATGGAGGTGAGTGGTTAGCTTCAACCTTTGGCCACTTTACACTCTGGTGAAAAACCCCTGGTAGCCGTTGGATAGGAGGCTGAAGGGGACCAACAGCCAGTTTGGACAATCCACGATCTCTCCATTAGGAGAACATAAAAATATATAATTTTAAAGCTTAGACTCTAAAGTTTTAAAAAAGCACTATTGTCATATCAATAAAATCTCCATGTGTCAAAATGTGATTAACAGTTTTAGAGACAGTGAAAATGGGGTAAACATACCACTGTTCTGCTGCAATATTTATACCACACACCTGTAATATGTTGCAGTAAAAGGGGACATGTTAATTAGCATTTGTCTCAATTCAAATGATCATAACCATGTTTTCAAGATCTCTAAAAAAAAAAGATATTACACAACTTTTCCTCTCTTCTGAAATATAACACTGTATAGTCTGGTTGACTGGCACCTCTGTTCAACTACAAGTGTTGCATCACATAAGATTGTACTTGCTGCTGTGAAACCCATAAATCTTATGAGTATATTATATGCCCATTTCTATTCATACCTTTTGTACAAAACAATTAACTAATTTAACTCCTTCATTATTATTTAACTCAAATACATATTAAAATCAACAAGCACTCAACTATGGATGTATACGTTTTCCCTACAGGCAGTCTACTGCACTCTTCATTCCACAACAACTATACTTACAAAACAGAAGAGATTATTGCTAAAGCACAATGCAGCAGCTAAGCTAGCAGAACAATTCTAAAGGAACATACTTTTTATACAAGTAACAGATGGGAAATTGTCAAGGGCAGGTTCTACTGAATCCTCTCTTCAGCATGGAGCAACTACATTAAAAATAAATATGATCTAATTTCACCAGTGGGAACAACAATCACAGCTATTTGAATCATTAGTCTCTATAAGACAATGATGAGGAGTCAAAACAAAAGCAGATAAAATGGCTGCAACACAATATTCTGAATTTAAGTGAACAACCAACACAAACAGTACTTTTCACAAGCACGCATGTGTACCCAAGCACACATGTGCACACAAAAGCTGATGTGGCACAGTGGAGTAGGACATGGAACACTAAAATAAAACAGAGACGTAAGCAATGTAAACCCATGATAAGTGGATCCCTGTCACCACGGCATGGCGCGTCCTCAGGTTGCAAATGGAAGAATGGCCTCCAATGTAGTGGGTAGCTGTGAATATAGTGAATAAGCAGTTGCAAACAGCCGACAAGTGGTGGACCTCCAGCTGGGTGGTTGGGTGAGGTGTTGACAAGTCCTCACCATAGAAACTTGCTTTGTTACGAAACACGAACACTTACCTCAGACATGGACCGATGCTTTGGTACAAACTAAGCAATGAAGAACGGACATGAGATTTGGTACGTGGAATGTTAGGAACCTGGATAGGGCAGGCTCACTTACAGCAGTAGACAGGGCATTAGCTAGATATAAATTAGGTGTAGTGGGTGTGCAGGAGATTAGGTGGGAAAAAGGGGGCACATTAAGAGCAGGGGATTATAATTTTTTCTATGGAAAAAGAAATGAAAATTATCAATTGGGAACAAGGATTTTGTACACCACAGAATAGCACCGGCAGTTAAGAGAGTAGAGTTTGTTAGTGATAGGGTGTCAAACATAGTTCTGAAAGGTTGCTGGTGTAATATTGTTCTGAATGTGCATGAACCAAGTGAACAGAAAAGTGATTATTCAAAAGACAGCTTTTATGAGGAATTAGAGCAGGGTTTTTATCATTTTTCGAACTACCAGATGAAAATTCTATTAGGAGTTATTAATGCTACGGATTACAGGCATACTAGACAAGATAGATGAATACAGACGGAACTGGCTTTCACACCTGCAAAGAATACCACAAAACCGAATCCCTTTGAAATCACCCACTACAGACCACAAGGAAGGAGAACAATTCGAAGACCGAACAAGCATTGGCGCGAGCAGCTGTAACTCTGGAGACGGAATGGATCAAAAGGTCCAATCCTTGATGTTTATGATGATGATGATGATGATATTAATGCAAAAGTGGGGAGAGAGAATATTTTCAAACTGACAATTGGGTATGACAGCCTACATCAGGATAGTAATGATAATGGTGTTAGAATAGTAAACATTGCCAAATCAAAAAATCTGGTTGTTAAGAGCATGATGTTCCCGAATTGAAACATTTATAAGTATACCTAAACCTCTCCTGATGGGAAGACTCACAGCCAGATTGATCATATACTGATAGGCAGGATACCATTCGAGCATACTGGATGTATGAAGTTTCAGGGGAGATGATTGTGAAACTGATCACTAACTGGTGGTTGCAGAAGTTAGGGAAAAAAATGGCCGTTAGTAAACAAGTAGCACAGAAGTTTGATGGGGAAAGATTTAATCTCAAGAAGTTAAATGAGTTGGAAGTTAAGAAACAATATCAGATCAGTGGAGAATACAAACAGGTATGCAGCTCTGGAGAACGTAAGTGATGACAAGGACATAAATAGGACTTGGGAGAACATCAAAATCTCAGCTAAAGAGTCTAGGTCTGCACGAATTGAAGCACCATAAACCATGGTTTGACGAAGAATGTTTAGGTTCTTTAGATCAAAGGAAGCAGGCTAAAATGCAGTGGGTATAGGATCCAAGTCAAAGCAATGTAGATAATCTGAACAATGTAATATGCGAAGCTAGCAGACATTTCAGGAACAAAAAGAAGGCATATCTGAAAGCTAAATTTGATAAACCTGGAACTAACAGTAAGATCAAAAATATTAGGGGTTTGTACAGGGGCATCAATGACTTTGATTAAGGCAGGGTGTAGAACAATTTGCTATGAGATCCATAAACTTATTATTTCTATTTGGAATAAGGAGGAATTGCCTGAGGAGTGGAAGGAGTTGATCATTGTACCTATCTATAAGAAGGGCGATAAAACAGATGATAGTAATTAAATAGGGGCATATCACTTTTGCCAACTATGTACACAATTTTATCCAACATCTGCTGTCAAGGTAAACTCCATTTGCAGAGGAAATTATTGGGGATCATCAAGGTGGATTTCGATGCAACAGGTCACGTACTGATCATATATTCTGCATTAGTCAAATACTTGAGAAAAAATGGGAATACAATAAAGCAGTACATCAACTCTTTATAGACTTCAATAAAGCTTATGATTCAGTTTAGAGGGAGGTCTTGTATATTCTCAGTGAGTTTCGTATCCCCATGAAACTGGTAAGGCTAATATAACTGTGACTGACTGAAACATATAGCAGAGTCCGGGTAAGCAAGAATTTGTCTGACATGTTTACTATAAGGAATGGTTTGAAACAGGGAGATGCTCTATCACCACTGCTTTTCAACTTTGCTTTAGAGTACACCATTAGGATTCAGGTAAACCAGGATGGCTTTAAATTAACACACCAGCTCCTGGTTCAAGCTGATGATTTTTATATATTGGTAGGAAGTGTACATACTATAAAGGAAACCACAGAAGCTTTGGTACTGGCTAGTAAGGATACTGGACTAGAAGTAACTGACAAAACTAAATGCATGGTCATGTCTCAATATCAGAATGCAGGACAGAGTAACAGTATGAAGACTGATAATAGTTCCTTTGAAAGGGTGGAAGATTAGTAATATTTGGGAAAAACCTTAAAGAATCAAAATTCTATTCAGGAAGAAATTAAGAGCAGACTGACGTCAGGGAGTGCTTGCTATCATTCGGTACAGTATCTTTTGTCTTCCAGTATGTTATCAAAAAATTTAAAGATTAAGATATTCATAACCATAATTTTGCCTGTTGTTTTGTATGATTGTGAAACTTGGTTGCTCACATTGACGGAGGAACATAGACTGAGGGTGTACGCGACTAGGGTGTTGAGGAAAATATTTGGGCCTAAGGAGGACGAGGTAACAGAAGAGTGGAAAAAACTACATAATGAGGAACTTAATGACCTGTACTCCTCATCCAATATTGTTCGGGTGATAAAATCGAGAAGAATGAGATGGATGGGGCATAAAGCGAGTATGAGAGGAGAGGCATATACAGGGTTTTGGTGCGGAAACCTGAGGGAAAGAGACCACTTGGGAGAACCAGACATAGATGGGAGGATAATATTAAGGTGGATCTTCAGGAAGTGGGATGTGGGGGTATGGATTGGATAAAGTTGGTTCAGGATAGAGACAGGTGGCAGGCACTTGTGAATGCAGTAATGAACCTTTGGGTACGATAAAATGTGGGGAAATTCTTGACTACCTGCAAACCAGTTAGCTTCTCATGAAGGACTCTGCTCCATGGAGTAAGTAAGTAAGCAATGTAAAGCACAATTTTAAGATTAAAATCCTTTTAAAATGTCTTTATATTTCTGGTATCCTACAGAGACCACAAACACAAATGCAATTCAGTATTAAAATTTATATAATACTAGCCTGGTTTAGTTTCATGATGTAAAACACACACAAAAAGCAGACAAATATTACTCTTAATTATTTTTTAACAATTATGTACATCATAGCCCTACAAATTTAGGTTGTTTTCAAGGCGTGTAGGTTAAGAAACTCAGTCCATGGTATTACACATAAGTATGACCTACATAATTACACATTTGGCTGGCTGGATCCTGGAGATACTAAAACAAGAATCTTTCAAAGACAATGACCAATATGCTGAGAAACAAGATTACTATATTTTGTATACATTACTCCTATACAGACTAGTTTTAAATCAAAACAACAGTTCCACATTTCAGCAAAACATTTTCAAGACTGCAGAAGTTCCACACTTACTATCTCACCGTACACATATTCTGCTGAATGTCACAGCAAATTACCTGTAAATTTCAAACCTTATGACGACAGACCTCACTCAAAAACTAAGTGCCACAGCTTGCAGACAAAGAAATTACGAGATGAAGAAGAATACTGATTTGTAATTTTAATGAAACATGATGTATCAGATGTATCTGTTTCAGTGATTTACTAAAATGTAATTTTTATTTATTCGATAAGCCTCAACATTATTATGCTGCTTATAATAACAATTAAAAAAAAAAAAACTTTAAAATGCAATTACTTGAATTTGGTGTTTAACAGTGCCCTAGGTCAACGGATCACTTTCCAGGTTTCCTCAGCCCTCTAAATTCCAATTCATGCCACAGTTAGGTCAACAAATGTGGTACTATTTCCAATGGATCATAGAGGAGGAAAAATACTGTGTTAATCTTCAAATGACCAAACTGGTATTTAAATTTTAGTGCGTGGTTTATGAAAAACACATTATCGGAAGAGAAAAATATAAAATTATGAAATACATGGCATTTTGTGGAAAATCAACAGAGATTAAGTAGGGTGTCTTAAAAATGCAGCAAATTTCGTTGTTGCCTAAACATGCAAAAAGAATTTCTATTTTTTTTTTTAATGTGGTCACATATACAAGCACAAGACATTTAAAGGTTACTTACACTGCCCCATGAAGAGTGCCACTAAATCAAATTTAGAAATCTTAGGCTGCCCACTGCAGATGACCAAGCTACAGTGGAACTTCCAGTTTTTTTATTGTGGTTTATATTAAAAAAATCTAATATGGATGGTCCCTTTTGTTTGAAATATATGTAAGTGTAAGTGTGTTTATCAAACTCGACACGGTTCATAGTAGTGAGTGCTTATTCAATAACGATAATTAAAGACCACCACCCAAGGCACACACAATAAGATTTATTACATAAAATGTTCACCCAGCATGTTTCGATTCAATTAATATACCACCACAGCAACACACTTTAAATTACAAGTTAAATTATCCTGCCAATATTATCAAATGATTTAAAAAGTAACTGAAGATTTTACTGACTCCAACATGTTGGGCGAATATTTTGTACAATAAATGCATCTTACACTGGGTGCAATAATAGTGTTTTTTAATTACAACATTGATGAAAGTTGATAATTAATTCAGACTTTTCAAATCAATTTGTGTTGTTACAGCCACTCAGCTGCATTCTATTAGGTGAAAAAAAAAACTACCATGCTGAATATTAAACCTTATTTTTATTAGAGTATCATACATTCTTACACTAGGCTCACATTGTTGTCAGTATCATGAGATAATAGAGGCTGCCATGCAAATGAATGCTAAAAGATATGTGCATAAGGTCTGAGGTTTTCATAGCAGACTGAGATATTCTGGATCATGACAATGTAGACTGGGAAATGGAAACTGTGACAACACATTCTTCTGAAACAATGGTTGTCACCTAGAAGACTACACCCAAAAGGCCATAAATTAAAACAGTACATGTGTAAGACAAAGACAACTTGGGCAAGTACTGTCTTATAAACACACACATCTCATTTCCAACCTGCTCGGTATTCTACAAGGAAAAATGGTTCCAGAGTGTGTTAGAAAAATAAAAATAAATGGCAAAGTCATAATGGAAATGTTGGTATAACATAAGGTTAAAATGATAATTTCTTTTGCTCTGTACAACTAAGCATTATACTATTTTCCTAACTTACAATACAAAATGGTATGAATGGATAAGTGAATTAAATTTAATCTACACCAAAAACACAAGAAATGGTTAAACATTTAAAACATCTCTAAACTGCTGTTGGATTTTTCTTATGAAAGGCAGGACAACATGTGTATCAATGCACTTTTAAGAAGACCTGATATATATATATATATCCTTATGTACTACTTGCCAGAGCTCAGTTTACAGTCAAATTATTACACAGCTCAACACTTCACATTCAAATACACAATGGGTTCATCCTGTGGACTACATTCCCTGAAAAAGAAAATGACATAAAAATTATTTGTTTTCCAGAGTTTTGAGGCATTCAATAAGATGAGGAAATCCCTTTTAATCTTCAGTCTGTGCTTTGATTACTGTATCTCCTGATTTAAATCCAGTTACCAGACCTATAGCTTCAATGGTATGATTTAAAAATTCCCAGTTACCAGATGATAAAGGTTAAAACATGAGCTTGTAGTTTCATTTCTTAGTATGTATTCTAAAACATGCAGTGAACTATATGATGAATATTATTCAACATATGAAAACTGTCACTTTAATTCCAGTACCTAACTATACAAACATAATGCTGTAATGTTATGTGTAAAACAGTGATGGCAAGTAGGCATGTGCCATTTGTGTTTGGAGAATGGAATATACATCCCTAGCACATTTTTATTGGATGAACATAACAGAGGCATTTTTCACAGGTTTGCAATGGAACAATACACAACTGTGGCTATTAGCTTTGTCAAATCTCTAACAAATTGGGAAATGAATAGATTTTCAGGAAATCTGACACTAGAGTTCCAAATATTTATTAAAATCAGACAATAATAATGGACATTTTACACAATGACTTGCGTGGCTTTTGGCATACATCTCGAGTGTAACTGCTACGTATATATAGGAGTGAAAAATATATGAAATACACACAACAGAGAAAAATAAAAACACATTTTACGCCCATGATACTTTTTCATAAGTCTTATTCTTTCTGCAATCAACAAAAGTAGGTATACAGAAACAAAAATTTGAGTATTAGTTTCAACACAGTCCCTTTGCTGCCCCACACACTTCTCGCATTATTTCACCTGCTTCTCCATGTCGTATACAGAAATGTTTTCAATTGGTCAGGAAGAAGTACAGAGAACAGTCTGATAATTTAATGCTCCACAGCATTGAAAGCAATGGAAATGAAGCACCTCTTTGTGCCAGCTTGATCCATAAACTGTGGTCTGTGGGTCTTTTGTTACAAGTTCTACAGAAAAAAAGTTTCTAATTGTAGAGTTCACCATGATTAAAACTAAACCTAACCTTACTATCACACAGAAATGTCAAATTTAATTTGTTTTGTACTTTTTTTTTAAGTGTGAAGTCCCATGGTTCCATGGCTAAAAGAGTTAGAGAAGCACTATACCAGCCAACTATATAAAGGATATGCATCAGGCATACATTTTATAAACTTAAACCTCATTATGTAAAGCCCGTGGAAACATTAAGAAGACAATGCAAATCTTGTACATGTCCTGATGACAGTGTAATTTCCAAGTTCCAATAATTAGCATTTCCTTTTGTTTCTATCATGCTTTTAGTGATAGGTGGCTCTGCAGTTCTCATTTCAAATACAAACTGTGTAGTAAAACGTGAATTTTATGGGGATATCTGCTTTGACCCAAACTTCTCTGACATGCTAAAATTCATGAAGGTAATGGTAGCATGTTGAATACTTCAGCGTGATATTCACTTATCAGAATACACTTATACACATGTCATGCATAACAAGTCCAGCAAATTGATCATGAAAAACTGCACTCAAGAACTTACATTCATTCAGAAAATTATAATTTTACTTACCAGTAGTTCTTCAGTTCTCTTATTCTGTCCCCTTACTCTAGTTCAGTTCAATTCCTTCATCTTCCAATTTATGACTGTCTGTCAGTTCTGAAACTAAACATTCAGATAAATATGTGAATAAGCCCATTAAGTGTTTCACTTATTTATTAGTACTGTATACACATGCCGTAAAAAGGCAGATGCCAGTCACTGTAACTTCATGTAACAGGATCTTTCAGGAAAATGGAAGCAAACCTAAGAACCAACGGTACTACATTATTGCTTATACCTGATGAATATGCCTGCATAAGTATAAAACCTGTAATGTGTTCTGCACACTATGACAGCTCGAATGCATTCTAATGGTCATGTTTCTGCATTATAATTACGCATCAAAGTTGGCCTGCAGGTGTGGATATCTCAAGAAAACTCCAACCAATATTATCATGTAAGACTACGTTAATGAAGTATCAGTTAATATGAAAGGAATAATTCTGAGCTCAAATGCCAAAGGTAACACCTCAGGGAGGTATCCTTAGAGGAGACAGAAGGTACACTGCATTCCTGCTTGCATAAAGCACTGATATTCTCTTTGAGCCACACGAATTTGTGGAAAAGTTACTTGAACCATGTAAACTGTGTCATGCTGGACAGGAGTATTCTGCATTAAGTGTTCAGTTTACAGATAGCCATGATTCTGTAATCATTACACTCATGCTACAGCAGGTGAACTTTGTGTAGAATGGTACGGAGTGTAATAACCAGAAGTAAATGATAAAAAATTATAACAATCAATGACCTTATAAATGAGGGCTTTAATGTTAAAGCATGTTGACTTAACATAACATCAGTACAGATCTCCTAATAAATCATAAGACAAAAGGCACAACCTCATGTAAGATTCTGAAAGCAAGTGTGGCAAAAGATCAGCAACAGAGACAAAAACCTTACTTTATCTTGCAAGGTGGAAGTGATACAGTGAAATTTACTGGTGTCATAAGTCAATCATTTCAATACATTCCTCCAACACATAACTTTCTGAGAATTCAACCTAAATAAGAACCTCTGATACTGAATATTTGCCCTGAAAAACACAACCCCCCCTCCCCCAACCCAAAATTAGAATGAGGGTGGAGTAAGACTGCATACACAACTGCAATGCCTTGGGTGAAATCTAGAGCAACAAAACTCAATGACCAAGTCGGTGACAGTTCTGGTAATGATGATTCTAATTCTGGACTGTTTCTGCTTACAACCATACAACTTCAAAGAAATACAGTTACGTCTTTTTATATGCCAGGGTTATGTTCCTGAAAAATGTCGCACAAAACGAACATAAAATCCCATTTACAATGTGTACTTACTGGGGGTTAGGGGATGGACAAAGTAATCTTGTATAGTGCATGACTATATGACTAGTGGACATACAGACCTGTACAGTATATATGTACAGTATATACAGTATACATACATTTCTACACAGTATACACACATATATACAATTTAGTTATTTATTTATTTATTTATTTCTAATGCAACGAAAGTGTAAGATAGTCACAGCCATAGTTTTTGGTACAGTGCATTCTGTTAGGACTGTGGACGTCTTGCTACGCAAACACGTTAGTTCCTCACTTAGCAGTTTCTCGTATTCTATCAGCATTATCACAAATTGTACATACCCTACTGTTAATTGAGTCTAACATTCCAGCATATGTCAACAATTTGATCACCTTTTTCAACTCGGCATCTTACGTCTAATTTCTCTTCAATACTGTCTTTCGCTGATTTTTTGCTTGGATTGCACTAGGTGATGCAGATTTCTCACTCATTTTGGTAGCAAAAGCCACTGCTGCTGAAGCGGGAACTACATCAGCCACATAATTATATCATGACCATAATCAACCCACACACATGACTCATGGTGTGACAGTGTCTCCTAGCCTCGAACACACGACACGAGTGACCATGGATCATTTACGCAAAGTCGTGTTATGCCGAAAATTATCATGTAAATTATAAAAGTCGTGTAAAATTTTCAGAGACTGCCTGTACAAATGAAGTTAATTATACCTGTCAAATCTGTGATGAACCTTTAATGCACAAAAGGCACAACATTGTCCCATTATCTTACATCCTTTTTATCCAAAAGTAGTGGGTATTCAAACTGAAGTGCTCTGGCCAAACAAGGAAACTGTCATTTAAAAGGTCATATATTAAAGGTTAATATCATGATAAACAATACCAACATAATATTCATGCTCCTTCACTCTCTTCTTCTTGTAAAGAATTATGTCACAAACTCACTTGCTCACTGCAAAGGTAAAATCTTAATAACGATTTAGAGGATAAAACTTTTTTTTTTTTGTTTTGAAATGTTCACATTTCTCTATTCATTTTCAATTACAGTAAAAGGAGAACATATCTGCAGTGGCTTTGTACAGTATCTTCAGTATGTAAAGAAATACAATGGCATAATTAAGAAAGGTAAATAGGTAAAGTTTTCCTATTACAGGCCCAGTGTGGCCAAGAAGGTGACCACAGCACTAGAAAGGGTGAGTACAACGGCATTATTAATTCTCTAAGAACATGAGAAGATCTTACAGTCAAGAAGAAACATTGCTTATGACAGTGGAGAAACACTGAAAATTTGACAAGTAAAGACCACTGGACACTTTTATTACAAGTGTGGCAGCAAAGAGAGCAAGTTGTAAACAGCTGATGACAAAAACATAACACACAAATAGATGAGAAAATAAACAGATAAAACAACTACGAATTTAAAATATAAAACCGCCAACAGTGAAACCATGTCAAGCAGGATCTTTATAGGACTGTATTTTAGGTGGTTTCTTCTCCTCTCATCTACTCTACTTCTCTTGGACGGCAAGAAAAATACTGTAAAATTCAACATACCAACTGGGTCCACAGTGAGGAAATACAACTTCTTGCCACCAAGATGACTCGTATGCTTATTGAATAATGTTACATGATCACTGAATGCCTGCCAGAAGGTTCTACCCTCTGGGACGGTGAACATGGTCTATAAAAATTATGAAAACAAAACAAAAAATCAGTCAATAATAACACAATATTTTCTTTGAAATACACTAATACACCACCTTCTTGGTAAATTTAGAATACAGGTACTCACTTTGAACTTATTATAGATGTGGTCTGCTTTATCTCTTATCTGTCTAGCTTTTGTTGCAAATATTGCCTAGGAAGAAAAACATATAAATGTTTCACTTCTCGATACCAGTAACAGAAAAATATACAGGAAGTAATTAGCAGAACTAATAAGGCCTACTTTCCTATTATACAGACTTTTAAGAAGACCAGACGTTTCATTTCAACAGTATTACTTAGGAAGATGATGCATGTTCCCTTTTTTTAATGTAAAGTTTTAAAGTAATTTTGGAAGGAAAGACCCTTTGTGACCAACATTTTAACTCTTTGAGACTCTGTTTTCCATAAATTTGCCATCACCTACAATTTTAACAAGTCTGGAAAAGCATCTCATAAGACAACATTTTCCTCTGAAGGAAGGAAAGTAGCCTAATAATGACATAAGTAAACTGTACAACTCACTTTTTCCTCATCACTATAATCCCATTCCTCCACATTTCCAACATATCTTCTTAGCTGAAATACATGAAACATAGCTTTGATTATTTCCAAAACAGAACAAGTTTTATGGGAACATAACCCATCTAACTCAAAGAAAAATTACACCATAACATGACGCCAACTGATAAGATTACCCATGGAAAAAAAAAAAGTAAGACAGAATAATCATAAATGAATATGTAGGAGATACAAAGGACAAGATATTAACTTTATTGAAGGCAATTCAAGAAGTATCCAGTAAAAATAAAGTATCACATTACCAAAATAATTAAAATCCCAGAAAAAAATGTAAACCATGAGTGGCAATTCCCTCCTCTCCTACCTTTGTTAAGAATCTCTTCCCCTTCTGCTAGGTCACCCTCCCCACATCTTTCACTTCACACTACTGTGAAAAGGCACAGTGAACAAAATAATAATGTTTTCCTGAGAGCAAGACAACCCTAATCTAAGACAGTTCCCCCAGACAAAACATGTCTGCCAAGGGAAAATGTATTTATCCAAATCAAAGATGACCCCCTAATAAAATGCCTGTTAAGAAAAAAACATTTTATTATTAATTCCATACACTTAATATAAAAAAAAACATCAATGTCACTCTCACCATATTCTTTGTTTGTAGAGTGTCCTCTTCACAGTCAGTGACTTCATGTTCCTCACAGTCACTGCTAACACTCACTTTCTCTTTACTGTCATTCCAATATACATCATCAACAATCCCATCCACTGCAGTGGATATACACACTTTTAAAACCCTTCACAGTCTCTTCCGAAGAGATGCACTGCCATGCCATGAAGATCCACTGACAAACAGGAATCACAATGGGCTTCATGATTCTTCCAGCTGGGGTCAAAGCATGTCCCTATTAAGTGCCACTCACTACACAATTGCTTTCGGTGGTCCCTGAATGGTTTGCAGTTGTGAGCTAATCCCCCCACAGGTATGACCACATGGTCTGTATCCATGGAACTATCAGTACCTGTGGGTTTTATTTCTGGTGTATGCATCCAACACCAGCATCACCCCTCTTCTCAGCAGCAACCCTGGACTCATGTTATACACAACTGTCAACTAATTCTTCATAAGCTCACTGGTCATTCAACCTTCATATTGGCATCTGACTGATTCCTCTAAACAGTTGCTCCTAAGGCACTGGTTTGTTATGCAGAAGCACTGCCATCACCTTTTCAACGCACCATAAAACGTGTCCTGACATTATCAATAGTACAATATGACAGCATAGCAAGGTACCCTGGCATTTCCTATTTGCCTCAGGATGTAACTGTTCATTTTTCAAAGTCCAGTCATACAACAAGCCTCTCCTCAAAGTCTGCTGGAAATTTCTGGCACATTGACATTCTTCTATGAAGACAGAACCCACTTTGACACAGTTAAAGGCCAGTATGGGTTGCTGGACTTGACCTGATGCCATGTACAGTGTGATTTAGCAAGTTCCTGTGCTCTTTTTTTCACTGCCTTACATGTAATTAGCATTCTAGTTTCTTTTTCCTCAAGCATACAAACAAACAATTTCTTGTTTGAATTCCTGGTAAGTCCATGCTTGGGATCACTGAAAGATTTTTTGCTGAAGTGTGCATTTATCAGCTTCTGCTTTAGTTGCTACTACATTCCTACATTTGCTTCTGCAACAATGCACTGGAAGTATTAGTTTTCTTGGCATAGTCAATCACACTGGGTTTAAATTTGGCATCATAATTACAACTTATCCCATTTGAAAAGCATCTTGAATTTGTAACCTTCTTTTGTACATATCCTGTTGTTTTACTGGAATAACAAATGACTTACAATGCTTGCACGTAAGAACTACGAATACTAAAGCATGCTGTATTCTCTCTTTAGACTACATATTACAATCAGGCAAGGAAGGCCTTGGTTTGGTTCGCCATGGTCTGGATCAGTGCTTCATATTCAAAAGTAAGATGACCCCACATTTTTAAGTGACAAATTTAAGGTAAACCCCTGTCTTGTATTCAAGTAATACAGTACTCTGGTCTATAGCTAAACCATCCATGTGACCATAACCTGCTAACTCTATTACCCCTAGCACTACTGTCATTTATTGCATACTCCAAAAGCTGCAAGAACAGAGGCAGTACTCTGACTTATTTATATACTGAGTTTTACATCTGCTGATCCTAATGCAAAGAGAACTCTGCAGCTTGCCAGGCCATAGGTCTGTGACACTAGAAATCAGGCATGATAGTAACCAAGTGATCTTACCTAATTGATACTAATGACAGAAAATTATCAGTCTTAAGCTCTATCATAATATTATATGAAGGACTGCCATTTATTCAAAGTTGTGACTAGGATTTCATGTTATATTTAGATATTTTACGTGTTATATCACCCTCTGGTATCACCAAGTATCCTGTTGCTGTGTAACTAAACAGGATAATGTACTGAATAATACTCCTGTTTTGCATCTGAGGAGTAACCACTGCCAGTTAGCTGGATTTTCGCTCTACAAATGTGAAGGGACAGACCTTTCACTGAGGCCAGGACTCAATTCCTTCATCATCTTGGTACGTGATTATCCAATAGCACAAGAAAAATCTTGTGTGTGAACAAAACTACTTCAGTTTCAATTTATGACAGTAAACTTATTTTAAAAAAAGTGTCTTTTTCCACTGCATAATGGGAAGTATATATCAGAGAAACTTGCACCTGAATAACTTAAAGGATTTGGTACAACAGCACATGCAACTTTCGTATTCATTTCTGCATGTGTAAAACGACCATTAGGTTACTATATATTCAACATCCGAATGATGCTTTGGTTAAAACAGTAACAAGCATAACGAACAACACACACCACGAAGTAATATCTTTTTAATATCCCATACAAAATGTTTTATAATTTTGTCTCTACTTCACATACACATTTCAAAGGCCATTGTCAGAATATTACACAAAAATGGGTCCAATTCTCAGTGGTTACTGGGCTAGGGTCATTTGAAGTTCAAATGGTTTACATGCAACTAGAATGGCTTCAGTACCACATGAATATGCCTGTGCCTACTTGTGCACATTCTGCAAAGCCACACTCTGCTCTGCTATGCCAAAACCCTGATTCCAGCCTGTATAAGACTTAAATGAAATGATGAACAAGGATAAAGCAGGCATAACAGATGAACTGATCCATCAAATTTCAAATGTTGCTGTAGTTAGAGCAATCAATCTAGACCCCACGTAAAACACTGAAAAGGAACAGTCACACACAAGTCAACACCATACTGCTAGAGTGTCGGTTGAACAGCAAAGCTAAGCTTTGTTAATTTCAGGTTTTGTAAACATGTCATTTGAACAGGACAAGGGCATGTGGCCGAGTCCAACCATTCAAACTACAGATGCATAAATGACCCTGAAGTTATTGGTTGGGATATATATACAATTGACAGATGATTCAAAGTATCTGAAATGAATTTGGTGCTTTAAATATTTACTGAAATATGAGCTGTATTATGGAAGAACTTGTTCATGAAAAGAGCATGCTGTATCTCCTAAGCTTCAGATACTCATGACTCCATGACTGTTGAGAACTTGAACACATTTTCCTATGACACTGGCCTTGGAAATAAACTCCATGGAAACTGACAGAGCCATGAAGCCACACATAAGAAGGACAGCACAATGAGTAGAGTGACTAGGGGCTGGACAACTGGCCTTTGATTTCTCAGAGGGAAAGGGATCTTACTGTTCGCCACAGCATCCAGACCAGCAATGGAGCATAAACAACTTCCTGTTCAAAGGCTACACTTTCCGAAATCTCAAGTGACAAAGGCATGCATCTGACCACTCATTTCCATCTAATGTTGAGGTAAAAAATGCAAGGAGTTTTACTCCTAATTCCCCATATGTCTTCATGGTGTAGTACTTAAGCAAGCTCTGCGACAACTATTTGTACACGCCAACAAAGCCACAGCAACAAGTAAAATTTACCCTTTTAATTGTTTCCACAATGCGTGGATGCTTCTTCAACATAAGGGGATAAATTGTTAATGCCGACATTTCATCCAGATGAGCCAAGCAGCTGTCTGGTTCAGCCTTAGTCAAACCAAGTCTGCCTTTAATCAGTGTATCCAACTCCACAAGGCGAGATTCCACTCTCAACCATCTGCAAAGCAATGTAGGCATTAATAATCTTTCAGCAATTTTAAGATTTGGGGTTAATATCCTCACACTATAAACTTCATTTTTGAAGAATACTATCTTCTGGGAACTGAAACTATGTAATCTAGCAGAAATTTACCATTGCTTTGGAGTACATTGCTGCCTTCACCTTCACTGCAGAGAAGTTACTCTTAACAACATCAAACTTTAAATTCACAAACCTATTTTGTTAATACATCTAATATAAACAAACAGCTGTTCCAGTATTCAATATAACAACCAAGGCAATGGAAAATAAATCAGAATTACAGTAAAAGAATTAGCAGAGTGAAGCTTTGTTTTGCCTTGTGAGGCTCATTCTTCTACAATGAAGATGGAGGCAGCACATTCCTCTGAAAAGATTAGTATACCTCTACCTGACTACATGATGTCACATTCCAGAAAACAACCTCAGAAGTAACAGTGATTAATTTCTGGAAAGTGTGATAATTTCAGTGAGTAGTGAGTGCAGAGAGATATGTCACTTTTGCAAGAGACAATAACACTGTATATCACTACAACATATGATCAGACAGCTTTTCATTGATAAATGCAATCTCTGCAATGTAAACTCATTCTACATGCCTCATTTTAAAGATTAAGTCATTTTAAATAGTTTTGCACACTTACAAATATAATTTGTTTTTATAAAAAACATTCTACATGCTTAAGAAGTTGCTTGAAAAGACTGAAATGTGGAACTGTTAATACAGATGTTACAATGTAGGCATCCAGCCTTGTTATGGCAAAGGGTAACACCTGTTACTGAGGGCTGTATGTGGAAAAATAACAGTAAATGGTGTCCCTAACTGGTTAAATTACTGTGTAACTTTTAAAGTATATACTTTATTTACAAATTCGGCCACAGCCAGCAAAATACAACCTGGCAGCTGTGGGTTGTAGACCCATAAGTTACAAGTTCTGAAACTTTATTGTCACAAGTCATATAATATAAGTCCACTGAACCCTCATTTCAATACCAACAATGACCACAAAAGTCTGCAATTTTTAACAACAGTATTTATTTCTGACTTTGTTCAATATAACGGTTGGGCACTGTCAACACCGCCCTCACTTCAGACTCTGAGAATAACATATGAATATCTACAGAAGAGAAAGGCCTCTTTCACTGTCACAGTACATCATCATTCTGAATACTCACTGAAGCTTTTTCTTCTTCTGGTCCACAACACGGTCCTTCTTGAGGATGGATTTCTTCTCCGCTTCTAACCGTTTACTATGTTCTATTTGTTTCTTTATGTCTTCTGGAATGAACTCTCCTCCCTCAATCTGTGATTTCAATCGCAGTGCATTGCGGTGTACTGCCTCATCCCACATCCTTCGAGCCTTCTCATTCTAAAATTTCCAGCATCAATCACATTACAAATTCCAATGGCATTAGTTATGTGTTTCTAGACAATGAACACACATATATTTTCAGATGTGTTGATTAAACAACTACAAGGAAACTGATTATGGAGAAGAAACTTGATCAATTATGTAGGTAGATTGCAAGGAATATGGCCAGTCAGAACCACATACCTAAAATCACCAAGCATCCCCTGAAAATACAGCAGACAAACCAGTCACTCCTAGGCCAAGGATAACAACCACCACAGTAATATGAAACTGTAGCAACCATAAAAACTGGGTAGTGACAGAACACAACACTTACCTTGGCCAGCAAATTCTAACACAACAACACCAGCAACCAACCCACAAAATCACACGCACAAACACAGTCCTAAGAGAAGTGAGTCAATGAGCTACAAACTGACATAGACCAGGAAGATGTGTTCTCCAAGGACAGGACAGTCTGAACCCATGGAGATGATTACCTTAATGGTACTCTCATAAACAAGGCTTGTCATATTTCACTTTCCACTCCTTACATGTTACAGTTGGGGAAAACTAGTACATGTTGCATTACACACTACACACTCATGTTTCTTATCATATGAGGACCATAACAGGGACATTCATTTTCCAAGTTGTCTCACTCCATCCCCTCATATTTCCTGTTGGTCTGGAACAAGATCTATGTATCCCCTCTCCCTTTTTGTGGTTCTGACTGGATTTACTCCTTGCACCCTACCTATATAACTGATCTACTTCCTCCTCCCTAATTGCTTGTGTATATATGGATGCAATTTTGTCAAGCTGCAACTGGAAGCAGTCCATTCCTTTCAAAAGTTGGTATCAGCTTATTACCCTGAAGTGTGTCATTCATTACTAGCTGACAAACTACAATTACAGACTGCCACCAAATCTTGTTTTCAACATGCACACATACACACACATTTTACTCGAACGTTTAGTTTTTCCAGAGTTTAAGGTAAGGGCTTATTAACAGACAATACAACAGTCCAGCTTACCAAGTCAAAAAAGAAAGAAAATAATATTTCTTATGTGAAAAGACTGCATACTCCAATAAATGTTGAAATTACAGATAAAAATCTGTGTTTAGCAAAACTACTTGTCACTACCTGACAGAATAGCATTCTGATTCACATAAACTGTGTATCACTAACATATTGCTTACTATGGTACTCTGTTTTGCAAAAGAAGATCCCCAGTCCTTGCCCACTTCCAACTGATTGTTTAACACCAAGAGATCTAAGCAATGTACTTTTTTTGTCTCCAACCTATGTGATATTTTTATTCTGAGAAAAACTATGTCTTGGCAATGTATGAAGCAACACATCTCTCACACTTTGGTTTCAGGCATTCAATATAGCAATGTTTCTCAGATTTGAAATGCTGACCAACACACATGCTGAAAAAATTGCTGCAGGATTAACTCACGAAAAAAACATTGCAGTGCATACAGTAAATTCATCAGACTGCCCATGTCATACGCCACAGAATGCTGAGTATACTCCCTGTGCACAGTGTTAATTTCAGTGTTTCAGAGATAACATGGTCATTTTTATATTGTTGTAGTCAATGAAATGGTCTTCAGGTGTCTGTAATGAACTGGGCCTGTTATCTTTGGACTTTATCACTGTTACTTGAATTATTACATTAACATCTTAGATACTAATGTTTATGGACTCCACAAGGCTGCATTTGAGACAGCCAGATGAGTACTGTAACATGTTACAGGAAATGTGTACCTATTAAAGAGCCAATAAAGAGACTGCTGTCGGTTAGATAGAAAAATCAACATACTTCCCACAACTGATTAAATGCAACACATTTTTAACAGTATATGAGTAGTCCATATGGTGCTCATTAACAATGCATGGCTTGTGCTCCCATCTTAGGACCAATCTGAAATTTCTTGATGATTTCAGCACCATGAAAATGTGCCAAATTCATCTTATTTTTGTGCATGTATAAATGCCTGCAAAAGTACAGAATTCTACTGGGTGAATGAACAGAATTTCAGTATGTACACATGGCCTTAAGTAGCAAGATGGGTCTGACAGCCAGTAATATTTGATGCTTGCTAAAAAGTGATGTATTTGTAGAAAAACAACATGCAGATTCTGATGACAGTGAACTATCAGGCACAACATGAAAGCAGTGATACTGATATATACAGGCAGAAGAATTATTATAATCCTTCAGCTCTGGCAATATTTCTGAAATGTACCATCCACCATGTGGGGGCCATCAAATAAACAGCAAAGAAATGCTTAAGCAACTAAAAGAGCTACAGAAGGGCAAGGCCACTGTGCAGGACAGCTCCACTAACTTCTCCACCTGCCAAAAATGAAGCAATGTTCTACACAAATACAGTTGTGGCTATTAAGTCAGGTCAGCAACGTTCATGTTAAGGCTCTAATCCAACATACCAGCTCAGATATAACATACATACGAACCTTAAACGTTTGTCTCTACACTCATTTCTTTATAGTTCTCCATAATTCTTCAATGCAAATGCCAGACAAGACCAGTAACAGTGCAAGGGTGTGTGTATACTTCCAAATTTACAACAATAACCTTACCATTTAAAGCCAAATAATGTGACAAACTGTTACAAAATATACAAACCCATAGATACATGCACCTGATGAGGAACCACTGTGAGAAATGACAGTTTAATGTTCCTTAAGCACATTCAACACACAATAATAACAAATGGTTTACGAATATTTCTCAGTACAAATATCCTGGACACAGTTAATATGGAAAATACTCTACCCTGAAAGATTTTGGGCGATCCTGATCCACTCTTATTTCAAGAACATGACCTGACTCAGTCTTTGCTGTTAACACTACTCCTTTGTTTGGATTTGGATCCACAGTCTCGTCTTCATCTTCACCAGCTGTCATAACACCATGCTTACCAGCTTCCCTGGCTGCTTCAGCATCTGCCACATAAATCAGTGTCCATATGAGAACTTTCCTAAATATCAGAGTAAAAGACAAAATTCCAACAGACATAAAAGAATCACCACAGCTGACATCATGCATATTAGCAGGAATGTATGCGATGCAATCTTTAGATTTGTCACCCCATACCTACAAAACTCAACCAAGGCCATTAATATAAATTTTTTTTGAGAAGAGGGGGTACCCCCCTCCCTTCACTTTATATACAAAGTGTCCCAGGAGGAATGTGCCAGACTTCGGGAGAGTGTTCCTTATGTTAAAGTGTACCCATATAACCCAAAACACCTATATCCAAAGTTGAACGGTTACGGAGATAATGGCCAGAGAAAAGTGGGGGCTTCTTGCGGTTCCAAATACTGCAACCTGCACAGCTGATATGTCACGTGACAATT
>Ga0123354_10001608_pt1 | contig 27941 bp, 15 predicted proteins | sample TergutLab28metaG_2_FD_97872 | JGI IMG/M metagenome (GOLD analysis project Ga0123354, IMG submission 97872) | Labiotermes labralis P4 segment gut microbial communities from Petit-Saut dam, French Guiana - Lab288 P4 | ecosystem: Host-associated > Arthropoda: Insects > Digestive system > Gut ... | reverse complement strand
GCAACGGATATAACAACAGGTGAGTTCTTGAGAATTGACTTATTTCAGTATAACAAAATTTCACTATAACAAATTAATTTCTGAGGTCCCCAAAATTTCGTTATACTGGTATTCTACTGTAGATAATTTGCCGACATTTCAGAGGAACTGCTAAACGCTGGTAAATATCAACCATGCTCCATGATGTCACACTCCACAAAACAGCATTCTTTTTAATACCTTGTTTAATTAACATCCATGTTTATATTATCCTTCCATTTCCTTCTTAGTCTTCCAAGTCTTTGCTTTCCAGGATGTCCCATCTGAATTCTGTATGTATTTCTTGTCTCCCTTCTGAGCTCTGTGTCTAACTCGTTTTGTCATTATTTAATTTACTCATTCACTGCTGAATAATTAGTGTCCATCAATACATTCTGTGCTAACTTATTTTTTAAATTTTCTTAAGTGCGTTGTTTTATGATAGATGGAAGTATGTACCGGGAAGGGTGAATGTATTTGCAAAGTTAGTTTGGGAGATATGCATTTTTAAAGGTCACACCAGTGATGAAGTGGCCACAATGACACCAAATTGCATGGCCCAATAAATTATGGGCTGAGCCATGTGATTGTTAATTACTGTGATAGATTGTTACAACTGTAGGTCAGAAATACTGTCATAATACAATATCCAGCATTCTAAATGTACTTTATTTCTCTTATATTCAAGTATTTTTCTGAGTCTTACTTCACAAATTCTTGTTTGCCCATATTATAGGATGATTTGCATTAGTTAACTCTTGAACTTCTCCTCCTCCCACTCCTCCTGTTTTTATTGTTGTTGCTGTCGTTGTTGTTGTTGTTGTCTGGCACTGCAGTCCAACTTGGGCCTTGGCCTCTTCACTCCTCTTCCTCCAGGCATCTCTTTCCTCTGCCGACCTTCTCCATTTCCTCCATTTCAACATCCTCTCACCATCCCTGTCCACTGTATCTAACCATCTTCCTCTGGGCCCAACTGGTCTTCTTGCTTCTCTGTATCTTTTCATTACTTTTCTGGGCACCCTTTTATCCCTCATACTCATCACATGACCCACGCACTGGAGTCATCTCAATCTGATGCTCCTGGTTAGCTCCATTTCCTTGTATTATTTTTAGATTTCATGATTATACCTGTTTCATAACCAACACAGGTGCATAGTTTCCTTAGGAATGTTGAAATGCCTCACAAATTTTTTTCTCTTCTTACACTACCATAGACTTAACTCTTGAACTGCTTTAACAATTTATTTTGCTATTACAACCAACTTTTTGTTATTTGTGGGATATGGGGAAACTGATTGTTGTTGTTGACGGGGTATCAATCCTGCCCATTATTCAGGAGAACCTGCACTCAGAAATCATGCTGAAGACTAGCTGCCATGACTGAGATTTTCCATAGTTTCCCTCAGTCCTTTTGGACAAATGCTGAGATAGTATCTCAAATCGTTTCCAGTTGATTATTCACTGGTCATTCTTGAAAGCAGGCCTGGATAAAGGGGTGGGCCAGCCAGACAGTTGCCCAGGGTGCTGACCTGTAAGGGGCACTCAGATGTCACTGGAATAATTGGAAGAAATGTGCCAGTAAACTCAGGTTGCCACATATGACTGCTGACATAACTGTCCATATGAGTTCTTAGCACAAATTTCAGTACATTTGTAGCTATTAGTATTTCACATTTATCAACATTATGAAATGAATGGACTTGGAGAAAAGTCATAAAATGTAGAAAGTGAAATAGGAAGTTGGAGAGCATTAAATTGAATGGACTAAGAGAAAAGGTGTGAAACATAGAAAGCAAAATAGGGGGTTGGAGAGCATGTTTCCCAACCTTATGGAGAAATTTATCTGTTTTGTTTTTCAATAAGTCTATTCCTTGCCTCTACATGTTTCGAGCACGTACTTGAAACATGTAGAGGCATGAAATAAACTTATTGTAAAACAAAAATTTTGTGCATCGAGTTGGTTAATTACTGAGATAAATATACTGAGATGTATGGTCAGCAAAACATCAAGAAACTTAGGGAGAAATTCTATCAAAGATAGTAATAAATGTATCACTATCACCTATTATAGAAGATGTGCACTATATTGTAATCTAGTAAAAATATGAGTAACGTAAAAAAATTAAGTCTGCCAATATATTAATACTGTGTTTTAAAAACCCTTTGTAGCACTTTGCCTGATCGCTTGTATCTGAACAAACAATTGTTAAAAAGATTTTGAGCACCATTGACATAGAAATTTAGGGGGAAATTACAAGTTTTAACAAAGATAAGTGAATATGTGAAGATGACAGATATGTACATTATTATTAATAGGACTACTATAGACTTGGTTTCCTAGATTCTAAGAAGCAGCTTTGTCACATATTAGAATTTCATAAATAAGGGTGTAGTAACTAAAGTATCAAATATTATTCCTGGGCATGCTCTAAAAAAAATTTCAGAATTTTTTGAGCTACTGAAAGCATTGTTAAAGAATTGAGAATGAATGAATAAATAAATAAATAAACAAATATTAAAAGAAGATAGCTACCTAGTAATTACTTTGTGCAAAACATACATTACTAAACCATTGCCCTTTCATCCTGCATAATTTTGAAGTATCAAAGAAATGCAGCATTATTTTGCATTATTTTGCCTTTTTTTAAAAATATTTTTGACATAGAAGAAGGAATTTTATTGCAGCCCTAAGAATCTATACATTTGCAATGCTAAAATAAATTAATGTGTTTTTGATATATTTTGTGTGTTGCAGAGCGACACATTTCAGGAGGACTTGTTTCCAGACACAGCTGCTCCCACACCAGCAGTCTCCGCTTGTGAATGGATAAATGGGAGAAACTGTAACCCAGTTCTCATGTCCTTGAACAAAGGTAAAGAGCTAAGTCTGAAAGTTGTTGACAAAGGTGTGTAACAGTCTTTTGACTGATATTTTGAACAATGCCCATGATGCTAGTTGTTTAAAGCCACATTTTGGAAACTGTTCTGTTCCTCCTTCAGGTGACATGATCAGGTAGGGAATTCTACTTGGTTGTCTCCTTGGTAGAGATAGTGTTAGACCTGGCAGGGACCGTGCTTAGTGCCCCTACTAGCAGTTTAGAGGATAGGTAGGAAGTTCTTAGTTGAAAGAGATAAAATTACCCCATTTTTTCAGTAATTGGTTGATTAATTCTTTGTATGAGCTGTAGATACAACACATGACAGGGAGGATGTATGTGCTTATTTACAATTTATATTTTCCAGTTCCTTCATTAATGTGGGTAACAGGGCTGTAGGGAAAGTTGTTGGATAAATTCATTTTGGTTTTTTTTTTATTTCACTGTAAACATAATTGAAATGAAGCTGTTATCATTATAATTAAATATGGATATAAGATGTACAGAATGCAAGCTTTTGTATGAAACATTTTAAATATGTTATGTTTTTAATATGATATGATGTGGAAGAATGTATTTTAAGTTCTCCATGGACCATCTTATGCCTGGATTTGTATCACCATTGAATGAGCTGTGAAATTACAAAGAACAAGGTATTAAGGAAACTCTGTGTGCTATGAAATTGTGTATACCTCTACTGTATTGTTTAGAAGTAGTTTTTAAATATTTTGAGTTTGTCATGCTATTTACTGTAGGAGTCAGTACTGGTAATCTTTTGCCTCATATTGCAAATTCAGTACTGGTAATCTGTTGCCTCATATTGTGACTTCTAGGTTATGACACCAGGTAGTCTGGTAGGTGGATACAAATATTTTAGAGGAACATACTGTCTCCATTTTCTGCCCTGAATTTAGAGGCAATATGTTTCTGCAAAATGGTTGTTACCGACTACCTGGTGTCATAACCCAGAAGACTGCAATATGAATTTTCACTGCCATAAGAATGTGAAATCTTAAATATGTTTCCTTTTCATCATCAACATCATCACTGTTTTGAAGTGAAAGGAATCAGTTGGCCAGTTTAAATTGCGCATAATTTGCAATTTTGCTGTTGGTGAGCACGCAACCTTACGTAGAGGGGTCTATATGGTAACATGTAAATGTTCATTCTGGTATTAGTTTAAGAATTTTCTGGCATGGACATATACCGATAGATATGTGTAGATTTATGAAAATGAACACACTTAGTGTTGGGTGGCTGATCTGTTGGCTACTGTTACTTATGGATGTTATGCCATCAGGTGACCTATTGGCCACCATTTTAAATGTGTTAAACTTTTTTTCACCCATGAGATTTCATCGCAACTCACACAATAAAACAGCATGACTTTTTACTTGTTACAGATGTTATTTCTCTATTTTGACAGATTATCTCTTTTTAGCATAACCTGCCCATACAGGCTTTCACTAAGAGGGTTAGATACCCTTAATCTGAATATATTTATTTTTTAACATTATATGCATTAAGTTCAGAGAGATGTGAAATGTTAGACTTAGCATCTTCATTCAGAACATAGTGCCTTGAAAGTGAAGATTAGCAGAACAGTGCAGTTTTGTTGCTGGCTGTCATTCTGTCTTTTGTCAGCAGGTGTTGCCATCCAGACCCAGAAACCACAGCCTTCTCCCACTCTGGTGACCCCAGTAACACTTCCTACAACCAACAACAACATCAAGAAGTTTGCTTTTCTGTCTCAAGAAACAGTGCCTGATTATCGTCCTCGTGACAATGTAAGTTATAGTCTTACGATGGATATTAGAATTTTCTTTACGCTTATTACAAGGGATCAAACAGTAATATGACTGTATATATAATGTAAAATTATAAAAGTATATAGTCATACACAACTCTGAATTTATTGGAAGTATTAGTTGTATTTCTAGATACGTGTTTTGGCTCATATACAGAGCCATCTTCAGGCTAGTTTTCAGAGTGGTTTGTATGTACAGTTGTTGGTGCTTTGAAAGTTATGAGATATCGTATTACCAATAGTAGTTAAAATATTAGTAATTCTATATAAAATATATTATTAAGACAAAATTTAAAAAAAAATAGTAATATGACTGTTACTTTTTTGGGTGTGATATTTGGTCACTTAGGGAGACCTGGTGGTCTTTGTGTCCCTACTGTTTGTCATCAACATTACAGCTTTAAAGTTTAATGATCTCAAAACTGTGTAAGTTAATTGGGTCTCTTGTCACCACTGTTTTCTTAATATATCTTGTTACAAGCCACTTTCAAGTAAATTTATTAACTTTGCTAGAATGTAAGCTCAGCTGTCAGTGGTCTCCTTGTATTGGCAGGTGCAAGTGATACCACTGCCACTATCAGAGAAGAGTCAGAAGACCAGCAACAACCAGAATACAAAGTTTCAGCAGATACAGCAACTGTTTGCACAGGTAAGTTGGTAGTGCTTCAACCACATTTAACCATAGAAAGATCAGTAACTATTAGTGTTATCAAATCAAGGAGGGTAAAGTGGGTGGGAAAAGAGGTCAACATTGTGTTCAAGGTATTGGTCAGGAAACGTGAAGGGAAGAGACATCTTGGAAGGCCCAGGAATACTTGGAAGGTTATGTTTTATGACATTGGCACATTGCTGATTTATTGCCCACACTGCATCCTTAACTCCCAAACATTAAATACAAGTGGAATTAGTCAATAATATTGATCGAAACTAACACAGACTGTCTTAGTGCACAGTGCATCCAGCTGTCTAAGTGAGCATAAAAAATCAGCATGTAATATGCTGTTCAGGATCTGTGAATTTTTGCTGCAAGTAGAATGTGAATGGGACATTATGCTAGACTCATAGTTTACAAGAACCCAGTGTACATCATTGTTCCAGCTAATGCAGTGAACTTATTGGCCACAAGTGGAGGAAACTTGATATTCTGGTACAGATAAGATTGCACTAAATGAACAGATGGTACATGTGCATCTTATTTTTCAGCCAAACATCAAAACAAGTGATGAATACAAGCGAGGTGAGCGTACTGAACAGTTGGATGACAGTCCCAAGACAGAGTTCCAGGTGAGAGGCACATTCTGAGGAAGATCTACAGTGAAACCTCTAACCATTGTTTTCATGGTTTTCCTGAAAGTATTGCTCATTTCATCTGGTCCTGAAAATTTGCCCATATAAACAATGTCTAATTGTACCAGATATATCATTCCTTAAAGTATTGTTTTCTGTGTCACCCATTCAGAGTTATTGCTCCTGACTCTCAGTATTGCTGGAATGATGATTTTTGAGAAGAATGTAGTGAAAATAACATGATGTTTTGGAACATACAGTAGCAGTAACTTGCCTGTATCACTGATTACTGTTAGCTTACAAAATATTGCAATGTGTTAGCCAAATATGAATAATGGTTGAGTGGTGGGAGTAATGGGAAAAGTGGAAACTGGTGAACCATGTTCTGCAGTTGGTAATATACTACTATTTTTCACCCTTCTCTTTCAGTCTCCTTAAGTTTGACAGTTAAAAGTTGTGTGATGTAGTGTTGTTATTCCTGTTATTTGTTATTCATGCTGATCATGTTTGGAAAATAACTGAAACCACGTTGTTTTAAAAATTTGAAGTGCCACAAATAAAAAGGTATGGATGACAGTATCCAGTTTCATGGGGTTTTTATGGGTGCCTGATGCTTCAGTTTGTATGTAAAGTAGTAAAACTTTGTTGTTTGTGACCAACTGTGCCACTCATCCACAAGATGCGTTGTTTCTGTGGAATGTAAAATTTGTGCATTATTCATCAAACTTTGCAAGTGTGGTGCTTTTGTGAGAACTGGATGTGGCTAGATGCTGTGAGGGATGTCCAGTTTGGTTCTTATGCGTCTGTGGACAACAAGCTTGCCACACATGGTGTTTCCATCTTAAACAATTTGTGTGATGATCGTTAGGGTTGTGGCAGCAATGTCGAGGAGGAAGAGGAAGGTGAACATGACCTTGCAACAGTGATTTGTTTTTCTGAAGCCCATGCTTACAAAACTTAATCATTCTTCTTCTTGTAAAGCATTTGTGGGCATGACAAACAGAACATTTTGAACTTGGCACTATTGCTATGTCATCTGAAAGGTAAGATTTCAAACTAAACAGCTGTCATTACGGATTTCTTTAGAGAAAATTCATTTTCACATCGGCACTAACGTAACTCTTTATTTGTTTATTATTTGTTGACATAAATTCAAAATGTAAAATTTTAATTTTTTGTCTTCTCATGTTTCTGACACATTTAATGATATTCTTCAAATCTTGTTTTCTTGTATTTATAATTTGCTGTCCACAATATCTTCAGAAATGATGGATTGAGGTTTCACTGTGTATCTACCTTGATGTTAGGACAAAGTAGTTCATTTACACTGAGAATGTAACCAGGAGGTAAGATAAATCTTGACTGGTTCTCCCACCACATCCCTTTATGTTTTCACTCAAACTTGGCATGTTTCATGTGATAATTCATAATCATAACACTGGATACATTTTTGTAGGTTACCTACTGAGTGGGTTTGTGTGAATGTTTCATATTTACCCACTCTTTAACTGGACAACATGTAATGTAATGGGATTTATCTTTCAAGCCATCTCCTACCCTTGAACCAACAGTAAAGTAATTGATTATGGGTATGCTGTTGTGTTGTCATCCTGTTTAGATTCTGGAGAAAATAAAGAAGGGGAATCTTAGTAAATAGTATGAAATTTATTGCAGTTGCAGAGGGCATACTCACGGCAGTGCGAGGAACTGAAACTTTTAAGGAAGCAGTTAGCAAATCGTGAGCGGCGAATCAGAGAGCTGGAGGAACAAGTACAAATGTTACAACTGCAGCAGCGCAAGTTGCAGGTGACACAGAAGTAGTTACCATCACCTGCAGAGTAGTTCGGTTACTCTTCTTCCACCACACTTCCTGGCACAAAATGTGGGCTGATAACAGTTTTTCCCAGGAAGAATGTTTTTCATTGTCAGTTAACAGAGATTGGAGAGTAATGGAGGGAAATGGAGGTTGCAGCATGACATTTTAAGGAAAGCAAAACAATTACCACTTTGTTTTATCAGACAGTATAATAAGCCTTTAGGAGGCCAGTATATGCTATTTAATATATCAATTGTAGTTGGAAATAGTGATGCTGTATTATGTATGGGGGGAGTGAGGTGTCCAAGTAGATCATTATCATATTGACTGTGCAACAGAACATGTAAATTTTCTTTTGTGTTCAGACAACTTTTTTCGTCAGTAAGAAATGTAACAGAGAAGACAGGGTTATTCAGCGAGATAAAAAATTTTGTACTGTTTAGGGGTATATAATATGTTCTGTTAATGTACTTGAACCCTTCAGGATGGTAATACCTGTATCTTTGTACCATGTGGTGGGAATTAACCCCAGGAGAATGTCAGAATTGTACATGCATTCACAAAAATTGGCTTAATTTCTGGACTGTGGATGTAGCACATGTAGCATATAATGTGGTAATAGAACAAAAAAAATTATTCTGTTCTAACTAGAATCTAAATGTCATGTTTGATGTACATGTAGAATATCTTAAAGCAGGAGTCTCTGTTACCTGTACAGTATGATCATTATATCTTCATATCCTTCAGATGTTTACTCACATTGGAAATGTCACATTAGGCAGCCTATCAGAAGATGAGATTAAAGCGTGTTCAGTACAGAACAATGTGAAGAGAATCATTAACAAATCAGGAAGACAATAATGTTGTTCAGTTAAATAGTTTCTTATATACAGGAAGTGACATACTTTACTAGAGTTTGCATTGTCTGAAGAAGGAAAACAGGACAATGTTTCAATGAAAAGATACATTTCCTGATGTCTTCTCATTTATCTGCTAGAATGCATGTGCTGTAGCTGAAAGACTTGTTTGCAAGTGACAGTTTACTGTATCAGAATTTCAGTGTTATACATGATTGGTATCATTTTAATACTGGGTTCAAACTCAGGAAAGTCAGTCCATGTTGCTAAAACATTGTCATTCTAGACACAGCAGTTCTGTATCAGCCCATGGATGTGAACAGCAAGGCACTGAGTAGTATGATAAATTTATCATAAAAGATATCTCCTTCATATGTATTACAGATGTATTGTTTAAAAGTGTATTTGTATTTAGCATGTTTAATCCATGACAGACATGACATGATATTTGAATAAGATTTTTAACTCTGCTACTGCAAAGCATCTTTGTTACATTTTATATAATTCCTTATTTGCATTTAAACTGTAATTTTCGTGAGAGTAGACTTTAGTGTGAAGTGCTACATTTGTTATGTGAATTTTAGGTACTTTGTACATGAATGGATTTGGTAGGATAGTTCACATTATTATGTGAAATACTGAAATAAATTAGTTCTGGATTTGTGTAGTTTCAGATATTTCACCCTTCATAAACGGGGCATATGTGATAAACATTGACATTCACACAACTACAGGAATGTGTTGACTAACGCATGAGCATTTGAAGAAGATGGAACATGTATAAGCTAGTGGTCTGTAGATATCCTGGAGTGAAGTTCCTGAAAGAGGAGGTGGCAGTGATGACAATTTTGTTGTTTGGCAAGTGTTCTTAGATACCTTATTTATTTTACATACATTTATTTTGCAGAGGGAGGTAGCTAGGCTATGTGCTGGACACTGCATAATCTGGGTTTGATTACTGGCAGGGGCATCTTGTTTTAATCCAAATCATCCAGATCAGTTCTGGGGCCCATTCAGCCTCTATGCTGTGGGCTCCTTCCCTGGGGCTTGAAGGTCATCATTTCTGTCTACTGTCAAGGTGAAGAATGTGTGGGGCTGATTCTCCACTCCCACATGCCATGATGTTTGATTAAGCACAGGGAGAACTTTATGTTTACTTTTTATTAAACTTATATCACTGTTTTGACTTACTAATTAGCTTTTACTCAGCACCTGATCACATGTGCTAATTTGCACAGATACTGCGTGGTGTTTCCACACCATCACACATTCCAGCACATGGATTTTACTGTAGTTAAGGAGAATTTAGAGTAGCATTTACTCTGAAAGTATGTCTGTGTATAGGGGACCTTTGTTTACTGCTTGTTTTCAGTATCACATAGAAATGATTGGGTATGCTTTATTGATGTGATATATAAAACAAGTGACTTCTGGCTTTGATCTGATTTTCAGAAGACTGATTATCATTCACGGACTGCTGTTACTGCAGTGGTTTTAACTTTAGAGAGATCCCATGATGATTTTTAGCTCTGTCTTAATGTTTATATTTTACCTTCTATATTGTTTTTACAGCAATGTCTTACAAATGAAACAGTTTGTCTTCCATGTTTCACGTTACTGTATTTTCAGTATTGAGCATAGCTAGTTTCCTTGGGTATGTGTTCTAAGGTCAGTATTAGATGAGAGCTGCATTCTCTTAACCATGGAAGTTCACCCCGCCCTTGACAGTTTTTACATCTTAGATCCTCAGAAATACCTGTTGTTAACAGGAATATTTTTGATGGACATTACATTGTTTAAATAAAGAATACATGTGAGCCCATTTCATGAAGCAAGTCCTTAAGTTAGCTTTACTGACATCTACAGCCACATGCTGACTCTCCAGGTCAGCATTGTCACATTTCATACACTGTATCTTTCCTCTTTCTGTTGCATAATTTGATGTCATTAGAAGAGTGGGCAGTGTTATTCAGGATTTGTAGCCTTAGATAAAATTACTTGTATCTGCATATGAATTGCAAAGTGTGCCTTGTGTTGCGTTTCATGTTAAATCATTAAGGCCTGCTATGGAGTAGACTGAGGTTTTTGGAGGTGGTGAAAGTGGTTACATGTCTTACCATTGGTACCTTGTTTTGTGTGTTGGACAGCTGTGTGTCATGTGCTTCAGCATTGTTATTTTGTGGTATATTATTACACTGTAAGTGATTTACAAATGATGCTTCAGAGCAACAATTTTGTTTCTGCAGTACCTTAAGAATAATGTGTACATGAATCTTTATACATTTTAACCTAAGTGAAAATCTGCTAGTTTATGCCTGCAATAATGGACAAACCTTTAAATTTTGATGTCTGAGATTGTACATTTAGCCTGTTGATGTGTCTTAGTAGATGCCTGCTTTAACAAGCTGCAAGGGAAAATTCCAAACTTGGGCCCACGTGTTTAAATTTTACAGTGCAGGTTTGAGTTGAGTAGAGTTTTCTGATCATTTTAGTTAAGAAATCTGAAATGAAGGGAATTTGGGTTATTTGTAACTGAAATGATGTTACTTGTGGTTTAATTTTGTGGTTTAAGCAAACATAAGTTTTCATAGCAAGACATCTTACAAAAGAATCGTAACTGATTTGTGAAAGTGATATTTGTTATTAATTAGTGTTCAGAATGTGCCTGTGCCTCTGGAAGTATGAGTGCTATTGAGAAACTTATGTTTTCAAAAACTTCTTCATCTCTATGTGTTAACCCTGGCTAGAATTACGTGTGGGTTGTCAACTTGACAGGCCATGTGTCAGCATTTCAGAATTGCTTACATTCTTGCAAATAATTGTTAAATATAATACAGTTTTGTTGGTTTTCAGGTATTGGAAGTGATGCCTTTATAGTCTTAGACATTTTGCATATATTTAAAAGATTTGTGTGGCCTTGTGTGTTGGCTGTCAGGTGATTTAATACAGTTTCTCACAGTAAATAGTCTAAAAACGTTGTGCCACACAAAATTTTGTTCTGCATTAGAATGTATTGTTTTATAGCAGGGTTGCAACATTATGGCCAAGGTAGTATATATTGTGAAAAGGTTCAAACCTTTGTCAAAGTGTGACTGTCATATTACTCTGTTACAAGAGGAGAGCTTATGAGACGAAGAGCATTTTTGCTGTTCTGTTACAAAGCGCATGCTATAAGAGGAACTTATGTATCTGAACTATGTTGCATGGAATAGACAAGTCTTACAGTAGAAGTAAGAGGGTTTGTGGTTGGGTGTCTTGTTATGGGTTGGCAACCCAATTATAATGAATTCTGCCTGCTGATTTTGAGTTTCTTTTTTGAGTTGTATCAGCGATGGGAGTAATTTAATTTTTGACTTCCTTTCCCAGTGAGCCACGTTTGTTACAAAACGGTATAGATCACTTGTAGAATACATTTTGGATCATTATTGTTCTGTGGTTCATGTTTAAGAAATGTTGGTTTTTTTTAATGTTATGTCGGTGCCTTGTTGGCATAAGTATGCATTGATAGAGTTATGGACTGTCTTTGAAGATATTTCGAACCACACACCACTTACTGTAACTGAGATTGAATTTTGTTAGAACAAAAAGTGTAAGCGTGTGTGTTCTTGTATTAATGTAGCTTTGGAAAGCCTGAGCAGAGCATGCCTCATTCTTTTCTCACTTCCACATCTGAATACATACAGGACAATTGTCAGAATGATGAATAAATATTTTATGTGTAATAGCTGATTGTAGTACTTCTGGTATACAATTCTTGAGTTTATTGATTATAGAAAGAAAGAAGTATATAGTGGGAAAGTATTTAATGTTTATGATCTATGTGTTGCACTACTGTGAAGGCACATGTATGATTATTTTTATTTGTGTCAGGCTAAGCAGCTGGATAATTCCCTGGCAGGTAGCTTTATTTCGAGCACTTTGTGATACCTAATGCATGGAACAGATGCAAAAGGCACTGATGATGGATGCCTGCACTGTTACTGTTATTTGTTGGTGTTTTTTTTACTGGGTTTTTGTACTTTGCCCTTTGTTTTAACATTGGCATTCAGAACAGAACACTTTGTTTTGTTTTTGTTTCCATCTTCAGGTGAGAAGATGTGGAAACATTGACTCAGTTGATTTAGTTGCAAGGAGTTGATGTCAGTCACTGTAAAATGTAAGTCACTTGCCTACGTCTGTATGTCATTGTGATCATGTTTTGTCAGTGGGAGGTTTTAAAACATTTGGAGGTACCATGAATGAAATTCTGTATGACTGACAAAATCCAGAGAAACCTGAGACTGGAAACAGACCCACTTCCCAAATTTCACAATCCAGTAATACTGCATGTGGTAAACCATTGTCAGAATCCTTTAAATTTATGGCTGGTTTTAATTTACGTTATTGAAATACAGAATGTTGTAGAAATACAGTACCAAACAGATATGTACATTATTACGTTTAGAAATATGTCAGTAATAATAATTATATATTAATGCATCTGTGTTAAGAATTTCTAACCAAAGAAATCTCCATTCAACATTTTGTTGTTATGAATGCTGCTTATCTCTGTTGTCAAATTTATATTGTTCCTACTTTGGCTAGGATATCCTGTCAAGGTTTTTGTCAGTTTTTCAGCTTAACACAGCAATGACTATTAAAATTCCTGTCTTCTTGGATGTGACACCATGTAGTTTTGTAGACAAGCTCCATCATTCCTCCAAGACATCAGTATCTTTTACCAAAAAAAAAAAAAATGGCATTACATCCCATAAGACAGTAATTTTCTAGTAAGTGGATAGATTAAAGTAACATACTGTTGTATGCATTTATAGTAACATACAGAAGTACCCAACAACATCAGTATGAAAATTTAATGTCTGTGCATTTTACTATTGATTGTTAATTAATATATTCAAAAACTGTTGGTTTTAACCACATAAAATGGGAAATTCTTTCTAGCACAAATTTGTTAATAAATTAGATATGCTGTGTGAGATTAATTTCATTTTGAAATTCAGTCATTGTACTTTATTTCCAAAATACTGCCTCTTATGTTTTATTTGGGACAGCATTCCAGAGTTCATGTGTGTCTTCTATAGGACAAGCCATCCATGATTTTGGGAGTGGCCTTGACAACTATAGTTACGTGGAGTCAGTGTATTTGTAGGTATATGTGTGAGAGTACCAGTGTATGAAACTGTGAGTGCCAAAGTCTTTTTTTGGGGTGAGTGAAATTTTGGTACCAGAATGTGTTACAGTAGTGACAAGCATAATGTGATAATTTTGTACAATAGTTTGTGTATTTCATGTTGCTTTTGTATGTGGCTTGTGTTTATGTTATTATTTGGTACTCTGGTGCTTCAGTGAACTACTGTAGCACAACATGTTTATGTACTGTAGTTAATTGTGATGGAAATGAGCTGGATGAGCATAAATCATGGAATGTTGAGAAAATGTTCACGATAGTGATTTTCACTTATGTATTTCTAGCGTGAATTTTAACTTACATGTTTCTGTGTGCATGACTTAAAAAATTATGCCTTTTCTGTGACTTTTTCTTATGCTGTAAAATTATTTTTGGAAGAAATTTCAAACTTTATTAAGGAACTTATGGACTTTGTCTTCAGAGTATAATTGAAGAAAATTAGGCTGAACAACGGTACATAAATGTGTCTGCATTTGTTAACCTGCACACTTGAAAGATGTACTCACACACACACACACACACAACAGTGGCAAACTTCAAATCAATTCCAAGATTTGATAAACCGAGCTAAGGGCTATCAGCAAGGCCAACCCACACTTCTCTTCATGATTTGCTGCTCTGTCCTGGCCTGCCCGGCTCATTACTTTGTGTTCATATAGTGATATTCTGGGTTATGACACATGGTAGCTCAGTAGGTGTGTGCTTACATTTTGGAGGATCATACTGCTTGTTACAGGTAGAAGAGAGATAAGAAGGGAGAAGAACAAGATGAACTGGAAAAAAATAGTGAAGAAAAGGAGAGAAAGATGTATGAGGATGAAGGAAAGGGGAGAAGAGTCCAGAGAACAAGGGTAGCAAAGAAGGATAAGAAGAAATCTTCCTCCTCCTTTTCCTGAACCATTCTTTATCTTCCTTCTTCTCATATACCTTATGCCTGTCTAAAGCAGGGTATTCCATTGAAATGTTGGTACCTGCATGCCAGCCTATACAGTGTCTTAACCATGAAGACCACAGTACAAATCTTCACTGCCATCAGAATAATTTCAGATAATATACAGAAAACCCTTAACTGGCATGGATTTGCTTGTACATGCAACAACAAATGTGAACAGTTACTTGCTACACAGATACGGTGTGTGTGCGCACAGTCTCCAAAGCATAATTTATAAAAGCAGGATCTGCCCTTCTATTCCTATGTAACAATATAAAACCAGGATATGCACATCAAATATACTTAATAAAGTTCTTTGTTTACTTCTACATGTTTGAGTGGAACTCCACACATCTGCAGGGAGTCTGGACACCAATATTTAAAACTCACTAAAGTATAATATGTTCAAATAACTCCATGCCGTGGACCAAAGTCCTTCCTGACAAACTAATAGGTTTTCAGCTAGTCAAGAAATTCCCTGCATTTTATGGAACCTGAAGGTTCATTACCAAATTTACAAGAGCCCACCACCTATCCCTATCCTGAGCCAGGTCAATCTAGTCCATGCCCTCCATCCCACTTATTGAAGATCCATTTTAATATTATCCCCCCATCTATGCTGCGGTCTTCCAAGTGGTTATTTTCCATCAATTTTCCCCACCATAACTCTGTATACACCTCTCCCCTATACATGCTTCATGCCTCACCCAATCTCATTCTTCTTGATTTGATCTCTCAAATAATATTTGATGATGAGTTAAGATCATTAAGCTCCTCATTATGTAGTCTTCTCCACTCCCCTCTTACCATGTCTCTCTTAGGCCCAAATATCCTCCTCAGCACCTAGTTCTGAAACACCCTCAGCCTGTGTTTCTCCCTCAATGTGAACGACCTAGTTTCACACCCATACGAAACAACAGGCAGAATTATAGTTTTGTGTGTTATTAACCTTTATATTTTTGGATAGCATACTGGAAGACAAAAGATTCTGCATTTAAAATAACAGGCATTTTCCTGACTTCACTTTGCTTGTAATTTCTTCCTGAATGGAATTTTGGTTTGTTGTGGAAGTTCCCAAATGTTGGAACTATTCCACTCTTTCAAAGGATTTATCATCAGTCACTAGACTGTGATTTTGTCCTGCATTCTGATCTCATGACATGGCCATGTACTTAGTTTTATCAGCATTTACTTCTAGCCAAGTCTCCTTTCTTCAGACTATTAAAGCTTCTGTGTTTTTCTTTATAATATGTGCACTTTTGTCCAGTATATTATCATCATCAGCATAAACCAGATATTGATATGTACCATTTAATTTTAAGCCCTCTGGGTTTACCTGAACTCTCCTTATGGCATATGCTAAAAGCAAAGTTGGAAAGCAGTGGTGATAAAGCATCTTGTTCCAACCATTCTTAATTGGAAAAATCTCAGAAAAAATGCTTGCCTGTTGGTCTCTGCAGTAGGTTTCATTTAGACACATTTTTATTAGCTGTACTAGTTTCATGGGGATATCCAACTCAATGAGAATATTAAACAAGACCTCCCTTCTAATTGAATCATAGGCTTCCTTGAAGTCTATAAATAGATGATCCACTGCCTTATTTTTTTCCTATTTTCTGTCAAGTATTTGATGAATGCAGAATATATGATCAGCAGTTGACCTGTTTTTTGTCAAATTTCACACTGATGATCCTCAATAATTTCCTCTACATATGGCATCAACCTTGACAGCAGGATGTTGGATAAAATGTTATATGTAATTGACAAAAGTGACATGCCTCTGTAATTACTACAGTCTGTTTTATCACCCTTCTCGTAAATTGGTACGAGGGCAATTCCAAAATCAACCTCCGATTGGCTGGTTAAAAAAGTACAAAATAGAGAACAAAATGTTACTATATGGAACAGTTACATACATAACTGCATTACTTCTCCACATAGTTGCTATCCACATTTAGGCACTTGTTGTACCATGACACTAGTTTTTGTAGTCCTCGTCAAAGAACCGTGCCGCCAAGTTAAGCAGCCAGATGTTGACTCCATCCATGAGCTCTTCATGGGTGTGGAAGTGCTGGGTAGCCAACCAGACCTTCATCTTGGTGAAGAGATGGTAATCGCTTGGTGCCGGGTCCGGACTGTAAGGAGGGTGGTCGAAAATCTCCCAGTTGAAGAGCTTGATTAAAGCATTTGTGCGAGCCGTGGTGTGGGGCAGCAGTCATGCAGGAGAACGACGCCTTTAGTGAGCATCCCGTGCTGCTTTTTTGGATCAACCTCTGAAACTTATTCAGCATTTCACAACAAACTTCTGACGTTATTGTGGTCCCTGGTGCCATGATTTCTGTGAACAAAATTCCCTTATGGTCCCAGAATAGGTACCTCACAGCTGGCAGGAGCGGCGATGGTAGTGTCCATGTTTCATCAGTAATTACTCCTACACTACGCAGTGAAAATGTATGAGGGTAGGCGTTCAGCGATAACAAATATTACTTGTTACTACTGAGCATGTGCTTTGAGACAACGCGTTTCTTTTTAACAACCAATCCAAGGTTGATTTTGGAATTGCCCACATACAATAATCAACTCCTTCCACTTCTCAGTCAGTTCCTTCTTATTCCACATAGAATTGACAAGTTTATGGTCCCATAATTAATGGTCGTACCTCCTCCTTTTACCAGTTCTGCCAGAATTGTATCAGTACCTGGTGATTTGTGTTTTTTAGCTTGTCATTAGCCATCTCAGTCTAAAGTTACTGTAATCAGGCACCAGGGGCTCTGCTTCCTGTGTTTCTGCCTGCCTAATGACATTAATCCAATGTCAATTCAACAGCTGAGAGAAATGATTCCGTCACCTGGCCAAAATACTATGGGAGTGTGCATCCAGATTAGCCTCTCCATCCTTTACTATATTCTAGGCTGGTAACCCTTCTGAAAGTCATTGATGCCCCTATGCAGGTCTCCTATATTCTCGCTCTTACTGTTAGTTTCAGTTTTGAAATTTTGAAATGTGCCATCCCCGTTGTGTGTAGTAATTAATAGGTTAATTACAGTCAATAACACAACATTGTATACCTAATTGAAGTTTATTAGAAAATGATAAAAACTACATGTTTCGGCCAACATTGGCTATCGTCAGATTTTTCATCTGAAAGATTTGTACGCTGTAAGAGTGTTTATATAAACACACAGCTTACAAATCAGATGTTTATTAGAAAATGATAAAAACTACATGTTACAACCAACATTGGCCATCTCAGGTTTTTCATCAGAAAGATTTGTACGCTGTAAGAGTGTTTATAGAAACACTTACAGTGTACAAATCTTTCAGATGAAAAACTTGACGATGGCCAATATTGGCTGAAGCATGTAGTTTTTATCATTTTCTAATAAACATCAATTAGATATACATTGTTGTGTTATTGACTGTAATTACCCTACCTATTAATTGTTAGTTTCAAGTTCATTAATTTTAGCTGTCAGATATTCCTTCTTTTTGTTCCTGAAATATCTACAAGGTTGATGTCTTAACATTGTTTAGATTATCCTCATAGTTTTGGTTTGGATCCTGTAACCACTACAGTGTAGCCTGCTTCCTTTGATCTAAAAATTGTGAACATTCTTTATTAAACGTGGTTTATTCTGCTGCCATTCATATTACCTAGACTGTCTTTAGCTCAGATTTTGATATTGTCTGTAATGTTTTCCCAAGCACTACATGTCCCCACTATCATTTAAGTTCTCCAAAGTTTCAAACCTGACCTCAAGCTCCTTATGGCACACTTTTGACATGGGGTCAACTCTTGCCTGTAACAGAAATGAGTATCAGGAATATTTCCTTGGGCTAAAGGCAGCCAGTGCCTAGGGCTAACATCCTTACCACCTTCATGTACCAGTTGTCTTTAAATCTGGAGCCTCAAACTTAAGGAATTTTCAGGGCCTGTACAGGTATTACTGTACCTTTTAACCTCCAACTCACTTAGCGTCTTGTGATTAAATATCTCCACATAAAACTTCTGTGCTGCTTGTTTACATACTACCAGTATTTCTCAAATTTTTTCAACCACCAGATAGTGATCACCATCACAGTCAGCTCCTGTAAAAGATCATACATAAAATATACTTGAATGCCATCTCCTGTCCATAATACATGATCAGTCTGATTGTGAGTCTTCCCATTAAGAGAGGTTGGGTGTATTTATGATTGTTTTGGTGCAGGAACATCATGCTCTTAACTAGATTTTTTGATGTGGTAAATTTTACTACCCTCACACCATTATCATTCATACCCTAATGTAAACTCTCATTCCCAATCATCAGTGGTTGAGATCAGGAGCTGTATTCACAGCCTTGTCACCGTCCATGCCATGTTTAGTGTCGTAATTCTAGTTACCGCACTCTTCATTGTCGGCTACATGGAAATCTCATATCAGGCTAGGTTGATGTGTAAACCTTTAAGTCCTATTTTGAAGCACGTTCAGTATGTCAGTATGAAACATGTAACATAGTTTCCTCTTTTATTGCAATATTATGTTCGTATTTTTTATTTAGTGAACTTGGACAGTTTAAGCTGCTCTTGTGAATGAACTAAGGAACTGTGAGTTCCATTAAAGATAAGGGAATTGTTGATTAACTGAGTATCAGCTTTTGAAAAGAACTCTGTGGCATACATCATGTACCCAGAACTTGTTATGTTTGCAACAATCACTGACATTTGTTGCTGAATAGACTTACCTCTTCTGCTTGTATGGGATGGAATTAATTTGCTGCTCAGATGGTGGGTGAATCAAAATTGTCTACATTAAATAGGAACTTAACAGTTTTTTATTTGTGTCTCATTAGTGTTACCTTTATGGCTTCCACGTCATCCAGGATTCATTGCATCTGACAATTGTTCTTTCCCAGTAAATAGTTGTTAAACTGATGTGTAGTTGAGCTAGAATCCATTGTACTTGGTGACAATAAGTACCAGTGTTGTTAGTTTGGGACAAGCTTATTGAAATACTGATGGATATCACAGCACAACAAAATTTCACATTCTTGGTAACATATTAAATAGCTTCTTTTGACTAAATCAGGTATGCTGATCACAAAAATGACAAGATGTAACATATACAAACTTTTTGTTATTGTTTATGTGCAAGTCGTATGAATGTATGTACTACTTGCTAAGCAATTTTAAATAATGATGGTACTTAAATGGGTGTGAACTTTTGTTGAATGTTTGGTGTATTCTCACATGGTTGACAGAAATCATTAGGATGTCAAGGTAAATTGCAAAGGCAAAAAGGGTTTATCTGTCATTTGTTGTATCATATCTAATTTGAGAACTGCAGCCATTAAGAGAGCATTATAAAATAACCCATCTGTTAAATCCACACAGATGATTTGCCATACATTATTTGTTGTTAGTTCTTTACCATTGACCTAACCAAATAAGAGTTAGTATGGTGTCATTACCTCTCTGGATCCCCCTGTGTTTGTAAATTGTAAGTTACAACACCATGTAGCCTTGTGGGTAGGTACTGGTGTTTTGGAGGAACATGCTACTGTCATAATCAGAATAGTGTGTCTCCGCAACATTTTTAACTACTTGCCAGATCACATGTTGTTCCAACCTAGAAGTGTGCAATCTATGTTTCTGCTGTTGTGAGAGCTTAGCAAATCGTATTACCCTATTGTTTGTTTCAAAGGTATTTTGTCCTGAAGATGGAATGAGCACAAATGAGAGGTAGGTATCTACTTTTACTGCATAGTGTTATAAGTTGACTGCTGTGGGCAATAGACAAGTTGTATTGTAATGGCAATAATATATGTTATATAATAATTCATTATGATACCCAGTTTGACATTTATAGTGTGCATAGTTCACATCCTGTTGACAAACTTTCTAATGTCATGAACATTGGTGGTGGACATGGTTCAAGTCTTGACTTGGTGTCTTCCTCATTGAGGACTGTACTAATTTCCAGAGTACTTTCAGGTGAATGTCCCAATAGTATTTTTACAAGAGCATGAGTATTTCATTCCACATACCTTGTGACTTGCTGACATTTCACACAGTAAATCTTACTCTTATTTGTACATACTGACTTTCTTTGTTGTACATTTCAGCTGCCATTAAACAAGTCAGCAACTGAACAGTTGACAAATCTCTGCTTCAATTTCATAAGAAATCACAGAATTCCTGATGGTGTTTCTGCTGTATATGATGCTTAATTAGTTGTCCCCATTCCCTTCAGACAGATACCAAAATACACTACCACTGCTTCTACTCTAATCCCGCCCCCCCCTCCCCTCATCTCTCTCTCTCTCTCTCTCCTGTAGTCATGATGTCTGTAGTCTGGTTGGACACCTGACCAAATTGTGCTCTACAGTGGCACGACCATCATAAAAATGCTGGGAAGCGTTTTAATACATGCCATTAATCTGTAGAATGCTGAAATTCTTCTCAGTCATTCAGGTTCATTCCCCAACAGAGAACCAATATTGTGGGCTTGACACTCCATAGCTTATAGGAATTTGGAGAATCAAGATGGAATTTGGTATTACTGGCAATCAGTGGGTCTGATGGTACTGAGAGAGAGAAGGATGACTAGGCTGAATATGCAACCTGGCCACTCATCCACAATTCGTAGAGCCTTGTGTACTGATATTGATATTGATATTTTATTTACGTTATATGAATCCACAATAACAATAAATAGGATATAGAACATGTATGATCCCTAAAAGGTTTGATGTGGCTGATAGCAGTCATCTTATTGTCTGAGCTACAAGCCCTGTGAACTGAGCTGACAGCCAAATTGAAAAGGTTGAATTGTATAACAAACTATAATATTACTCAGAAGGTGCAAGTAGTTAGGAATGGCTTTCTTATGTGGGAAAGAGTAACAGTCAATGCTGTTAGGAAGGTAATATAAGGAAAATACAGTTTCAGGGTATTGTTTAATTATCGTAAGTCATTGGTGGACCCTTCTTGAGAGTGTCTTTTCCATACACCTTGTGGAACACATTTATGGTTTCTGTATCATTTTCCTTCAGTTTTGCAAGAAAGTTGATTATAGCTCAAGACAGTTTTTTGCAGGAAGTATAGATGCACAAGTTAACCATTTATCAAGCAAAGTTATTACTTGACAGTATATCAGGATGGTGAAGCATTGTTGGGCATAGGACTGGGAGAAGGTTCAGCTGTATGATTTGCTTTGGTGATCAGTGGTTAAAGGGCTGGAGCTCCATGCATAGTCTCTTCCCACACTAGCCACACCTTATCTGTGGTGTCATAATTCCAGAAGACAATACTGTTGTCAGTTTCATGGAAACCACAGATTTTGTATCAGGCTAGGTTGTTACTAAGCTTTTAAGCCCTATTTTGAACTATGTTTAGTGTCTTATGAAGTATGAAATATGCTAGGGCGTTAATTGTGTTTAACAATCTGTTGCATGGTTAATTTCGTATATTTATCACTGGCATTTTAAAGAAAATAAAGAATTATTGCAAAATGCCCTCTTTGTTTGCTCGAGCAAATATGTAAAAGCTAACTGAATGATAGGTACAGGCGTGCATTCAAAGGGGGGCTGCAGCCCCCCCCTTCAAATTTAATATAAAAACATGGATTTCGTAGACATGAGGTCACTCATTTTATATGATTTACCATTCAGCCAAAATCACCTGATAATGAGTGCATTGGGATTGTGAAAAATAAAATAAAAACTTATTAAGTCATAGATTAACTTACAAAACGAAGGAGATCAAACTTTGTGATTTAAATTAGGCTTGTGAATCATGCAACATGTAATTGTGTGTGTGTGTACATACATGCAGTTGCAGACAATGTTATATTACATTTACATTTGTGACATGATGTTTATAATACAGTTTTAAAATCAGATATAAATTATATATAGATTCAGGGTCAGCTCCCCCTCCCCCCCCTCGGTTATGTAAGTGGGTAATTCCTTTACTTGCCCATTGTGGCCTTTCTAGCTTCCAGATATCCAGAACCCACTCTTCTGCATTTGTATGTTTTGTTGTGAAAGGTTAGTTATGACTAGAAAAATAAAGTCTTCTGTATCCAAAAATTTACATTATTTAAGCAAAATGCTAGAAGTTACATATATTCAGAGCAGATTGGAGGAGGGTGTTGGTGCATGACATTTACACTGTGTACCTTCTTATCTCAAGAAATCAGATCACTCTATCCCGAAAGTTGAGTTGAACAGCAAAGTTATTTATTTATGGTCTCAGGGAATATTCTATATTAAAAAAGAAAATCTTTTTCCCACATCATGCATCGATGTAGTCACTTTCACAATGTGTTTATCATTCTTCAGGTTGATAATACTTGTTTCCAATTTCTTTTTTTATTTTCTTGTTCAGTATTTGTTTTTTCTGTTGGTTTAGCAGTGCTAAAATAAATGTAATTGAAAACCCAACACTTAAAATACAATTTGCTGCACTAGTAGCATTACATGTATATCTGCCTAGACATGTGTTAGAAGGGTGCATATATTCAACAAAAGTTGAAAGTACAGTATCAAGTTTTTCTACAGATAAATGTGAAAAATATTTTTCTCAGTACATAAAGCATGGCAATGACAATTTGTAACAATTAATACTATGTATAAACAATAATACTGAAATATAAATGTGTGTTGTGTATTTTTCTTTATTAATATTTATATGCTGTGCTGGTTGTGGTAAGAGCTACTTTAAAAAGTAAGAATTGTATTGAATTAAAAAAATTTAGAACATGGCTATACAGCATGTAATGTAGTAAGGTCGTGTTGATAATTAGAGGTCATCTTCACATTGCCAGATATATACATTTTTTTTCTGTGACAAAGTTGTCTCAGAGACATCTGCATGTAGGTGTACATTCGAAATAAAATTAAATTATGTTAACTTTTACAAATGTCTGCAACTCAACATGAAACTTTTCGCCAGCGTATGATATTTATATTCATTTATTGGTAATTAAATGTCTACATAATATTAGGTACGACGATGGTCCGTTTTCATAGTTCGTGACTGTACCCATTTTAAATCACGCGGGATATAAGTAATGAAAGCCCATGCATGGTGTAATCTTCATAGTATATTTTCATGTGCACAAAATAATATTATTATCCAACAAAATTAAGGTATGGGAAATGTATTGAAGCGCTACTTCCTTATATACTAACCAAGTGCCTGTATATATGAGGAAACGTGCAATGCTTGTGAGAAAATTGTATGATTAGTGTAGTAGTTGTCAGTGTTTTGGTAAGAAAAATGTCTCAAGATCGAGATGCTGATGATATAGGATTTCTTTATAAAACAATGGGTTTGTAGCGTAAAATATTAAGATAATGGCGTTATTCATTGTGAGGTTTTCGGTCAAAAGAAGGTTTTGTTGAACATTGCGGTTTTGTTGGAAAATTTCGACCTTTAAATTTTCCGTATGCGCATGGCTTTCTGACCGTCGAGACAGTTGAACATCTTGGTGCGCAGAATGCCATTACTGTTTGTGTATAAATCCAACATGACGACGAAATATGTAATTTAGCTTGAATGATAACAGTGGATGCATGTTGCATTAGAGTATATTAATTAATGAGACTGCTGTAGTACTGTTTGCGGGTGCCATGATAGGTATAATAAAATGAGATAATTATATACTTGTCATTATAATATCATATTGCCGGAAGGGCAATGTTGCAAGGCTTGCAGCAAGACGTGAAAAGTGTTAGTAAGTCTGGTCTGATATGTTACCTTTCAGTCGAACGAGATCCAAAAAAGCGCAGGGTAAAACCCGTTGGACCAGCACATCAGTCACTTCTGGATTTTGATCTAGGAGAGAGTTCTGATGACAGTGACTTTCGCATAGAAGATCACTTTGAGGAGTCTGATGATGATTCAATAGATTCGGATGACGATGGCGGGGAAAAAGGTAAATCACTGCAGTCAGCATCTCTGTAAAAGTTTGTTTAATATGAAAATGTGCAGCTTAGCGGTGGAATACGAACGTTATGTATTTTCTGCCAGTAGTATTCATACTGCGCCAGGGGCATGTCCTTAGCAAGCTAATCTTTTGTGCTGTAATGCATGGTTTGTTTCCCACTGAGAGCAACCATCTGTAAGGTTTGTATTTTACAGACTTGAACATCCTGTCTAGTACTAATGTTTTTAACAGGTTGTGTTAAAATGATTATACCCCATAAATGTATCCCTCACAGGTACTGCAAATGATGATGATGATGATGACGACGACGACGACGATGATGACGACGAAGATTCAGAAGATAGTGCCGGAGAAATACTTCCAGACGTGAAACATCCAGTGACAGTTCATCAGAATTTAACAATAGGAGATGTGATTAAGCAAGCAAAACAACAGCAAGCTGAGTCAAAACATCAGGTATTCTTCACACTCAGCTGATGAGTTTCTGTGGTCTGATTGTTTAGTTTAATAATAGATTATTTATTTCAGTGTTTATGATTTAAATTGTATCAATGTGTGTGCTTATGTACATTGTGGTATGAGCTGCAACAATTTTTGGTGTGAAAGAAGTTTAATAATGTTCACAATTGCAATCTCAACTGAAAGGTACTGTCTCTGCCAAGGGGTGAGTACTGATTTTGGAGCTTCTAGCCAGTGTTTTATTTAGTGAGGTAGCCATTGGAGATTACAGTTATTTTTATACCTTATCCTGTGACAGGGGTGCACAAATTTTTAAAAAATTTAGACCTCACCATACAAAATTTAGTCACCTGGTTGACTTGGCACCCAGCATTTGTGCACCTTTGTTTTGTGACTTTCTCACATTATGAGCCCTCTTGTTTAAGCTCACTAATAGATGTCTGTTCTTGTTTGACTGGGGCAGTATACTTTATAGAATTGTGTATCACAGTTTGGTAATGAATGTACTTATGTTTCAGTTTGATTTGAAAGAGGCTGTGAAGGTACTTATCTGTTGTGGCTGCTTGGGTGACAGAAGTGATGATGCCAATGAAATTGTTGAATGTGATGGATGTGGAGTTACTGTTCATGAAGGTAAGGAAATTTGTAACTGAAGTTTATACTTGTGTTTATTTTATAACTATTTTTTGTTTGTTCTCTTTGTGTGCGTACTTAACAAATGTAATGCATGTTGATGCTCTTCTTTCTCCCCAAGGTTGCTATGGAGTATCTGACACAGCAAGTGTATCCAGCACTGTATCGTCGTGTTCAACAGAACCGTGGTTTTGTGAAGCATGTCGAGCTGGAGTTACAAATCCTACTTGTGAATTATGTCCAAATTCAGGTAACATCATTGTTTTGTGTGAGATCTGGGGCTTAAGTTCACATTTCACATAGGTAACCACAGACTTCACAACAAAAGTTTGCTTAGGTTTATAGAATATTACAAGAAGGAATAGATGATACCTGTTGTGGTCTGCTGGGTGCCCTGAAAATGGAGGCAGCAGATTCCTCCAGAATGGTGAAAAGTTAAAGGCTAATACTCTAGCAATTCTTGTGCACACACCTTGTTTACTATTGCTGAATTGGTTGGATGGCCCAGTCGATCTCAATCAGCTGCATTTGTTCTGCTACTTTTTAACCTTTCTACTTGTTGATGTATCTTTGTTTGGGTAATGCATTTTTTTTTTCTGTATTATGGTAACATTCTTCTGTAAGTCTTGGAGGATTTACCCTCTCTGACCACAGAAATTAGATGACAGAACCATACTCAACAGTGGTTGAATCCAAAAGTAAAACCGGTGTGTTTTCACCATGATTGCCTGAGGTTCAATGAATGTGACAGCTACCCAAAAATGCCCCTAGACTTGGCTTATTTATTATATATTTGTTTTATGCAAGAGCATTGTGTGACATAGTACCAGGATATTACATAAAAAATTACCCTTGTTTTTTGAATTCCTCATGCACATGATCGTGTGGCAAAAGTGGAGAAAAATGCATGTTAAGGGCATATTTTGAAAGAGATATTGTTTTGTTACTTTGTGTTTGTATTGAACCGTCAGATAAAGTAGTTTGGACAAAGAGTTTTAAATAACCAAGCTTGGGTACAGGAATGAATATTAAGATAATTTTGTTGTGGGGTGTAATCAACATGGTGGTGATGTGGAAATTTTGATTTAATGTTCAGTTAATGATGACTGTTGGAGCTAGGAATGCAGTACTGTGTAGGGAATTATGTATGAAATGTTGATAAGTCACCAGTTATAAACATTCTGGCTACAGAACTGTATTTCAGTCCAAAAAATTGTGTGTATCCAGAATCTGTAATGGTATCATAGTAAGACCACACTTATGAGACAAGAAATATGTGCAGTAGGGAAGTAGATGGTATGAATTGTGCTTGGAGCTGGATGTTTTCTGTCTAGAATGTAGCATTTGTGAATGTGAATTTTGTATTCAGAATTTGTGTTAGAGTTTACAAAGCCTTCAGGGGTGGCATCAGAATCTTTGTATACAGTTAACATTTGCATGTTTTTTGGTTCTTTGAAAGGAACTTAGAAGTAAAAATTATACTTATAATTTTATTTATGCATTGGATTGCGATATCTACTTGGTACACTTGTATAATACAATTGGTTTTATTCATATGATATACCGTATATTCTCGAATCTAATCCGCACCCAAATCTAATCCACACTAGTTTTTGTCGATTTCTTAAACGAAAAAAAGTTAGTTCGCGGTCTAATCTGCACCTTTCCTTCAACCGTCACTTGCCTAAAAGGCAGACTGATTGAGTTATGTGTGATGACAGCGAGTCTGATGAATAATAAATTATAAATATTATATAATATTATGAATAATAAAATAATAAATTATTGTACTGTATTGTTCTTACGGCACGTGGAGCGGCTCATTTTTCCAAAATCCAGCTCACGACCACTAATCTAATCTGCACGCAATTCTACAAGGGGTGTTCAATAATTTATCTACCTGAGTAAGAAAGAAACAGCGTATCACAAAAAAATATTTTTTATTTTTTAATTTAGTCCCCTAATAACTAAATACACTTTGCCCACTTTTATTGCATCGACTTTATCCCCTTGGAAAAAAAATCTTTTGACTGCTCTTCAAACCAGGTCATGACTGCCTCCTTGACTTCTTCATCGCTTGAAAATCGTTTACCCCAAAGAAATTTTTTCATAACTCGGAATAGAAAATAATC
>Ga0123354_10001606_pt1 | contig 27946 bp, 14 predicted proteins | sample TergutLab28metaG_2_FD_97872 | JGI IMG/M metagenome (GOLD analysis project Ga0123354, IMG submission 97872) | Labiotermes labralis P4 segment gut microbial communities from Petit-Saut dam, French Guiana - Lab288 P4 | ecosystem: Host-associated > Arthropoda: Insects > Digestive system > Gut ... | reverse complement strand
TGACCACGTGACACCCCTCTATCCGCAAAAGTTGGCACTAACTTCGCCGACCGGCGGCGGCCGCTCTGTCGGTATAGTTCGCGTGCGGACTAAGGCCACGGAGTTTAGTTTTAGTTTAGTTCTTTCATACACTTCTTGATATGATTACCTGAACATCAAAGATCTACCTTTAAACAAAAAAAAAAAGAAAAACGGAATAAGGATAACTTATATAAACACAATATTCTGTTACTGTTACTGTTAAATTGAACTGACTGATTAACACATAGTTAAAATTCACGTTAATTTTCAAGCAAATTATCTTTAACAGTGTAAATTCTTTACCTTTTGCAGGCGGTCTTTACGTATCACACTTCGGAACAGACATATATATATATATATACAATAAAACAAGTCACAGTAACCTCCACTGTCAACACAGGGTGGTCCATGAACAAGAAGGCCAAGTGCGAACGTATAACGTAAGGCAGTCAGATGTATTACAAAGTACTCAGCGTATTAACATCTAAGATCGCGTCTGACGTTGTCGGTTGCGTTGACCACTTTCGCTACGCACTCCACAAAAAAAATAAATAAATAAATAAAGCTGTTCTGTCTGAAGTTCAATAGCAATTGAATTTTAGTCAATTTTAACTATCATTGTGTACGTTGTAATATTATTTCTTCGTAGAGTATAATAGTCGACTTGTGTATTTAAAAGCATTATCTGTGAAGAGGAAGTCTCCACCTTAGTCTACTTCTGCATTTGTGTTACTGTGATTCTATCTGACGGTGGCCGAATCATGTTGTAGAAGATAAATGAACAAAGTGTTGTGTTCGCTGTAATAACAAAGACATCGGCTAACAAACACAACGTAGTGACGATACCAAACTGTACGTTCATCACCCATTATTTTTGCATGCCTGCTACTTTTGTACCTGCAATCGTTTCGATCACTTTGGTGTTCGCCTGTCATTAGAGCGTGCTGGGTGCTCGGTACTGGGGCGTAATTCCAAGAAGGGGTACAATTTAGGTCTTTTGTTGTAAGGATAAGCTTTTGACGAGGGGCTAGGGGAATTTCGGGGATGACCGAGTTAACTGGAGCACCAATCCGATAGACCTGGGTTCCCCAATATGGAGAACTCTGCGCAGTCGTGTTTACTATTTCCCAGCTAGGAACAGGAACCACGCGCTTGCGAAATAGGGGTGGGGGAGAGGGGTGCAGTTTGGAAACGTAGTTACGTTGTCTGTACTGCCTATGCCAAAGGTAGGGGGAAAAGGTTACTTACACCGCGAAGACAGTTTAGCTGCAGTTTCGTGTCGCTATTTTCTCGTGAGTTTGTCCGAAAGCGGGAAGGTTATCCTTGTTTTGGGTTGTCAGAGCTTGTGACCAGTTGTTTTTCTCTTCATTTGCATACTGCATCCTTTGATGTAATGGACCGAACAACATCAGTAGAGTATACGAGTAAGATTTACTTTATTATTATTATTATTATTATTATTATTATTACCACCACCATAATCATCATCAGAATCATTACATTTTAAGTAATTACTTTGTTTAAATATACATATGTACACTTGCATGCATGATGTGTTATAATACAATATGTAGTCCTCTGTTTTCAGGTACTAAACACTTAAATTTTCAAACCAGACTTTCATGAAACTCAGTACCTGTAATACTTATTACTGTTGAAAGGGAACTGTGAATATGTGATTACCTACTGCCAATAAGAATGAATTTGTCCAGAGTGTGGGCAACACAGCGTGTTCTGTTACATTGTTTAACGGCTGGACATACTGTTAATTATAGCAGTAACGAAAGATTACTATGCCATGTGGTGGGGAAATTTTGTAAGCCACCGCTTTTCGTCGTTCCACTTAGATGAAAGTAAAGTTCATTTAAACGCTCGTAACAGTGTTCTTGAAGTGACATTTCAAGACATATAATTTGTCAACAGCTGTCGTGTTTATTCGTGTGTTGCGTCAGACATGCAATGCACGTTCGCTTGTCTTGAAGTGGATTTTGGTGCTTCCATCTACTCGGTTTTATCCTGTTTATTACCTTGTACGTACCTCCTCTCCAAGTCCTCAGGCTTTCATTTTTCCCCCGCTGTGACTTGTTCGTTCATCCGTGCTTGCGTTAGGAAATCCCTTTTCGCCTCCATAATCTGATTTTCCCCTCAAGTGAGCCCGTTTTTCAGCGCACTTTCAGTTACACGCCACGTGTATTACATTAAGACCATTGAGGCGGGACGTGTAACATATTAAAACCCTACCTTCGCTATGTTAACTTAACAGGTTTTTATTCTGTGCTGTTATAAAATATTTGCTTATTGCGGATTGCGCCTGTTCCAGCTCATCTGTTTGCTAATTGTCTTAGGAATTATCCTCTGAATCTTTCACTTCTTCCCATCTCTGTCTGGTAGCTGCCAGTTACATATGAAATGTAGGTCATTTGGCACCCTGTAGAATATAAGCATTGCACAACAATTCTGATATTTTGTTACTCCGTCTATCATGTGTGACTTCACGTGCGGTGCAACCAGGTGGTGTTCTACCCTTTAATGTTGTTAAATTACTTTACCCAAACTTTATATAAATTCACAAACATAAACTGTTTTGAATTACTTTTAAATTCTTACACATTTTCTCCCGTAAAATATTTCAGCTATTTTAAACTAGTGCACTGCCGGTTGAGATTTGAACAAAAATTCTGGCATGGTGCAGAGTACAGTATATTTTTGTGTCTCAGAAATTCACATAACTGATCCCATTGCTCATATTATCACGTGAATATGTTTTCGGTAAGTGTGCGTCTCTTTCCAATAGTAGTGACAAGCGTCGTAATGGGCATTTTTTTTTGTCTTTTGCAATGAAACGCGTGAACGTTTAATTATTAAAATTACCGCTTTTTGATACATGGACCCTAGTCATCTGGATGCTACTGACAGTGGGTTTTTTGGCTGTTTATGTGCTGCCATAGGCCTATACAGTGAGCATTCGGCGCGTTGATGACTATTTTTTTTTTATTTGGCGCAACAACCCCCAGTGGGCCAGGGCCTCCTCATTCACCCGGTTTCTAGATAATACGCAACGACGCACCACAGTCGGCGGATTCCTCCGGACGAGTGATCAGCTTGTCTCAGAGACCTCTTCCAGACAAAACACAACACTCACAACAGACAGACATCAATACCCCCGGTGGAATTCGAACCCATAATCTCAGCAGGCGAGCGACCGCAGACCTACGCCCTAGACCTCGCAGCCACTGGGACCGGCGTGATTACCATTAGTGATTTTCTTAATTTTACTGAATTCGACTGATATGATGGACCTGTCTGCTAGCCCAAAGTTTGCTGAACAACATATGTTGTCAACGTAAGAGATTCATTTCATTGATCGTCGCATGTAAACTGCATGAGTTGTGCGAATGTAAAAACAAAATGTACTTGTTGTTGTTGTTGTTGTTGTTATCGTCGTCGTCGTCATCTGCGCTATGCTTGTGACTGGAATTTAATTGGACGAAAATGTGAATATCACTAGAAAGCACCGAAACTCAATTCGACGCTGGTGAGGAGATTTGTCTGGACGTAAACGCAGAGAATAGTACTACGTGCCGCTCTGTTTATATTTTGTCAGGACACATTGAAATATAAATGTCACTGGCAGATCCGTATAATATGTGGCGAGTTCAGACACTCGAATTTCGAACGACAGTAACTGATCATAGCCGTGGTCACGAAGAAACGAAGAGCATGTTAAATGTCGGGAATCTTTGCTACCAGTCAGTTCAAAATCGTTTGTGTTTTCGCCTGTTAGTGTCAGAAAACATGAAGATCAAAATATGCAAGAGTAATGTTTTACCTGCTGTTAATGGGACCAAAACTCGGTTTTTAGACTCGCAAAATTGCGAAAAGCGACTGTTAGCTTCTTCATGTCCGACCGTACGTCTGTCCATCAGCATGGAACAACTCGGCTCCCACTGGGCCGATTTTCATGAAATTTGATATTTGAGGATTTTTAGAAAATCTGCCAAGAAAATTTAAGTTTCATTAAATCGGACAGGAATAACGTGTACTTTACATGGAGACCAATATACGTTTACGATCATATCTCGCTGAATTCTTCTTAGAATGAAAAATGTTTCAGACACGCGTTGCAGAGAAAATCGAAACACGTATTTTATGTTCAGTAACTTTTTTTCGAAAATGGTGCCTTTTATGAGATAATGTGGTAAAATGTTGTAGAGCGGGGCAGGCCACAAATGATAATATGGCGCATGCTCAATACTTGCTGGATACCCAAGGATACAAATGCACACACAGGTTGTGTAATGCTCACTGCTTTTCCTCTGCAACAGTGGTTGCACGAACGCGCCTGAATGTTACGTTGTACGTACATTGCCTGTCTTGTTATTATTAAGGAAAGAACATGGGTTGAGAATGTTTGAGAAAAGGGCGCTGAGAAGACCGTATGGATTTAAGGGGATGGAAGGAACAGAAGGCAGGAGAAAGCTGCATAACGAAGAGCTTAGTGATTTATACTGCATGCCAAATATTATGAGGACGATAAAACTTACGTCATTGAGATGGGCGGAACATATAGCACGATGAAACTGACGTACAAAATTTTAGTATCGCTTGGTGTACCTAGATATAGATAATAAGTATAATATTAAATGTGATCTTATGAAAATCGGCTGGGAGGGTGTGGACTGAATTAATGTTGCTCAGGATAGGACCCAGTGGTGGGCTGTTGTGAGTGAGGTGATGAACCATAGGTTTCCTTAAAGGTCTTAGGATTTATTTACTACTGTACCTGAAGGGCTGTCGGCTATTAAACAGGGGCTCTACTTTCCAGGTTCAGTCAGTTTGGTTTTTATCTTTCTTCGTGAGATTCATGTCTTGCCCCCAGTAATCTTTCTTCATTTGATTAGCTTGATATTTTGTGGAGAGTACAATGTGTGAAATTCCGCACTCTGCAGATTAGCAGATTAGCAGATATTACTCGTTAGCTTGTTTTCAAATACACGCACTATATGCTCTTGCCTTAGAGCGAGAGAACAATTTTTACATCTATACTAGATAACAGGCAATTAGAATGAATGCCATCCCGTTGTGCTAATTAATGACAGTGTGTATATGTTCGATCTAGCTTAACTTAAATTATGTTGGAATGAATATGTGAACATTGTCGATAACTGGTAAGGTTGCTATGTTTTAAAATCTTGGCCTTCATTTGTAAGAGTCGGTAAGAGAGAAGGTGTAATTGTGCTGCAAGTGGTCTCCTTAATATTCCTCATATTTTCTTGTAATTCGCTCCCATTTTTCACTTGTTATCTTGGGCCCATCGTCAGAATGGGCAACCACTGAGGTTCACAACTTGCAGCCGTTTTTCTCCAAGACACAACGGCGTGAAATAATTGGTGAATATTTTATAAATACCGTATTTTATAACTACCGTAATGTTGTATTGATATAACGTACGTGGAACGGCAAGGAAGAACTGCTGTTAATGTTTCGATGAAAATGAAATAACAAAATCTAGTTTCGTTTTGTGAGATGTTAGTGGGAATAAATTTTTAAGCGTCATGATGCATTGTCAGCTTACAAATAATCAGTGATTTTAACAATCCACACGCAGTGCAGTAAGGAATTTGACACAGACTTCTGATAATGGCACGGCTGTATGGAAGACCGTCGCGGAGCGTTGTAACCAACTGTAATGTGTTAGTGAAATTAAAGGCACTAGTTACGTCATGTATTATTATAGTAGTCTATTTGTGTGTGAATTACATAGGCTGCATTCTTTGCCATCCTATACTAGGCCTGTGCATATTTTGTTCGCATGCTTGAAGAATCGATTTCCTATTTTTAACATCCCTGTACATGGTCATGTGACTTTTGGCCAGGCACAGTCTGATCCCGATTTTGTGGTGTCTTATCATGTTGCTTTGACGCTTTAAAGTGTCTGCAGCATTAATTAACGCGTGTAATTAAAGTTTGTCCGTTACTTTTTATGACGCCTGTGTAAAATATCTTTCTAATCCTCAGCAATAAGTGGGAAAGTGGCATATATTTACGTAGAGGTTAAGTAATAGACCCGTAAGGACTTTTGATCGTTTAGAACTTAATGGTAAGTGTAGGTACCGCAAACTGTACCATTGATAACCTCTCCATTTTGCCCACATGGTATGTGTGTTTCGTACACCTCTCACAACGAATGTCCATTATTTCTGTAATCAGTATTAAAAAACTGGATTTTGTAACTGACGTGGGCTTTGTTCTCTGTGAGGCAGAAACTGAATTAATGTGTATGTATAATGAGCGTCAGTCTTGAAAAAGTTTCAACAGTTATTTGCTGCTATACGCTCCACGTGATATTAAATTAACATGCTTACATAATACATATATATTTGCCTGTAACAGTGACGCATAACCTTCTTCTTTCAGTAGGCTGCATTGCCACATTTACCCTTGTCTGTGGGCCGTAAAATGCAGTTTTAAGAACATTCGACCTGCTTTTGTGGACAAAACCGAATGGAAGTTTTGAAATATTTTCCTCAAAAATGTATTATAAGACTTTAATATTGGTGTAAATAAACATTTTGGAATGCGTTTTTACATTTCGTGAACGGGTTGTGGAAATTGCTGGTACCGATACCGTCTTTAACCGCAATGCAGTTGCTAAACGTTTCTAGTGTCAGTTGTTTGTTGCCTGTATTCAGTCAAAGGAGTGGCGTCAAATATTCTTTTGTCAGCCGATTCCGTTGTGGAGATTTATTTAGCTTCATCAGCGAGAAAGCTTTTTCAAAAATTTGCTTTTTGAGAAAATTTGCATTCTGTCACAGTTACGAATATTTACACGTTTATTGAAGCAGACACTTATAACGTTTAAGCAAATCGCCGTTTTTGTATTGAGATCTAAGTTTATTATCGCAGTGTAAATCGATTAGTTGCAGCTGTGAAGTGGATCAGCTTTTTCATGTAATACTTAAAAAGGGTTCTCAAATATTGTTGACGGTACTGTGCCTGTCTTTCTGTCTGTCTGTGACTAATGGATCTGCTCATCGTGTCTGACACAAATTACACGTAATGTATTGTTGCAGTATGTACCGACAGTCTGGGAAATGGGGCATTATTCAAAAGCTGCGAATGAAATAAGTGTAATTCTGAAAGCCGATACCTTCTACAATTAATTACAAGTTTGCCATTCATCTTTCCAGCTTCCTTCTCGGAGCATTAAAGTATCCAGGAAGGCCAGATTACGTTCAGAAAATGCATCTCCAAAGTGACTGATTGGATGTCCTACAGGAAAGAACTTGCCGCCTTCTGATAGGATAAAAAAAGTAGCAGAAGTCAGGGAATAGTGTGACTATATTTACTTCATATTTTGCCAAAGAACACCTTGAAGTTTATGTGGTTAGCCCACGTGACCTAATTGAATGGACTGTGTTAAGGTTAGTGATAGTTTGTCTGAATTCAGGAATTTTGCCAGTTAAGTGTGTTTGTTGGAAAATGCAGTGATAATATATTCATTCTTGAGATCTAGCTCTTGCATGTTCTTGTTAAGAAAGACACCACACCATTTTTAGAATCAGTCACAGGATATATTATCCGTCACAATGCCCACTAGCTTACATAGATCAAATTATGTTTTTGAAGATAAAGTAACAATGCCTCAACGATATATGATCTCTTGGCATTGCCTTGATGGAGATCAACAAGCTTTTCAAACATTTCAAAATCCAATGTTACGCCACCTGCAAATATACATATTTCTGATGTTGAAGTAGTGTCCGTTGGAATATTCAAGTGCCAGTCAAGAGCAAACACGCTTGTTAAACGTTGGAGAATTGAGTTTGGACATCTTATGGTGTATCAGCTGTGTCCCTTTGTTCTGTCATTCGGTTAATACTGGCGTCATCAAACCTTTTCGCTAAATTTGGGCAAAAAAATATTTTTGGGCGTGGCATGTAACAACTTTTAATACAAAGTCGCACCCAATAAATGGAACACGACCACTTGGCAGTTATGCAGGAAATGTAAAAACCAAAGTCAGCGACTTGGTATGAAGAGCGAGAACAAGGGAGACCGACAGCGGGAACAAATCACTCGCAGACAGCGTGGTGGTCTCATATGCCTAGTGTTTTTCACTTAAAGTAGAAGAGTAGGCTAAAAAGGGATTTTAGTGACAGACTGAGAAGCTGTCGAGCTGGATTTATCTAGCCCACAATGAGATGCAATGACCAGCTTTTGTAAACACAGTAATGAATTTTCGTTCTCCATAACAGGCGGGGATTTATTTCAGGAGGTGTGTGGCTGTTTGCTTCTAAATAACGACTCTAAACTGAGCGGAAATATTTGTCATGTTTATCACGACGCATAAATAGGGAACTTTGTAAATATTTTACAAGCGTGAATTTTGTGTTATTTTATGTTGTCTGTAGAAATAATAAATGTTGTTGTACTCGCACTAAATATAGGCGTCGTCCATATATCCGTTTGTCGTTAGGACGTTATGTGCCTTAATCTAGTAGTGAATAATATTTGTCTTGTGAAGAAAGTAATGTGGCAGTCTAATAATGTAACGTCATGAACACTAGGCCGTTAATGGACAGTATAAATACACGTATTGACACGTATTGTTATGAATTGTCATCGTTTACAAAAGTTCACATTTTTATTATTTTGGCCATACAAACTTTGAATGTATTTTAAAATATGACGGACTTCAACATTGTATCGGCATTAATAAAATGGTTAATTTCGTCGGAACACATCATGTGATGAATCTGTTTATACACGTTGTCTACATAAAGAAAAATAGAAAACCATAGCATTTTGTGTAGCGATAGTGTGTCGTTCAGCGTATCTTTTGAATAATGTGTCTTGTATGGAAGTGGAACAACAGGCAATTTCAGTATAGATGACCAATGTCAGACGTCCAGACAGATGTATTATGGAAAAGCCAGGAGAAGTCCGAGCTGTACAGACCGGTTGGGAGGAACTTTACGCTCTATCCCGAAAATGTTGTCAGTGACCTGCACTGTAAGAGAACGAAATCAGACACAAGTGATGTGTGTGAGACGAGGATAGTTTTCAGGAGCAGTGTTGTGAGCAAGCGCATAGTTACCCTCCCGTCCCACATAGATGCACTCCACACCTACTTTTGGCGCGCCCATAATGCGTGACCTCACGATTACAGGTTCATTTTGTAACTTAATAAACAGAATACATAAAGATGTATATATATAATTTAACTTCAGGAAGCTGAATTTCTTATTGGGTCATTGTTTTATCTTACTGCTAATACGTCTTCCAAATTGACGAGATTTTGATATTAGATATGGCACCAGAACATTATTGCATAGAAACTATTATTTATGTTTTGGCAGCTACTGTAAATTTAACGCAAAAACGCAGACCGCCCAGATACAATAGAAATACAGGGCTTGAGCTGCTTGATATAATGTTTCGTTCCGGTGAGTAAACTCAGATTCCATTTCCATTACGTCTTAGCTGTTTAAGGGCCGTGAAATTTTCAGTAACGGCTTTGAACTCTTTCCAGACTTATTCATAAAATATTCGTGAATAGTGAGGTAAATTTTATCGTGTGCTTAGTATTACGCCGTAAACACGTCTGTAGCAGTGAAGGCATCACTCTCTTTATTGTTAACTTGGGCCCTGGATGGAGGCGATACTCAATTTTACATCCCACCCGCTGTAGCCTCGGGAAGCGAAATCTCGGTATCCACACGATAGGAGGTTGTGAGCGCCCGAGCCGTTTCTACACTGCGAAGGAATCGAACCACGATTTTTGGTTCTTTCAACCCATATCGCAGTTACCGTACTGGCTGAGCTGTTCCGTATTATAAATAACCTAAATATTCCTAAATACAACACAAATACCCCTAAATGCATTGTAAATGCGTACAGTACAAAATGCACACCGGTGACCGCATTGCGTACAGTATGCAGCAAAGTATTTTCCCAAGAACATCCTAACTACGAACTGCAGACTAGCATCATATCAGGCTTTCGCCGCGATGTGAATTTGATCTGCTTTCTGTTGGGGTTTTACGCAGCGTAGGTTGGTAGTTCCGTACCTACGTCCAAGCAGTGCAAGAATTCTTGGACTGCTTTAACCCCCGATAAGTTGTCCTGAAACGTCGGTGTGAAACTACCATAATGCACTGCGTAAAATCCCAAAAGAGTGCAGATCACGATGGCAGATTATATTAAAGTTATGATTTATGATTTTGATATAAAAGCAAATTAGATTTTAGCAATGTTAAATGTTCGGAAATGTTAACTTTTCGTAATGTGTAATTATGAAAATACCATTGAAAATTAAAAGCCTGTACAGTATATTAAGTTCTATGTAGACAGGCCCACACTGATGCGCGTTGAACATATTCATACAATTGTGAATGTTACACACTGACTGGCTGTAACCCTTTGAAGAATGACCTGGATGTATACAGTCTCAGTTCGTACTTCAAAGAGAAATATATGTACTTCCATTAGAAAAATCAACAGGCGAATTCACTATACGGAAACAATAGCTGTTTAATGTAAGAATAATACGCAACACTTAAATGCCTTGTTCGGACAAATTGTAGAATTCTTAGAGTTAAACCTGACGGTACATGTAGTTATCACTTGGCTGCAAAGGGTTAATCGGAAGTCTATAAAAGTCAATGTCTGTGTGTATCACTGAAACTGAAATATACACTTTAGTTCCCACGGTTATGACAGAACATTGTTTTTCTTTCCTTTGATTACCCTTAAGTAACTTCCGGTTTAATTACTCAGAAAATAGCGGATACAGATGTGACAGTTACTTGACACCCAGACTGAAAACTTAAGTCCAAGGTACCTCAGCGAAATATTGTTGGTAGAGTTTGTTATTTAAATGTTTCAGTAAACGTGTGTAAGGACGGGATTGACGTTTTCACTGTGAAAGATTAAAATGAATAAACAGGAGTTAATATACACGCGTCTGTTAGTGAAGTACTTAATACATGACGATGAAACAACGGATGAGAGAAAAGACGTACGACCATGCAAAGAAAAAGAAGGAATGCAGAACGTATGGTAGAAACAAGGGTTGAAGGCGGTGAACACCAACAACATATTCGATGATCTGCTGATTTTTGCAGAGGTATTCGTAGGAGACAAAGTCGTTCTTTCCAGAACCTGCTTGGCTTCGAGTGAAACTCAACCACAGTACCTGTTCTTTTACAGAGGAGACAGTTTCAAATGATACCAGCATTCGAAATGGCTGTAAATCAATCACGTGGGAAACGTTCGAACTCCTTAGGATTTATCTTGAAAACCCATATCCTTTTCTTATTGATAATTATTTGTGGTCATGTCATGTGTTAGAAATAGTGAATTTTGCCATGGCGCAACAGCCCCTATTGGACCAGGGTCTTGTCATCGTCGAGGCTTCACGATCACACTCAGACACGCCACACTTGGTAGGACTCCTTTGGACGAATGATCAGTCCGACGCAGAGTCCTCTGTTTGACAACACACAACGCTCACAAGAGACAGACATCCATGCCCATGGCGGGATTCGAACCCACAATTAGAGGAAGCGAGCGACCGCAGACCCACGCCGTAGTCAGCGCGGACACCGGGATCGGCCAGAGATAGTTATACCTAATATCAAATAAACAACAAGCCAATCACCAATTTTACATGGTGCAGACTTTAGCTCAAAATTTTGCTTATTGGAAAATTTCTATGTAATTAGTAATGTAACCTTGTACGTAATATGTTCTCTATGCCTGTGTTTCTTAGTCTGTTTTATATGCCAATCTGTTATTTTTGACCGGCAAACGCACTAACTCTCGTTGGCCAGTAATATACAAACCTGTTTAGTAGTTGTGTCATTCTGGTCCTCTTTTCTTCCGTTCATCAATCATTTTGCATCTCACAGTGAATATGTTTTGCAGAATATCCAACCTCGTACCGGAATTCAGTATGGACGAAATGAGTAAATCATTACCTTAAACGGTTTTTGTTTTCGTCACTGTCCACATGGAGTTTTACGCCCTTAGGCTGGCCTGTCTGCCGCACAACTGTGTGAAACCGGGGGATATTAATGGTACCACACTAAACGAAATATGTGATAGTGAAAGTACAGAGAAGCTGAAAGGGAAACTTCACGCAGTTACTAAAAAACTAATTTATTCGTGACCATCATATATTAGTGTTTACGTCGCACACCTTTCTGGATGACACATGAGATTGAATACTGCACCACAAACAGAATGTAATTAAAATCCAAATAGCATATCCTCATGTAGGAAGGCAGTCATAGAAGAAGAGAAAACCCCGTTGGATTTGTGTGACAAACGATAATTTTAAGAACCATGCTCTCAAAATGAGTCATAGGAGCCATTTTAAGGATGGTTAATGTTTAACGCATGCCAAATTTCGGCCTTACGTACCAAGTTATTTTATCCGGTTTTATGAATTGTGCCGCATTAAAGGAGGTAAGGCGTGCAATTAAATTGGGAGCTAAGCTGGGTGAGTGGACAGATAAATCCGTGTGTAATGGAACTGTGTAACTTTATAGTTTTAGTTCGATGCTTTGTCCATCGTCATCGCGCGCGCACAACCTTCGTTTAATAAATAAATAGGAGTGTGTATTTTGTCTAAAATATGATTTGGTTGTTACGAAAAATAAACTTTCGCCCCTAAATTTGTCCTCAGATTCATACCAAGGATTATAATGTTGTCACAAGGACGTTTGGTTTACTGTGCTTGTAATACTGATTACAAGTTACACCTGACAAACAAACTATTGAACTTAACTTGCCCTCGTTCACGCAGATATGTGGCTAACATTTGCAGTCGAACACGCCACTGTACACACTTCGCAGTCTGTACGTATCTGATGGTCACATCAGTATTTCCCAGTCAACCGATATCACCACAGCTCTCAAAACATTGGTGTTTTAAATATTCAATTTTTATGCGTCATGCCACGGACAGAGAAATACAGCTTCATTGCAACACAAAATATCAAAGTTTTGCTGTTAGCAGTCTCCTTGTTATCGTGGTAGGCCTAATTAGCAACAGGGTGTAAGCCATTCGAGGCTTGTTCAGGTTTCATGGTTGTTCTGCCCATCTTTTCCTTTGTTGACCTACATTTCTTCTGCGAGTCATAGTCTGTTCATAAACTAACGTGAGAATGCGAGCCTCATTCATTCTTAATAAATGTTGTGTTCGCTTGCATCTGTAACCCACATTAGTTTATCAAGTAATCGTCATCATCATCCATCACTAGTTACGCCCTGATAAACGTGTTTCGGCCTCGTCTAATAGTGTCTTCAGAGGTCTTTCTCGTCTTCGTCCATTTGGTCAATAATTCAACATTATTTTTGGCATACCTTTTATGTTCATTCTTGTTACATTATGCAGCCAATTTGATTTGTATCTTCTTAGTTTCTATTCGACTGGTTCTACTTTCATCTCTTTCAAAATTTCTTTTATCCTTTTGCGGTGAAAAAGTGTGTATTCCGCTGTTCTGAAAATTTCTTCTGGAATGCAAATTATGTATGTATATATATATATATATATATATATATGTATGTATTCTGTATTTATTTTTTCTCTCTTATTTCTTAATTTGTTTTACAGTCATATACAATAATGTATGTCGTGCAACTTACCTAAAAAAATCTCATCTCTGCGGTCTCAGTTCTTGTTTCCTCCTGTTCCATTAAGTCCAATTCTCACACCAGTGTAGCAGTCTCCTTGCTAAGTTACTACCTGTAGCAGTGCCAACGACACCGCGCAGCGATGCGGGAGATTACATAGTTGTAGGATTCTTTTCGCATGCTTGAAGCAGAAGCAGGTCCGGGAAAGAATTAGAATCGTTCAAATTTACTAGAGAATATTAAATTAAGCGTTTTTTATGGCATAACACGTAAAGGGTAGTGTACCTCAAGTAGCCAAAAGTGTGCTATGGAGGACTGTGAAATAATTTGAAGGAGTCCTTAAGGTCCCTGGTTTAGGCGTTTTTCAATGAAAAGTTTCGGTTCATATTCGGCAAAACTACGCGGTTGGTTCAAAATTCTGTGGAGACCGCCAACGAAGCGGATAGTCAATATGCAACCTCGGTCAGAAACAAGCCTGTCTAGTCTCATCTTCACCTTAAGGCGGTGCGTTTGAACACACGTGATTATAAATAAATACAGCTATTCCTTACAAGCAGAAGCATTCGAAGTAGCTTTAGTACTTTTATCGGAAATCTTCGTATACTTCTTCAAGTTTTTTCTTTCCTACTCAGCAGTTTTTTTCATATTGTGAGCCATTCGACAAATAACATTTTCTGCACAGACTTCGACTCGCCGCGATGAAAACTTAAATGAAAACTAACAACACTTCTCAGGTTGGAACCAGACCGAGCAGACCATGACAACAAAGCGAACAGTGTTGCGTTTGCAGCAATGGGTGTAACTTTTTGTTATTATTTAATTGAAATCTCAAATCTTGGCTCGAAGGAATCAAAGTATAATGCGTTTCGTTATCGGGTTTTAGAGGTGATTGGGGACATTCTGCAGCCCAGGCCTTTGAATTATCTATATTGCAATTCTTGCATGCATGGTGTAACTAATAAAAGAGCATGCTGAAACAGTGATAATAAATTGCATATATTTAAAAGATATTTTAATTACGGAGTTTATTATCAGGCTATTTAACCCGCTGACACTTCGAAATAGACCTATACGCATAAGAATTGTCTGTCCCTGTTGCAAAGGGTAGCAGCTCTACGGTTCAGTTTGAAACAATATTTAATGCGAAAAATGTACCATGGAAATTCGCGATCACGTCGTGCTTCAAATGACGGTAAAATTTCTTCAAGCAGTGAATTACAAGTATAATGATCAAAGAAAAGGAATTTGCCGGTAACGTATGTATATAATTGTCAGTATATGAACATCTAAAAAGCTGAGGCAACGCATTTTGCGTGTGTGAAGGGGGGGGGGGGTTACCACTTCGAATATCGACAGGGACACCGACTGCCCTGACTGAGGTTCCCATGATTTAGTGAGCTGCTTCATACTAATGCCAGGACAGTACCTGAAATTAGGTCAATATCGTGTGCTGTCACGCGATTTTAATTTCATCCCTCGCTACAGTCCAACCATTCGATGCTGTGCAGTCAGAGTTACCGGCAGAGATGTTAAATTATTAATCAGTAAATATATAATTCAGATGTGTGGGAGATTGGATTGAGTGGTCGGTATAGTGACCGTGCTGCGGGCTGGGCGATTCCCCATAGCGTCTAGACCGGCTTCATTTCCCGCCGAACCACTTCGATGAGTACCGGAGGCTTTCCAATGATGTAAAAGCTGGTGTAAGGGACGTGAAGTATTAACGGCGGTTGAGAAGAAGTGGATCTAAAAAGTGTGGCTATCAAATAGCGAGACTATGCACGCAGCTCCTAACCTTGATTGTTTGTCCCTAAATTAGATATTTACGTGTTACCGCCTAACCTTCCCCAGTCGCTTGCAATGCCATGGTCTATTACGTCAGGTAACAATTTTTAAACAGTTTTTAACTTATTGCGTTCATGTTTGATGTTAAGCGACAAGTGGACCGAACTTCCTGTGGCACTGAAGAAAACTGCTACCGAAGGTTTCAGTTTGTTACTCGAGGCGTATGGAAAAAAACTGCAGATTTACTCGAAGCGTTCTCACAAAATGACTTGAGGCTTGGAGGGCGTGTAGTACAGATCTGTGTGTGGCTTTCAGTGTAGAATCCTTTGAAGCGGATAACATGCCGATATAATACGAGGGTTATCCAGAAAATAAGTTTCGTTTGCGAATGTTGCCGCTGCAGCGCTGCGGTCACGATGGTGCGCATGCGTGTCGAGTTTGTTGATTCTGTGGCAAGGCACGGACGGAGTTTGCAGACATTCGAACAGTGTTTACGCATCGTGCTGCGTGTTTATAATGTTTAAGGAAAGAGAGAATCCCGCCGCATGTGAAATGCGATCTGCAATCCTTTTCTTGAATGCAAAGAACAGGGCATCGGCTGAAATTCATCGTCAACTTTGTGACGTGTTTGGAGAACATGCCATGAGTAGTTCAATGTTACGGAGATGGGTGCGACTGTTTAATGAAGGACGCGAAAATGTGCATGATGGTCCGCGCAGCGGCCGACCGTCTGTGGCGAATGAAGATTTGGTGCGTGCAGTTGAAGAGAAGATTAGGGAGAGCAGACGATTCACCATTACGCCACTTTCACTGCATTTTCCTCAAATTTCACGGTCACTTCTTCACAAAATTGTGTCTGAGGTCAAAGAAGCCGTTACCACTTGCTTTGCAGCGCAGGCGGCATCGTTCTACGATGAAGGGACACAAAAACTGGTGCAACGCTATGACAAGTGCCTCAACAATGGTGGAAACTATGTCGAAAAGTAGTGTACAGTATGTACATCAAATGGAAATATACATGGTTTGTAATATATTCTTGTTTTTTTTCTTAATAGCTCATCGGAACTTACTTTCTGGATAACCCTCGTACCTTCATTAATAAAATACTTTCTGGAATTCTCTTGTTATTTAATTGCCACACCTTATCTTCACTCCCCCATTTGCTTTCCTGGTTTGTATGGGGAACAGTTTGTAATAGAAGTGGGTTATATTTTGAAAATCTGGAGTGACTGTTCTATATTACCTGCAGGAAGGCAGATTAAACAGGCCTTTTCAGTTACCGACCACATCTTTCCACTCATGCTGGATTTGCGATTGGTCGTTTCGACATTCCCTACATATCCAGTTCTGCGTTTTTCAGTTAACGTGAAAATTATATCCAGTTGGAACCCGTTATATATATAACAGTGCCTGAAAATTTTTATTATAACACTTTCCCGCATTTCTTCGCTGCAGACTGTTCCAAATTTTAAAGGGCTAAACTTTTTTTTGTGCTGCAATTCAGGAACCCCAGGCTGTCTAGTTTGCAAGCTGCATAACGACAAGCACAAAGAAGTTGAAATAATGAAAATGACACTGGACACAATCATTCTTACATTTGTGAATTTTATAACAGGTCTCTAAAGGATAGTAATGTAACCAAGTTCAGAAATTTCAGGTTTCATGTTTTGAAGCTTAAATAACGTAACATGACGTCATGGCGTAAGACTGAAATAGGTCACCAGTTCTGACATGGTGTCATTGCTTCTCGCGGACTAATTATATTCGTAAACATTTTACTTTTCTGCACAGTTCTTTATTAATTTATATGTTGTTTTATTTAGCGACGCTCTCTGGCCTATGTGGCATTGGTAATGGATGATTATGAATTGTAACTTTGGTGAGATTATAGTGACAGCGAAAAACCGGAGTACTAAGAGAGAAAGTAGTTCCAGTGCCAATTTATCCACCAGAAATCCGAAATGGGCTGCCATGGTGAGCAGCCTACAACTAACCGTCTGTCCTAATACTTTTTTTTTTAATAATCTGTGAATGATGTTTGCATGCATAGGTCTGCCATTTAATGTTTGTAACATACGCCTGTCATCAACATAACATACAATTCTCGGCACGTACAAGTGAAATGGCAGTTTTGTTATCACGTCCCTCAACATTTTCCATTGTATTGCTTTGAGGAGGAAGTTCTTATCCCTTGCATGTTATGCAACCAAACTTACGTTCGTGTTGTGCATTATAACGACGCTGTCAGGACCATATGTAACGAATGCTGGCGGTGGTATTAAGTTAAAGCAACGAAGTACTGTTGCTTCATCTTGGTTAATGGTTATTGATTCAATCCCAACATGTATAACTAGCTAACCAACTTACTGGGGCAGAGTATACGAGGAAGTCCTAGGTGATATTCAGCTCTGCAAGATAGCGTGCCTTGTGATTTAACTGACGCCTAATCATCATTAAATTCGTCCATGACGTTTTGTCCTGATTTTCTTAATTTAGTTTACATCTTCATATTCTGTTCAGCTTAGAGTAATTATGGACTGATGTTTTTCACATACGCGTAGTTCTCCACGAAGTTTTCACCCACATCACTTCTACTTTCCATTCAGGGATGTCCCGAAGCTTAAATGCGGGCCGTAGTCCTTTTATTTGATTGGCTGTTTTTATCTTATAGGTGGGGCTGTGATCCCGATGGCCGCGCGGTTTAAGGTGTGGGTCTGCGGTCGCTCAGTTGCTTGGATTGCGGGTTCGAATCCCGCCGGGGACATGGATGGCTGTCTCTTGTGAGTGTTTTGTGCTGTCAGGTAGAGGTCTCTGTGGGCCGGATAGCTCAGTCGGTATAGCGACTCACTGCGGGCTGGACGGTCCGGGATCGAATCCCGGTGGGAACGAGATTTTCCGCCCGTCCAGACCGGCCCTGGGGTCCACCCAGCCTCCTGTAAAATGGGTACCGGGTCTTTCCCGGGGGTAGAGGCGGCCGGGGCATGGGGCTGACCCCCCACCCCATCTAGTGCCGAGGTCCTAGAAAGAGTACAGCTATACCTCTACTTACTCACCATAAGGACGTTCGTGGCCTATAAAAAAAGGATGAAACCTACCTAGGTAGAGGTTTCTGCCCCGGGCCGATCCCTCATCTAGAGGAGTCCTACGGAGTGTATGTATGTGTGTCAGTAAGAGTGATCAGGTGCAGCATTAACTGCTACACCTGCGATGAGTAGGTGGACAGAGGTCGTGACAAAGAAAAGAGAAAGAGAGAAGGTGGAACTGTTCACAGTAATGTGTTAGAAGGCTGTAGCAAAACGGACCTTATTTTACGTAACCTAGGCACCTAGAAAAACTGCCTTTGGTTTTACAGTTTAAATTATAATGAAACAATAATTTCACTGCAGCTGCGCTACAGTGAACACAATGAAGAAGCTAATTTTGGCCGAATAAAGCAAAACCTTAACTAGCGAATATTCTGTGAGCACAGGCACATCACAACATCTCATTGTTTCACTCTCGACTGACTGCTAGTTGCAGCTAGCCTGCGTAGTCCCCTCTCCATTTATTAAATACAATTCAAGGTCAGTGTGTACACAACGTTTACTATATATCAAACTGTTAAGCACCTACATGTTTCGCTCCTGTACCTCGACTTGCATAAGAACAATGAGTAAAGAGTAGAAATGAATATTATGTTATGCACTGTATTATGAAATACCATAATTTACAGGTTTTAGATTCTAAAGTTTGTTTTTAATGGTATAGTTACGGCAGCTGTTGTGTATTTTAATTCATTTTGCCAGTCAAAACTATTTTAATTCAGGCCTAGTTGCTTGTTGATTTTCTGTTGAACAGTTAACTGATACGAGGTGTGAGGAGTCTTGCATTTGTGGATTATTTTGTCTGTTGTCCTCATTCCACTACCTTACATTCTGCTTTTGCCCAAAATAATTTATCCGCCAAGACCGAGGGATATGCATGTAGCTAGCGCGTTGCAGACGGTCGTTTGATGACGTAAGGTCGCAGTGGAAATACACAAAAGTATAAAGTTTCGCTTAACACTGTGGTAATCGATTTTACGATCTTATCCAATGGAACGTTTCTCTGCATAAATTTTAATCTTTGGCCCGTATTTACAGGTTTTTGACAGTTTTGAGGGTCGCTAAAGAATTCAGGCGGTCCACTTGCAGGCCCATGGCCCCCCCCCCCCTGGTATAGACTGATTGCTTTCACAAACAGCGATTTACAGTGTCCTTGGGTTTCATTATTGGGTTATCTTGCTTTTAGGCGTTAGCTTCACTAACATTTTAGGCTCGTTCTAAAAATTTTGGAAAGCGACTCTTAGCTTCGTCGTGTCTGTCTGTACGTCCTTCAGTCCATATGGAAAAACGTGGCTCTAACTGGACGGATTTTCATGAAAATTTGATATTGAGTATTTTTAGAAAATATATCGAGAATATTCAAGTTTCATTACAATCTGTCAAGAATAAAGGGTACTTTAAATGAAGACTAGTGTACATTTTTTACCATATTTCGCTCACGCATTCTTAGAAGGAGAAACACTTCCAACAAAAGTAAAGAAAATCAAAACACGCATTTGGTTTTCAGTAAATTTTTTCCTAAAATCGTGCCGTTTATGAGATAATATGGAAAAATGTTGTAGAACCGGGCAGGCTACAGATAACAATATGGTGCACGCGCATTGCCTGCTGTATACCTACGTGTACAAACACACATTTAGAATATGTAATACTTACTGTTTTTTTATAGCAACAATGGTTGGACGAATGCGCCTCAATATTACGTTGTACATACGTGCATTGCCTCTCTTGTTTTCATTTAATGAAATTAATACTTCCTTCCCATTGCCCGCATTCCCTTTATGGACTCGATTGCATGGAGATCTGTATTAATTGTTTCGTATCCGGATTTCGTCTTTTTTTACTGTGCGCATACAATTAACGAAATTAACCCTTTTTTACTTATTTTGATTAAAAATACGTACAGAATTGTAGTCGCTGAAAACTGAAGTGAACAGAACATTGAGGAGACTTAAGCATTGTTTGTGGATATTACAAGCACAATTAATGTCGCACGCAAGTTGTGATTGTGTGGGCTGGAAATAGTCCAGTGGTGGACTCTGGTGGCTGCGGCCATTAACTTTCGGGTTTCTTAAAAGGCGAGGAATGTCTTTAGCAGCCGTGCCTGTGTGGAGTTGATTGTAATAACGTGCCGCTCTGCACACACTCTGCACAGTCACCTTGTCACTGTGGAACTAATGACACTGCTTACTGTCGATTTGGCCGTAGGGCTAGCCAGGGTCCGTGTTGCTATGATCTCATGGTGTTCAGTTGGTCTGTCAGAAAGCAGTTACAGATTTATTTTGCAACAACTTAATACAGCGCTGTTATTCTTTGTAGTACACCGCTCTCTAAAGCAAACTATGTTTCTGCTTAGTTTCTATACTCGCTGTTCCACCATGCTATAACACAATGTACGTCCGTCCTTTTAATTTCCTGCCGAAGCGAAGGAACAAACTGCCTTGTACAGCCCAAACAAGCTCCAGATAACAGCTCCAGGACGGTGCACAATTTCCTTTACTGTTCAGATCACAGCTGAACCATCGAAAGTTCTGTCAGCAGCAAATCGGTAATAATTGCTACGTCAGAGACACTTTTATGGCATTTTCTAACAAACCTGGAAAACTTGTTCTGTGTGATTCATTTTTATGACGTAACAGATAAGCCTTAAAACACCAGTAATACAATTGTTGTACTTCATTGGCATTTTGGACTCTTATCAACCAAAGCCCCATAACCCTTGGTATCCGAATCTCAAACCTGACTTTTAGAAATTATCATTAATTTAAAAATATGTATGAGCTGGAGAATTCTGTATCATGTTTAAAATAAATAACTGATGTGATTACACAGGGTCTTCTTGAATTTGAATGCATGTTTCTTTTTGTGCTTAAGAATGAACAAGGTTAACTTGTTACATAATATAACCATACAATACAACGAGGTAAAATTATAGTTTCGTGTTTGTTTTTAGTACGGAGACGGGAAGTTGAAAGTTTCTGAATGATATGATAGCAAGCATACTTAGAATTTAATCTGCTCCTGACTTCTACTTAGATGCAGTGTTGAATTTTTATTGTACCAGTATAGGTGTACTTGTACTTCACTTTTTCGACGGGCTAATCAGCTAGATTATACTATTATCGTTTTGTCCTACATTTTATTGAAGAAACATTAACGTGAAACTGAATTGAATATTTATATGGCGCTATGTTTTCATCCCATGTAATAGCTGACGCCGTTTATTAAGCGGTCACGTGTTTGCTATAAGCATGTATTCAAATTGAACGGTACAGGAAGTATCTGATAACAGCTCATAAAGTTGCATTTAAGAAATCCGGCTAACAGTCCATCCACGCTAACTTGTTTACCTCAGAAATTAATGTTAAATGACACTGAAATGGTACCATTCCCCGACTCTGTAGTCAGACACAAGCAGGGAGCAGCAGTAGGTAAATGGCCGGGAAAATTACACTGGCTGAAGCTCAGTGGCATTTCCAGCTGCCTGCAGATGTTTGATTTACGGCTGTAATAACGTGCCAGCCGTGCTGTCTCACGCAGTGTACGGTGGTGCGTTGGGCAACAATATCAAATGGTGTTTAGTGTTCTAATGTTGGAACTCATAAGAGTGACACTGGTTGTTAGATTTGTGTTGTACAGCAACTGATGTTAATTTCCTGCGTTCTAAGCTTAGTTACTAGTGGCAGTTTTCGATTACGGTGCAGTCACTGTAGTTGAGCTAGTCTACTTTCTGATATATTTACGGTAGAACGCTTATTTGCCTGAGACGGTGTCTTGTAGTAAGCATATATTATGCATTTACGCGCACTCACTCTCTCTCTCTCACACAAACACACACACACAACGACCCTGTCTTTACAGGTCGTCTTGTGAAGAAGTAGCTAAACTGTAGGGGTTCCATATACACGTAGCTGTCTGTCGGCTGTAAAGAAATACGCTACTCCATGGAAATGAGTTGTATTTTTTTCTCCATCAGTTGTGTTCTGCATAATTCGAATTTCGTAAGGCTTGCTGTACAGTCTCAGTGGGATAGATATATCCACTTTTCTCCGGTCTAATTTAGGAATAAACGCTTAAAATACGGGACTCGAACCTGGGGCAGTCTTCCAGATATTTTCATTGGGTTATTTTGTAGTTATGTTCACTTTCTGCGGTCGAATTTCGTCATACACGCTTGACATAGATTATTTCGAATCTTGTCCGAGCCTTCGGACATTTGCTGTACTATACGTTGTAGTTCGCCCACTTTTTGCAGTCGAATTTTGAAATGAACGATTAAAACGGATCATATACCACTTATCCGGCCTCTTTGCGAAGTCTAAATCCAGATGGATATTTTCTCATATTATGGAAACTTTTTTTTTGTTCGGAACATGATAGACCTGAAGAAAATGAGGCTACTGATTTTATTTGGTCTGTTTTTTCCCGATTTCTGCCGTTCAACGCGAGATACGCATGAATATTATTATGTTGTGATGGCACGTAATTGCCTGACGGTACACTGTAGCTGGTGATGTAAAGATGGTCTGTCGTGTGTACCGTGGTGCCTGCATTTCCAGGAGCTGAGTTAGAAGAGCCCTCGTCAGATCAATACTTCACCCTCCCCTACATAGCAGCACACTATAGGACGCCCAGAAATGTATCACGTGCTGTATATGGAAACGTTTGTTCTTACTTAAATAAAAATAGCAGCGTCGTTTGTGGCAACATGCGTCGCTACTTACCTATTGATCAGATCTTGGGCGTTTAAGGACCGACTGCGGGTTCTTCGTCATCATGGTCGTCGTTACCAAATGCTGCCAAACTCCGACATCTGATTCTGGAAAGCCTAGTTACTATAGTGACTGTTAGGGGTAAGAGATTGTTTTGTTTTCCCAAGCGTCCGGACCGGCTTTGGGGCCCATTTAGTCTCATATTCAGTGGGAGCGGAAGGGGGTTCTCTTTTCCCGGGAATAAATCGGCCGGATTGTGAAGCTGACCACTCATCACCACGTAGTGTCGAGCTCCTTCTCCTTTAGCCGGACGTACGAACATTACCTCCTTATATGGCATTCTTAGTTTGAAATCTTGTAGAATCGAAAATATCTGCTTCGTAGTCGCGAGTTCCCGGATTTAAATTTACTTCCAGTGGCTGCACATCCTTACCGAGCGATTATGTGGCTTTCATAAAGCAGTAGGTTACTTCATATTAGGATATGACCAAAGTATACTCCAAATTATGGCACGACCAATAGACTACTTCACATTAGGGCACGATCAATAGGCTACTTCAAATTAGGGCACGACCAATAGGATACTTCAAAGTAGGGCACGACCAATAGGCTACTTCACATTAGGGCACGACCAATAGGCTACTTCAAATTTAGGGCACGACGAATAGGCTGCTTCAAATTAGGGTACGACCAATATGCTACTTCATATTAGGGCACGACCAATAGGATACTTCAAAGTAGGGCACGACCAATAGGCTACTTCAAATTAGGGCACGACCAATAGGATACTTCAAAGTAGGGCACGACCAATAGGATACTTCAAATTAGGGCACGACCAATAGGCTACTTCACATTAGGGCACGATCAATAGGCTACTTCAAATTAGGGCACGACCAATAGGATACTTCAAATTAGGGCACGACCAATAGGCTACTTCAAATTAGGGCACGATCAATAGGCTACTTCACATTAGGGCACGATCAATAGGCTACTTCAAATTAGGGCACGATCAATAGGCTACTTCACATTAGGGCACGATCAATAGGCTACTTCAAATTAGGGCACGGTCAATAGGCTACTTCAAATTAGGGCACGACCAATAGGCTACTTCAAATTAGGGCACGACCAATAGGATACTTCAAAGTAGGGCACGACCAACAGGCTACTTCAAATTAGGGCACGACCAATAGGCTACTTCAAATTAGGGCACGACCAATAGGCTACTTCAAATTAGGGCATGATCTATAGGCTACTTCAAATTAGGTTACGACCATTAGGCTACTTCAGATTTGGGCACAACCATTTTCTTTACCAGCCTTTTTCGGCCCTTTTTTTCACCAATCATTCTATTGTTCGATAACAACGATTGCACGGTGCGACACCCAAAATATTGCCGTCACTTGAGTTACTTTCTTATTTTACTCCTATTTCTTCTACTTTAATAGATTCCGTGTATTATTAATTTTACGTTGGTAACCGATGGAAGCGAGGTTTTGCCTGATGACAGTTCCGTTTCAGACAGGTTTTCCTACATTGTCTAGAACTGGCGGACAAGAGTAGCATTAACCGTACACTGCATATCGCGTGCACAACCATAATGATTCAGTTTAAACACGCCTTCCTGCAAGTTGCGCGTGACCATAAATCTGTGATTACTTTTACACATACGACACAGCGCATGTTACGTCATGTACAGCAAATGTCTAACGCTCACATATTTACGATGTGCTGATGTGCCATTGATCATAATGTCATTCTTAGTTTGTGGCATATACAGTGGCGTGATGTTTTTATATTGCCATTAGTTATGTGGGAACATCGTTGTTCCTTTGGTTCGCAGGAGAGTGGAACAAACTTTTGACTTTATGTACAGAAAGTTTTTATGGTGTTACAGAAGCATTACTGTTTCATTTTTATTTTGGAACCGCGAATATGTACATGTATGAAGTTACTGGAGAATTTAGAACGTGTCTGTGAACAAGCAAAACATTTAAACTTTTGTGTGTTTTGTGCAATGCGTGTACATACTCATACGTGCCATCATGATGGAGCAAGAATTTGGCATAGGCACCCTGCGTCAACTAACGACAAAGACTGAATAAAAAAGGGACCATTTGGAGGTTTGTAGTGTTTGGATTTTTTTAATGAAATTTGGAGTATAAGCATATTTACCCGGGGTTAATCGGTAAGTAGCCCCGTGAGCAGTAAGAAGAATGAAATGACATTATTATTATTATTATTATTATTATTACCCTTGTTATCGCCTTTATGCGGGGTATTTACAATTATGTAACTGAAATAAACCATGGTTTTAGGGAATATATCGTTGTAGGTGTTCTGTATTTACCATTTTTGCTATATGGAATGTTATTTCGCCCGTGAAATGTTTTGTACTCTCGCGTATTATTATTATTATTATTATTATTATTAAGAGGTTCTCATAGTAGAAGCTGGAATGTCAGAACAGTGCCCTGAAAATTTCTTGACTGCAGGTCAGATCGATAAATTTAGACTTTGTATGTACATGCGGGTCAAATTCATTTCGGGTTATGCTTGCTGCAGTTGACTTCGGAATCTTATAAAATTAGCCTAAACGTATACACAGTTGTTGGTACTTAATTTTATGGGTGCTGTCTTTATTTTGTTTGCATGTGAGACTTTGTCCTTAAGGACTAACACAACTGGAGAGTGCTGGAGAAAAGGTTGCTGAGAAGAATATTGGGACCAGATAGAGAGGAAGTAGAAAATGATAGAGAAAACTGCGTAATGGGGAGCTTCATGCTTGTTGAATTTCGCCATTTCTGAATAGGGTTGTCAAATAAGTGAGAATAGGACGTACTGGATATCGAGCAACGCGTGAGGGAGATGAGAGATTCATAGAGAATTGGGGGCGGAAAACCAGAGGGAAGGAGACTTCGTGGGAGATATGGCCGTCAAAGGGAATAATTATAGACAAAATATAAAGTCCCTCATTATGAAGTTTTGCCTATACTTCTGTTGTTTAGTCTCTTTTACGCAAAGTTTCACCCCATTAAGAAAACAACAGGAAAAATTATATTTTCTTATACTTTAATTTTTATCGCACCGAAGTTTTGCACTTTCTTCACAAGAAATTTATGATTGTTAGGTTTTTGTAATGTCCATAGCTCACCTGTTGGTTTGCTGTTTTCTTTCGTAATTAGTTGTGAAGCCTGGCAGTTTGTTCAGTTGTGTGTCAGACCTTGAAGCTGACACAATGCCATGAAATTTTTTATGCACGTGGCACTGACACTGGTTCTTGTATTTCAGTTTTCTAATGAATGACTGTTTAATCTCTGTAATGGTGTTTGCAGTGTTCGTATTACCACGACATGCATGAGTACTTTGCCAGAGCCTTTTAGACACAGAGACGAACTCGAGATATTACACCATTCTGTTACCCACTGGTAGCAAAGCCTCTTGAAGTTTCCACAAGGCCAACCGAGTTTCATTTGTCTTACGTTTTTCTGGGAACTTGAAAGCCGTTATTTCTAGCACGTTGTAAAACATAATGTATGTCTACTCTGTGCCAAATATAATAATTCAACAGTAGTGTGTCCAGAGCCGTTGAGACAAAAAATATTTGTAATTCTTATGTATTAACTTCTTTGTAACAGTATTTTATTTATGTCCCCATTGTTTCTGGATTTAAGACGGGCTTGGTGGTTTGCACTGGTGCTTAAATATCTACACCGTCAACATAGTTTTGTCGGAATCCGCTATGTGTTGTTTTAAACTCCTGATCTTAATTGGTCTCCATAGATTTACTGTTTAACCTACATGTGACTAGCTGGGACTGGTAAATTGATCATCTATGTTAGCCTATACGGAATTTATATGTAAATACAGGGTTATTCAAAATGATTGTCGGGGTTGTAACAACTTGTCATACACAATACACTTCAGATAGGAGTATATGTGTTTTTTATTTAATAGAACAACACTCCAAGTTCTTGTTACATACCTTACAGGTGCTCTATATATGCACCGTTTGTGATTCTACAAACATCAACACGATAATCGAGTTCGTTTCGCATGTCAGCAGTGATGGTTTCAATGGCGGTTTTGATTCGTACCTTCAGTCCCGGGATACACACGCAACCTGTCTCTTGAAACTGTGCATAGCACTTTCGAATGGAATTGTCAGATGGCTGTTGTTTCCCGAATTTGGTGCGGAATTACCGCTGGACAATTGTACCCCGACAATCATTTTGAATAACCCTGTATGTGAGTTACAAGCGGTTGATGCTTTAAGGGACTGACCACTCTGAGTAGATCAGTTCATTGATAAATTGTTGATGCAGAAATTAAGTTGTTACAATAACGAACGAGTAGGGAAATATAAACACAGTGTAACAACTCTGGCACTTTTGATTTGTCATCGTCTCACTGCAGTTCGTGAATGCTAGCTTTCTTGCTTCCTCATAAATACTGTAAAACTGATTATTTCAAGCAACAGACACATAAATACGAGTATTGAAACGGGTCTATTAACCTTTTGGCGCCGGAATTATTTTTTTAAATTTTAGCACATCCTGTATATAAAATGTGAATAATACTGGAACCAAATACTTTAGAATTATGAAACAAACTGCATTTTGAAGAGAAAAAAACGGAGAGTATATACCATGTTTAAAATATTCAGTACATATATTTGTTGAATAAATATATAAAATGCAACTT